>JAEEGG010021719.1_pt1 | contig 12716 bp, 10 predicted proteins | sample 9134161 | NCBI WGS metagenome assembly JAEEGG01 (sample SAMN16246543, study PRJNA631951) | gut metagenome | biome: gut microbiome; feature: rumen; material: CR-attached | host: Bos | place: Iran: Karaj | collected 2018-10
AGAGTACAAGAATTCATCTAATAATGCAAGTCTTTTCTCGTCTGTCATTTCTCCATGTTGTCGCATACTGATACACTTTTTTGATTCCAAAAGTGTCAACTTATTCAGTACACGTCAGGATTTTGGCCAACGTGGTTGAAAGATAACGGGCGCAAAATTGCGCTCGTTGACTCTACGGGCTCAAATTTGAGCTCGTTGACTCTACAAACTCAGAAAGGCGCGGCTGGTAACTGGGTAAGAATTTCTGACATTCCGCTCTTGGGAGTACGTCGAGGGGGGACATTAAGGACATTAGGACAATAGGGACATTAAGCTATTTCCAAACTGCGGATTTGGAGTTTATATAAATAATATATATTAATATATATTATTTATATAATATAGTTAGTCTAAATAACTACACTTTTTAACACGGTGAAAAGGGCCTTAATGTCCCTATTGTCCTAATGTCCTAATGTCCCTTTCCACCTTAATTCAATGTATTATGGCTAAGAAACAGTAATTCAAGAGTCGCGGCACGTCGACGGCTTGGGACGACCAGGCCATCTCCTTTATGCCGCAGGCAGAGGGAAAGCCGGCGCAGGATGTGCTGAAACAGCCCCGCACGAGCAAGCTCTATGCCACCATAAATGTAAACAAACCCAAAATTATCTGGAATTTAACTCTCGTTAAGGATTCGCCGGGTGACGTTTCCGACCTCAATCAGCAGTTGGACGAGCTGACGGCTGAGATGCAGGACACGGCCTCGAACAAGAAAAATACTTACAGGGTCGGCGACCTCAGGCAGTTGCTTTATATAGCAGCGCCCCAGCATCTTTTTCAGCCAACTTTTTAGCGCATGTTGTAAAATATTTCCTGAATCGCTTGGTGGTATGGGAAATGTTTTGTATCTTTGCACACGGAGCGTTTCTGATGTGTACGCAATGGCAAAGACAACAGAGACAACCTATGACAACAATGATAACTAAAACGAATATACAGCTTATGAAACGTAATTTACTTTTTGTTATTTCAATGCTGCTGTCTCTGGCAGCATGGTGTGCCGATGAAGTCACATTTACAGCAAATACCGTTGAGGGTGTTACGATGACCTTCACGGTACTGGATGAGGCCAATAAGACCTGTCGTGCAGGTGGAAAATATGACAACTTGCAAAGGGCTTATGAAGGAGCCATAGATAGGGGAACAAAAGGTAAAGTCACTATTCCAGAGACCGCTAAAGGATATTCCGTCACGGAGATTGGTAATAATGCTTTCAGTGGTTGTACTGGCGTCACTGAGTTTATCCTTCCTAATAGTACCATAAAGCTTCACAACCATGCATTCTCAAATTGTACAAAGATAGTGAGCTTTATCATTCCCGAGAATGTTAACATACTTTATGATGGTGTGTTCAGTGGTTGTACCTCTCTTCAGACTGTTACGTTTAATGCCAAAGATATTGGTATGACCGAGAATGGTACAGGTGGCGTGGCCAATGCGTTCTATAATTGTAGCAGTCTGAAGAAGTTAATCTTCGGTCCCAGCGTAACGAATTTTACAGGTAAGATGGCGTTTGCAAATTGCGAAGCCCTCTCCGAAATACATATATCTGACCTTAAGGCTTGGTGCAATATCAATTGGAAGGGAGGTGGCAATAATCCGTTATACTATGCGAAGAATCTTTATTTGAATGGTTCGAAGATTACCGATTTGGTAATTCCTGCTACCATAGAAACCATATCTGGCTTTGCCTTCTACGGATGCACAGCACTGAAAACTGTTACACTAAGAGATGGAGTTGAGAAAGTGGGTAATGCTGCATTCGCTTTTTGTGATAACCTGACCACCGTGAATATACCAGCCAGCGTGACATCTCTCAGTGGGGCATTTGTAAATTGTCCAAGTCTCAATAAGGTAAACATCACTGATGTGGCTGCCTGGTGTAATCTTACTTTTAACAGACCTACGAATAACCCCCTTTCAGAAGCCCATCACCTTTATCTCCTTAATAAGGAAGTAAAGCATTTGAAGATTCCTAACGGTGTAACTATAATAAACAATAATGCTTTCTACGGATGTGAAAGCATTGAGATTATCAGTCTCCCCAACAGTGTTACACAATTATGGAACGAGAAATCCACGACTTCTCAAGTGGGATATGCTTTTGGAAAAATAACTAACTTAAGTGATTTCTACTGCTATGCGCTCAAAGTTCCAGATACTCACTTCACTTTTAAAGACACCAATATAGATTTCGCCACACTTCATGTTCCAGCCAGCGTGATAGAGGACTACAAGAACACTGCCCCTTGGAGCGACTTCGGTAAGATTGTGGCCTATACAAAGGATGATCCGAACTACGACCCTACGATGGATGTTGACGACTCCGGTTCAACGGCTATCAGTAACGTTAACGATGATGCTGCGACAAATCAAGCTCCAGTCTTTGACCTCAGTGGCAGAAAGCTGGATGGTCAACCTACTGCCAAGGGTGTCTATATAGTTAATGGTCGAAAGGTTCTTCGACCATAGTCGAAGTGTGGCATTGCAAAGTGATGAGGTGAGAGAAATGAAAAACAGCTTTCAAACCTTATAAATTTAAGTGCATTTTAATAACCTAAAACAATACAGCTTATGAAACTCAAGAAAACTATCCTTTTGCTGGTGGCCCTGATGGCAGTAGGTACAGCACAGACCGCGATGGCGCAGCAGCGCAAGACTGTTGCCAAGCAAACCGTGAAGAAGCCCGCTGCAACGGCGCAGACAGTGATTAACGTCAATTTCCAGGGCGAGCTGGGACGCTTTGAACTGCGCGGACCAGTGAAAAAGACAGAACTACTGAACGATGGAGGCTTTGAGGGCCCCAAGCACTACTTCAACCGTGACGGCTTTGAGACGGACGAGAACGGCAAGCTGCTGGCAAACGACAGTGAGCAGATGATTTACCTGACCCGCGACAGCAAGGGGCGCGTCGTCAAAGAAGACAATCAGGGCTATGGCTCCATCACGAAATATCAATACAATGCCAACGGCCTGCTCTCGAAGTACCACTTTGAACGTGGCACAAGCAACATCATCGACGACACTTACAAGTACAACAGCGACGGAGATTGCATCAGTGTGAACTCGTCATTCTTCCAGATGGGCGAACGCGGCAGTCTTGTCAGAACCTACACCATCCTGAAGCGCGACAGCTACGGCAACTGGACAGAGCGAAGGGTAAAGGACAAGTATAATAATATGGTCGAGAAGCGTAAGATTTCTTATTACGAATCGGCAGCGATGCCAGCCAGTACGACACAGTCTGGCACTTCCGCAGCTTCTGCCGCAACGGCTTCAACGGCAACGGCGGTTCCTGCTGAGACGACGTGTCCGCTTGAGGGTAATTGGTATGGCGTGCTGGGTAACGGATGGGGCGAGACTACCGTTTTCCTCCAGGCTGACAAGAAGGCCGGTGTCAACTCCAAAATGGCCAAGCGCGTGAGCAACGGTGCCATAGACATGACTGACGATGCCTTTGTACGTGAGTGGAACTACAACCTGGTGTTCAACCGCACCATTTCTCCCAGCACTTACGAGTTCACACTGCAGCGCATGGTGGGCAAGCAGCTGAAGCAGGGCAAGCTCCAGATACGCAAGAGCGGCGACAACATCACCTTTACCGGCTTGGACGCCTGGGCTAAGCAGCAGCCCTTCCACGGCAAGACTCTCGGCAAGCCCAACCCCGTGTATCAATAATGGTGGAACGGCCTTTGACGGTTGATTGTCATCGCGTGATACCTATTTATATAAATTGCATCGCCCCGGCGTATGGAATTTAGGACGATTGTAGACATACCGAAGTCTGGCTTCGAGATAGAACCCTGCGAGGAGATGCTCTTCGTCGGCTCGTGTTTTGCCAACGAGATTGGGCAGCGCTTCCGCGAGGAGGGCTTCCCCGTGACGGTGAACCCGTACGGCACGATGTATAACCCCGTTTCGGTGTTCCATACCATTTCGAAAATGAAAGAAATGAGTAATGCCGGTGCGGTAGCAAATTCTTCATTCTTCGTTCTTCATTCTTCATTTAAATTTAAAACGGTGTTTATCACTCTGGGCACGAACCATGTGTACCGTGAGAAGGCGACGGGCAAGATTGTGGACAATTGCGAGAAGCGTCCCGCCGCGCTGTTTCAGGAGGAGACGTTGACTGTTGACGAGTGTGCCGACTACTTGCTGAAAACCGTTGAAGTGCTACGTGGCCAGAACCCTGACGTGCACATCGTTTTCACGGTGTCGCCCATCCGCTATCGTAAATACGGCTATCACGAGAGCCAGCTCTCGAAGGCCACGCTGCTCATGGCGGTAGAACGGCTCGGTAAGGGTTCAAGGGTTCAAGAGTTCAAAGGTTCAAGGGTTCAAGATTCAGAAGGATTCGGGGACGCGGAGGCGCGGCATTGTTCCTACTTCCCTGCCTACGAAATCGTTCTGGACGAATTGCGTGACTATCGGTTCTATGCCGCCGACATGCTGCATCCCTCCGTACAGGCCGTCGAATACATCTGGGAACGGTTGGTGGAAACATATTTCTCGCCACGCGCCAAGGCTTTTCTCGATGAGTGGCGCCCGTTGAAGCAGGTGTTGGCACATAAGCCTTTCAACCCAGAGGCTCCGGATTATAAGGCGCTGATGGATAAAACTATGTTAAAAGTAGCGGATTTACGGAAGAAATATCCTACCTTTGCACTTTGAAGAAATCTCTGACCTAAAGGTCTGAGTGTGGCTTCGCAATGAAAAATTGAAGTTATGTATTACTCGATAGAAAAGATTACTACGCTTATTGGGGCGCGGCGCATCGGGATGGCAGACGCGCAGATAGGATGGTTGCTTACCGACAGCCGCTCGCTGTGTTTCCCAGAGGAGACGCTGTTCTTTGCCTTGAAGACCCAGCGCAACGACGGCCATAAATACATTGACGATCTATACCGTCGTGGCGTCCGTAACTTTGTGGTGGAGAACAGTTCACCGTTTTCAGGGCTTCGACCTGAAGGTCAAAGTATGGCACACTATCGCAATTCTCAATACCCCGCCGCCAACTTCCTCGTTGTGCCGTCGCCATTAGAGGCCTTGCAACGGTTGGCTGAGCGACATCGCGACGAGTTCGACTGTCCCGTGGTAGGCATCACGGGGTCTAATGGTAAGACGATGGTCAAGGAGTGGCTGTATCAGGTGCTATCGCCAGACCATTGCGTGACGCGGTCGCCGAAGAGCTATAACTCACAGATTGGTGTGCCGCTGAGCGTATGGCTGTTGAACGAGAAGACTGACGTGGCGCTCTTTGAGGCAGGCATCAGTCAGCCAGGTGAGATGGAAGCGCTGGCCGACATCATCCAGCCAACCATCGGCGTGTTCACGTCGTTGGGTGCCGCCCACCAGAAGCAGTTCCGCTCGATGGAAGAGAAGTGTATAGAAAAACTGAAGCTGTTCCATAACGCTCAGGCCATTATCTATAATGCCGACGAGCCAATTGTGTCGCGCTGCATCCGTCGTTCCGACTTCAAGGGCAAACGCATCGCCTGGCGCCGTGAGGAACTGGTGGACAAATTTAAGATACCGTTCAGCGACGAGGCATCCATAGAGTGCTCCTTAGCGGTGGCTGCCACGGCACTCTATTTAGGCGTTGACCCAGAGGTGCTGAAGGAACGCATGGCCCGACTGGAACCTGTCGCCATGCGCTTGGAAGTGAAGCAGGGACAACGGGGCTGTACGCTCATCAACGACTCATACAACTCCGACATTAATTCGTTGGACATTGCGCTGGATTTCATGGCGCGGCGGGCAGCAGCGGGTGGCGGCAGCTTTTCTGAAGACACCAAACGGCCTGTCGGCGGGGATACCGGACATCCTGGACAGGCAAAGGACACTCGCCTGACAATCATCCTCAGCGACATCCACCAGAGCGGCATGGACTACGACGAACTGTATGGCCGCGTCAACGAGCTGTGTGTACAGCGCGGCGTGAGCAAGTTGATAGGCATTGGCACCCGCATGGCTTCGAAGAGCAACCTGATAACCATCGGCGAGAAGTACTTTTTTACTTCCACCGACGAGTTCCTCCATAGCGACGTGTTCCGCTCGCTGCGTAACGAACTGATACTCATCAAGGGCGCCCGTGCCTTTGGATTCGACCGCATTAGCGAACAGTTGGAGCAGAAGGTGCATGAGACCATTTTGGAGGTCAACCTCAATGCCGTGGTCGATAACCTGAACCACTATCGTTCCCTCTTGAAACCCGAGACGAAACTGGTCTGTATGGTGAAGGCCGATGCCTATGGTGCAGGTGCCGTAGAGGTGGCTAAGACGCTGCAAGACCACCGCGTGGACTACCTTGCCGTGGCTGTTGCCGACGAGGGCGTCACCCTGCGCCGCAATGGCATCACGCAGAACATCATGATTATGAACCCTGAGATGACAGCCTTCAAGACCATGTTCGACTACGACTTGGAGCCGGAGGTCTATTCCTTCCGGCTGATGGAAGCCTTGATACATGCTGCCGAGAAGGAGGGTATCACCGGCTGGCCCGTACATATCAAGATAGACACGGGCATGCACCGCTTAGGTTTCGACCCGGAGAAGGATATCGATGAGGTCATCCGCAGGCTGAAGAACCAGAATGCCATCATTCCGCGGTCGGTGTTCAGCCATTTCGTAGGCTCCGACAGCGACGACTTCGACAACTTCTCCCGCATGCAGTTCGAGAAGTTCGATCGTGCCAGCCAACAGTTGCAAGCTGCCTTCAGCCATAAGATTCTGCGCCACATGGACAACTCTGCCGCCATCGAGCACTTCCCCGAGCGCCAGATGGACATGTGCCGGTTGGGTTTGGGATTGTATGGCGTTGACCCGCGCGACAACAAGATGCTGTCGACGGTCAGCACGCTGAAGACCACCATCCTCCAGCTGCGCCATGTGCCGAAGGAGGAAACCGTGGGCTACAGCCGCAAAGGCATCCTGACGCGCGACAGCGTCATCGGAGCTATCCCCATTGGCTATGCCGACGGGCTGAACCGTCACTTAGGTCGCGGCGCTGGCTATTGTTTGGTGAGTGGTAAAAAGGCACCTTATGTGGGTAACATCTGTATGGATGTCGCGATGATTGACGTTACTGACATCCCTGACGTTCAGGAAGGTGATACGGTAGAGATTTTCGGTGATCACCTGCCCGTCACGGTGCTCTCCGACATCCTCGAAACCATTCCATACGAGGTGCTCACCAGCGTCAGTTCGCGTGTCAAGAAGGTCTATTTCCAGGATTAGTCGGGCTTTAGCGTGTGACGGAAACAAAGATTTACGTTAACGATTTAGTAAGAAAAAGTCAGCGAAACGTACGCCGTTCGCTGATTTTTTTGTATCTTTGCATCCGATAACGCTAAAACAAACGTAAAATATCGATATTTAAAGAACAATGGAACAAGTCTTTAGTTACATTATCAGCCTGGGAGCATCGGTGATGATGCCCATCCTCTTTACCATTATCGGCCTTTGCATTGGCCTGAAGTTCGGACGCTCGCTGAAGTCGGGACTTTATGTTGGCGTCGGTTTTGTGGGCTTGGGCATCGTGACGGCCCTGCTGACGACGAACTTCGGCGGTCCGCTGTCGGCTATCAGCGAACTTTACCACCTGCAACTGAAGGTGTTTGACATGGGCTGGCCAGCCGCTGCCGCCGTGGCTTACAATACGGCAGTTGGTGCGCTCATCATTCCGATCTGCCTGGGCGTCAACTTCCTGCTGCTCATCACGGGCTGCACCAGGACGGTGAACATTGATCTGTGGAATTACTGGCACTTCGCCTTCATCGGCGCCGTGGCCTATTTCGTTATGGACCAGAGCCTGGCATGGGGCTATTTTGCTGCCATCGTGTGCTACATCGTCACGCTGGTGATGGCTGATCTCACGGCAGACAAGTTCCAAGAATATTATCCTGAGTGGCAGGGCATCAGCATCCCGCAGCCTTTCTGCCAGAGCTTCGTGCCGTTCGCGCTGATCATTGGCAAGGCTTTGGATATGATTCCCGGCTTCGACAAGCTGAACATCGACGCCGAAGGTATGAAGAAGAAGTTCGGCGTCATGGGCGAACCGCTCATCCTGGGTGTCATCGTGGGTGCCCTGATTGGTGTTTTGGCCCAGCTCGATATCAAGAAGATTCTGTTCCTCGGTGTGACGATGGGTGCCGTCATGGAACTCATCCCCCGCATCACCTCTTTATTTATAGAAGGCTTGAAACCCATCGCCGAGAAGACGCAGGAAGTGGTGAAGCGTAAGTTCAACGGCAAGAAAGTCTATATCGGTATGTCGCCCGCCGTGGTCATCGGCCATCCTACGACACTCGTCGTCTCGCTGCTGCTGATTCCCGTAGCCTTGGGTTTGGCTGTCATCCTGCCTGGCAACCAGTTCCTGCCTTTGGCCTCGCTGGCTGGAATGTTCTACCTCTTCCCCGTGGTGCTGCCGTTTACGAAGGGTAATGTGGTGAAGACGTTCCTCATCGGACTGGTGGCGCTGGCCGTTGGCCTATACTTCGTCACCGACATGGCGCCAGCCTTCACACAGGCTGCCCATACCGTCTTCGAGCAGACTGGCGACAAGGCCGCCGATATCCCGCAGGGCTTTGAGGGCGGCGCGCTTGACTTCGCCTCGTCGCTCTTCGGCTGGGTTATATACAAGTGCGTGGCTTACCTGAAGTGGATTGGTGCCGGCGTGCTGACACTCATCACCATTGGCATGGTGGTCTGGAACCGCCTCCGCATCGCCCGCGAGAACAAAAATGCGCAGTGATTTTTAGAAAGAAATGGGAAAGAATTAGAAATAATTACGTCCAACAATTAGAAAGAATAATATTTCCAGATGACGAGGCAAGAATATAAGGATATATATGAAGTGGTTGGTGCTGCTATGGAGGTTCATAAAACCTTAGGGCGTGGCATGGCTGAGGCAATATATCAAGAAGCTCTTGCTGTGGAGATGAAGAAGCGGGGACTGATTGTTGAGCGTGAGAAAGAGCTCAGATTAAGCTATAAAGATGTATTATTGGAAAAGGTTTACTATGCCGATATGTTCTATCAGGGCATCATCATAGAATTGAAGTCGGTTGAAGAAATCGCCTCTGACCATCGTGCACAGTTGTTTAACTATATGCGTATAACTGGACAGCATCGTGGCATTCTATTTAATTTCGGCGAAAAATTCCTTCGTTCTGAGCGTTTTCTCTATCTGCCTGAAGACGATGACTTTGTCTTACTTACGCAGGACAATTATAAGGACTACATTACCAGTGAGAAAAGAAATGGGAAAATATAGACGGAATATTTTATTTTTTCTAATTGTTGGAATGGATTCTTTCTAATTCTTGCTGATTTCTTTCCAAATAAAACAAAAACGAACATTAATTTAATAAAAAAATATATGAAAAAAACAATTTTGATTTTAATGCTTATGGGCAATTTGTTGAATGGCTTCGGCCAGCAGACCGTGAACTTCCAGACGGCATGCCATCCGGAGGACGTGAAACACTACGACACCAAAACCCTGCGGGAGCGCTTCGTCATGGAGAAAGTGATGGAGGCCGACAAGATTAACTTGACCTACTCGCACTACGACCGCTTCATCTTCGGCGGCGCCATGCCTGTGACGAAGGACCTGAAATTGGAGAACTTCCTCGAACTGGGTCTTGACGTTGATCCGAACATCAAGGAGAAGTATTTCCTTTACAACCGCGAGATTGGCATCGTGAACTGTGGCGAAGGCGACGGTTGGGTCATCGTTGATGGTAAGGAGTACGCCCTCTCTCCCAAGGAGGCACTTTACATCGGTCGCGGCCACATCGGCAAGGACAAGGATGTCAACAAGGAGGTACTGTTCCGCTCAAAGGATGCTCAGAAGCCTGCCAAGTTCTACCTGAACTCAGCTACCGCCCACCAGCACTATAAGACGCAGTGGGTGACACTTGACGGTCGCAAGGGTTCGCTGAAGGCTGCCGTCTGGGGACCCGTCGGTTCGCTGGAGGAGTGCAACAACCGCACCGTCTATAAGCTCATCGTCAACGACGTCCTGGAGGAAGGTCCCTGCCAGCTGCAGCTCGGTCTGACACAGCTCAACCCCGGTGCTGCCTGGAACACCATGCCGCCTCACACCCACGGTCGCCGCATCGAGGCATACTACTACTTCAACCTGCCTCAGGAGCAGACTATTGCCCACATCATGGGTGAACCGCAGGAGAGCCGCGTCGTATGGCTGCACAACGAGCAGGCCATCATGTCTCCTGAGTGGTCAATGCATGCTGCCGCCGGCACTTACTATTACACCTTCATCTGGGGCATGGCCGGCGAGAATCTCTACTACAACGACAAGGACAACATCCCCGTCATCGATATTCGATGACGGAGTTAAGAGTTAAGAATTAAGAGTTAAGAGTTATCGGCTAAGCCGATTAAGAATTAGGAATTAAGAATTATTGCGATGAGCGACTTCGGCAAGATGCTTGATGAAAAATGTCTCATGTTTGCTGTGAGAGTGGTTAATTTGTGCCGTTTCTTGGATAAAGAACGAAAAGGTAGGCACATTGTTGATCAGATTATGCGCAGCGGAATGAGCATTGGAGCCAATTTGGCCGAAGCCGAATGTGCCATCAGCGATAATGATTTCTTATCAAAACTCTACATTTCTTTAAAGGAATGTAACGAAACTCTTTACTGGTTACGTCTTTTGCGAAAAGTGAATGATTTGGATGAAAAGCAGTTTCAATCTATCTATGATGATGGGGAGGAACTAAAACGCCTTTTGGTTTCAATCATCAAAACAAAACGTAAAAATACCGGTCTTGATAATTCTTAATTCCTAATCGGCGAAACCAAATAATTCTTAATTCTTAATTCCTGAAAGGAACAACTCTTAATTCTAAAATCTAAATTCTAAATTCACAAAAATATGACACCAATTCAAAAAACCAAAATGTCCAACTTTCGTTGGGTCATCTGTGCGCTGCTGTTCCTGGCAACGACAATTAACTACATGGATCGTCAGGTCCTGTCACTAACCTGGAAAGACTTTATTGCCCCTGAGTTCCATTGGACTGACGGCGACTACGGAACCATTACTGGTATGTTCTCGCTGTTCTATGCCATCGCCAACCTCTTCGCTGGCAAGTTCATCGACTGGATGGGCACCAAGAAGGGCTACCTCATCGCTATCTTCGTGTGGTCGTTAGGTGCTGTGCTGCACGCCGGTTGCGGCTGGGTGGCCATGACAGTCGAAGGCTACGACTCCGTGGCACAGTTAGGTCAGCTGACGGGTGATGCCGCTGTGGCCATTGCCACCATCTCCGTTTGGCTCTTCCTAAGCTGCCGCCTGATTCTTGCCGTCGGTGAGGCAGGCAACTTCCCTGCTGCCATCAAGGCTACCGCCGAGTACTTCCCCAAGAAGGACCGTGCCTTCTCCACCTCTATATTTAATAGTGGTGCCTCGGTGGGCGCCTTGGCTGCTCCTGCCACCATTCCCCTGCTGGCCCGTGCCTGGGGCTGGGAGATGGCATTCATCATCATCGGTTGCCTTGGCTTCATCTGGATGGGTCTGTGGATGTGGCTCTACGAGAAGCCGGCCAAGAACAAGTTCGTCAACCAGGCTGAGCTGAACTACATCGAACAGGACAACGACCTGGCTGAGGCTCAGGATCGCGACAACATGAAGGAGGAGAAGACCATTCCGTTCTTCAAGTGTTTCACCTACAAGCAGACGTGGTCCTTCCTTGTGGGTAAGTTCATGACTGATGGCGTGTGGTGGTTCTTCCTCTTCTGGGCACCGGCTTATTTCTCCGACCAGTACGGCTATACCTCCGACTCAGCTATGGGTATTGCGCTTATCTTCACGCTCTACGCCATTGTGACCATACTCTCTATTGGCGGAGGATACCTGCCAACCTACTTCGTCGACAAGAAAGGCATGAATCCCTATTTAGGACGTATGCGTGCAATGCTCATCTTCGCATGCTTCCCCGTACTCGGACTCTTTGCACAGCCACTCGGTGCCTATAGCGCATGGTGGCCTGCCATCCTTATCGGTCTCTTAGGTGCTGGACACCAGGCGTGGTCTGCAAACCTCTTCTCAACCATTGGCGACATGTTCCCGAAGTCAACCATCGGAACCATTGTCGGACTCGGAACAATGGCTGGTGGTATCGGCTCTATGTCCATCAACCTCGGCTCGGGTAAGTTCTTCGACTGGGCAGCCGCTCAGGGCGCCAACTTCACCTTCTTCGGCTTCGAGGGCAAACCTGCCGCCTACATGGTAGTATTCTGCATCTGCGCCGTCGCCTACCTCATCGGCTGGTGCATCATGAAGGCCCTTGTTCCTAAGTACAAGCCCATCACTCTCGAAGACTAATCCTTGTCTTCCCTAAAACGACAAACGTATAAAGCGCTCTGGCTACCCAGCCGGAGCGCTTATTTTGCTGAAGCGTAGAAAACCTTCAGAAATCACGTAGAAAACCTCCAGTTATCCTAAGGATAAGTTGAAGTTATCCTTAGGATAACCTGAGGAAATCCTTAGGATAACTGAGTATTCCCACGGTGGGAACATCAGGTTGTAGTGTACTGAATTTGGTTGACAGTATTGTTTGTTATTCCTAACTTGGTTTACACTTCATTGTTTTTATTCCTATACAGGTTGTCAGTTTATGACTTTATTCCTGCTTCGGTTTCCACTT
>JAEEGG010021726.1_pt1 | contig 12714 bp, 14 predicted proteins | sample 9134161 | NCBI WGS metagenome assembly JAEEGG01 (sample SAMN16246543, study PRJNA631951) | gut metagenome | biome: gut microbiome; feature: rumen; material: CR-attached | host: Bos | place: Iran: Karaj | collected 2018-10
TTCCGCCTGAAGGGCGTAAGCCCGGGTTGGTACACGGCTATGGTTCAAGGCATATACAGCATCTGGGCGCTTGTACTGATCAACCGGAGTGTAGAATACGATGGCATTCAGTGGCTATGGGCGGCACTGTTCTTTGTGGGAGGCTTTGCCATTATGGAGGTCTTCACCCTGCTTAGTACCGGTAAGCCGATTCCCGAAATCGTCGGCAATGCAAAAGCCTTTGCCAAGAAACGGTTCGGTAAAAGATAGCGGTTCAAGTAAGGTCTGTACGCGAATTCTTAGAACACGACCTTATACACCACCGCTTCCCGAGAGGGAACGACCGTGGGTTTGTTGATGAGAAGGTGGTCTTTGGACTGGATCCAGACAACCTTCTCGTCGCTGCCCAGTAGGGAGACGGACTTGATTCTGCGCGTGTTCTGCGCGGTTTTGGAGCCCAGGGCCTTGACGAGGACGTCGGCTTCGGGAACTCCCAACAGGGTCACATATAAGACTTTATCGCCTTTTTTTGCGAAACGGATGTCAGCGGCGGAGTATTTCAGGCGGCCTTCGTTGAAACCTTGGGCGTTGACAGGATTGGCCGATTCGGCGGTGGGGCCTTCGCCGTAGACGACCCAGGGACGGGTACCGTAGATGCTTTCGCTGTTGATTTTCATCCACTGGCCGATTTCTTTCACGATGCGGATCTCGGTAGGGTCGGGCGTGCCGTCACCGCGGAGCGGGACGCTCAGGAGGAGGTTGCCGTTCTTGGATACGACGTCCACGAGCATCGAGACGACCGCCGCGGCGGATTTGTATTGGTCCCGATAGTAGACGTGCTTGTCATAATGCCAACTGCCGATGCAGGTGCAGGTCTGCCAAGGCAGTTCCTGGATGGCGTCGGGGGCACCGCGCTCCACATCCCACAGCAGCGTTTTCTTCTGCCAGTCGGTCAGGACTTTTCCCGTGAAGACGATCTGGGTTTTCCCGCCGTTCTTTGCCGCGCTGTGATTGTATCCATGGGCGAGGATTTTCAGTCCGGCGTCGGAGACCGGCCAGAGCGGGAGGTAGGTGTCGTCGAAATAGACGATGTCGGGATCGTAGTCGTTGATCAGTTGGACCGTACGATTGTAGATCTTGTCGCAGAACGCCTGGTCGGGTGGAGTGACATGGCCTTCCTGCCAGTCCCAGTTGCGGTTGTCCGGACTTAACGGATGCCGCTGCTCATAGAGTTCCTGCGGGTCAAGCCCTTCCCACCAGGTGCCTGTCCCATCCTCTTTGGTCAGCCATCCGTCGTACGGAACACCGGCTAGCGGACCTTTCGTGTCAGCGCCGCGGGACGTTTCATACCAGCACCAGGAGTGGGCTGCATGGACGCTTACGCCCAGCCGGAGGCCGTATTTGCGGGCCGCCGCCGCCCATTCGCCCACGATGTCCCTCTTGGGGCCCAGGGCGACGGAATTCCAGCTCTGGTATTTGCTGTCATACAGGTCGAAGTTGTCATGATGGTTCGCCAGCGTGAAGAAGTAGCGGGCGCCGGCGTCGGCATATAGTTTGACCAGGGCTTCCGGATCCCAGTTCTCCGCTTTCCACTCGTGGATCCAGTCCTTGAACCCGAAGCGGGATGGATGGTCCTTTGCATCGATGTTATATTGGTACTGGCCCGATCCCTCGATGTACATGTTCCGGGCGTACCAGTCTCCGTCTTCGGGCTCGCATTGCGGTCCCCAGTGGGCCCAGATGCCGAATTTGAGGTCGCGGAACCACACCGGGCACTCCCAGTCGGAGAGGCTTTCCACCGTCGGGGCCCAGGGGCCGGGGGCGATGGGCTCGGTCCTGGTGTCCACGAAAACCTTGAACGCGGGATTCGGGTCGGCGGTGTTGCTTTGTGCGAAGGAAAGGACGGCGACGGCCGCCAGTAACAGGGAGGCGAGGATCTTTTTCATCGGCGTGGTCAGTTTATGGATATAAAGATATATAAAATACTGTCTTTCCCTGAAAAAAGTTACCGGTCGAGAAGTACAATCCAAAGGCCTCCTTTATCCGGGCCGTTTCTCTTAATATAACCTTCTGCTTTTAACTTTGCCAGATGCTTTTCGATAGCTTTGGGTGTGACCCCTATGATTTCAGCGAGTTTCCGCGCAGAATAGTCGGGATGTTCCTTGAGGATCTGGATAATCCTCTCCCTACTTTTCTGCTTTTTCTCCCCACCAATCCGGATAATCTCCCCACCTTCTTCCATTGACTTGAGGAATGCTTCAATATCTGAAGACAGCGTTTTGATCATTTGTCCGGTCATGAAGTCGAGAAACGGGGAGAGGTCGTCTGACTCGCGAGTTGCAATGAGGGCGTTGATATAGTCTCCTTTATCCTCCTTTAAAACCTTTGCCGGAACCAGCCCGAATTCGAATTGAATGTGGTTCATGATGAGCCTGGCCATTCTGCCATTTCCATCTGCCCATGGATGAATGGTGACCAAACGGTAGTGAGCTTCGAAGCTAAGCTCATATCTTTCCGAAATGGACATGGGACTTTTGCGCTGCGCATTCAGCCAATCGCAGAACTCCTGCAGTTTGGCCGGCACTTTCTGATAACTGATGTAAGAGCGCCCACCAACCCCAGCCGTGACATTGACAAGCCTGATATCTCCGTTTGCGGAGGAGAAGTCACCGAGCGCAGTCTTGTAGGTTGATCCTGTGTTCTGCATCACTAGGCGAGACAAGCCTTTCAGTACATCGATGGTGATTTCTGTATGATTCTTGGCAAGACGGATGCTCTCTTCATAGGCACGCTTCAGATCCAGGTTCATCATCTGTTCGACGATGGTCTTGCCCTTTGCGGTGATTCCCTGATCGAAGAGCAGTTGGTTCTCAATCTCTGTCACTGTCGATCCCTCGATGGCGGTAGAGTGGGTGATGATTGAATATAGATAAAACTTCTCGTAGTCTATCTGCGAGTCAATACCTAATTGTTTATACCGTTCAATCAGGGCTATCAATTGGTCCATCCTTGTCATAGCAGTCGTCTTTTCTCAATGCAAAGATATGACTTTTCTCCCTACTTTTTACTTTTTCTCCCTACTATTTGTGGATTTTCTTGCTACTTTCTATAATTTCAATTTCTTGATTCATAGCCACGCTCAATTCTCACGCTTGCATTTTTGCTTTGAGCCGCTGGCGGGCTTTGGTGACGGAGGCGGGTGAGATTCCCAGCAGGACGGCCTGCTCGGATACGGAGAATTGCAGGTGTGAGAGAATGTAGGCGCGGATATCGCCCTTTGTCAGGTCAGAATGCGCCTGACGGAGAGATTCGGGGGTAAGGTTGTATGAATTCCGGAGCATCCGTTCCAATTCGGCCCACTCTTCATCTTGAATATAGCGCGGCTTGGCACGGAGCTCCTGGAGCAGATGATTTTGTCCGACGAGCGCATGCATGAGCACATAGGAATCGACTTCGCCACCCGGACCCTCGCCGGCCTTCGGGACGAATCTCTCCCTATCATCGTTACCGGCGCGGATGACCATCAGAAAGGCCCGGACATTCTTGCCCAGGATTTCGCTTACCTGCGGGATGCTTAACTGACTTCTTCCGCTGGTGCAGGTTGAGGCAACTCCCAATGCCACCAGGACGAGTTGATAATAAAGCGTTTCGGCATCTTTTTCCGGCAGGCCGAAGGTTTCTTCTATGGCCGACAGACTCTCTGTCTTGAAGCCCACATAGGAATCGATGTATTCCTTGTAGGAAGTGGACTGGGTCTGTGATTCCATTACCAGGGAGAACAGTTGCGGTTCGTCTATGGCAAACCAGATAAGGGCCATCCCAAAGCCTTTAAACGGGGGATTGAGCGAAAACCCGTCACCCACCCGCTTCCGGTACAGTTTCCGGGCTTCCTCCCGGACGGCGTCCCGGACTCCTTGAATGGAGCCGAAAGAGGAGAAGATGGCGTTGGCACCGCAGCCAAGGCGGGCGCAGAGGTTCCGGGCTGTAAGGGCTGCGGGCCCGCCGGAACGCACCAAATCAAGGGATGCGGAAAGGATTCTTTCTTTTGTGACAGTAACCGGTCTTGCCATAATCGATGTTCCGTTTCAATTCATTGCAAAAGTAAGCATTGGGGCCGGAATGTCCAACCAGTTTTCAAGAATAATCCCCAATTGTCCACATTATTGTCCATATCGTTTTTTTATTTCGGAACGCCGGATACGCTAACTTTGCAGTCGAAATAATATGGACAAACTATGAAACGGCTAATTGTATTGTTAATGATTGCTGCTATGGCGCTTCCCTGTCTGGCGAAAGGGGATTGGAGGGGAATAGTTGTAGATGAAAATGGCGAGCCGGTTGCTTACGCCAATGTGGCCGTGCTCTCCAAGACCGACTCCACCGTAGTTTGTGGTGTGGTGACTCAGGAGGACGGATCCTTCAATATAGTGACCAGCGAAACGGACGGCATCATGATGGTGGCCATGCTGGGCTACAAGACAGTGTATCTCGCTCCTGTCGATGGCGCGGTTATTACCCTCTGCGATGATTCACAAATGCTGGAAGTAGCCGTGGCGAGCGCTGTTATGCCCAAGACCAAACTCACGGGCGAGGGCCTGCAAACCAACGTGCGGGGCTCCGTGCTGGAGAATGCGGGCACTGCCAATGATGTGCTCGCCAAGACGCCGGGCCTCATCAAAGGCCAGAACGGACTGGAAGTAATCGGCAAAGGCTCGCCGATGGTCTATATCAACGGACGGCGCGTGAGCGACGCTTCCGAACTGGACCGTCTGCAGAGTAATGAGATCCAGAGCGTCGAAGTCATCACCAACCCCGGTGCCCAGTACGATGCCACAGTGCGGGCGGTAGTGCGCATCCGCACCATCCGGCGCCAGGGTGACGGCTTCGGCTTCAACCTGAACGCGTCCGATGCGCAGTCCCTGCGCTGGGCTAAAGGGAATGATCCCTTCGGCGCACTAAATTTGAACTATCGCACCGGAGGATTGGACTTCTTCGGCGGAATCAACTATGCCCGGAACACTTCCAGGCAGGACAGTTACCTGGAGAAGCAGACCTGCGGCCGGACCGCCGCCGGGGAGGACTGGCTCTTCGAGAACAAAGGAACGCTCCTGAACGAATACATCGGCAGTACCCTCTATGGCAATGCCGGCGTGAACTGGCAGATGGCCGACAACCACTTCCTGGGCGGCAAGGTGGAATGGGGCAGGCATCTGTCTTACAGCGTTCATACGGAGGTGAACGACAATGTCTTTGAAAACGGTGTGCTGACAGACCGCCTGAACACGTTGTCGAATGACACGATGGGGGAGCGGATTCCCTGCAACCTTGGTGCGAACGTCTATTACAACGGCCTGGCAGCAGGGAAACTGGGCATCGACGTCAACCTGGATTACTACGGCACCGACGACAGTTCCAAGTCCGTATCTAGCGAAGCCAGCGAAATGACACACGACGCAGCCATCAGCAGCGCCAGTAACAACACGGGACGGATGTACGCTGCCAAGGCGGTGCTCTCCTATCCCATCTGGAAAGGTCAGCTGCAGGCGGGGACGGAGGAGACCTTCTCCCGCCGTACGGATAATTATAAGGTTAAAGGCATAGATATTCCCTCTTCGGAGGCGTCCGTTAAAGAAGACAACATAGCCGTTTTTGCTTCTTACGGCTGCCACATCCCCGGCGTCGGCCAGCTGAGTGCCGGAGCGCGCTATGAGTATGTGCATTATGCCTATGAAGATGCAGTGACTCCAGCCAACAATCTATCCCGCAACTATGGCAACTGGTTTCCCAATGTTTCCTACGCCGGGGTCATCGGCGCTCAGTCGCAGACCCCGGTCCAGATAATGATGAATTACAGCACCAAAACCAGCAGACCTCACTATGGGAATCTGTCGAGTGCAATACGCTATAACAGCCGATATATCTGGCAGAGCGGCAATTCCCAGCTGCAGCCGGAGCTCTCCCATAATATCGGCCTTACCGCAGTGTGGAAGTTCGTCACGATGATGGTAAACTATTCCCGTACGGATAATGCTATCGTCACCTGGTCTTCGCCCTACGGCGACGAAGGCGTGGTGCTGGTGAAGCCCCGTAACATTGAAACGCCTTTCCGCATGATGGCGGCCTATGTGAACCTGACCCCTGCTGTGGGCCCCTGGAGTATTAATTATACTTTGGGTATCCTTCCTCAGTGGTTCACGATAAATGCCCCGGATCCCCGTGAAGAGTCCGGCATCCGCGTAACTGCGTTCAACAACAAGCCCATCTTCTTTGCCCAGCTTTTCAACACCTTCACCGCGAAGGGAGGATGGCAGTTCGAACTGGGAGGTGTGTTTATGAGTCCCGGCTACTCCCGAAACCTTTATATGAGCAACTGGAACATTAACCTCTCGGCCGCCGTGCAGAAAACCCTGCTCTCTGACGGTTCGCTTGTACTGCGCTTTGAAGGAGAGGACCTTACCCGTACGGCTCATTTCAATACCGCGTCCGACTTCGGCAGCCATACCATCGTGCAGACAAACCTGATGGATACTCAGAGAGTAAAGCTTTCAGTCCGTTACAGCTTCAACACTGTCCAGAGCAAGTACCGCGGCACCGGCGCCGGAGCTGACAGCAAGGCCAGAATGTAAATTCTTAGTATATTTGTCATCATGAATATCAGACTTGAAACCCCTGCCGATTACCGTGAAGTTGAGAACCTCACACGCGAGTCTTTTTGGAATGTATATCGTCCGGGATGCACGGAACATTATGTCTTAAACCAATACCGGAAGAGTCCGGATTTTATCCCGGAACTGGACTTTGTGATGGAGGAGGACGGCCGGCTGATTGGCCACGTGATGTTCTCCAAGGCCGAATTGGTGCTGCCGGACGGCACCCGCAAACCTTCCTGGACCTTCGGCCCCATCAGCATCCATCCGGAGTACAAGCGCAAGGGATATGGGCTCCGGCTGCTGAACTATGCGTTGGACAAGGCTCGCGAAATGGGCATCGGTTTCCTCTGTATGGAGGGCAACATCGACTTTTACAAGCATGCAGGTTTCGGCCTCGCCAGCCGCCTTGGCATCCACTACCACGATATGACATGGGAAGAGGAAGTGCCGTTCTTCCTGGCCCAGGAACTGATCCCCGGCTGGTTGAAGGCCAACGGCATTACCGAGGCCACCTACTGCCCGCCCAAGAGTTATTTCGTCGCTGACGATAATCCAGATGCTTTCGCAGCCTACGAGGCCACCTTTCCGCCGAAGGAGAAACTCCGGCTTCCCGGACAATTGGGGTACGAAGTGTAATGCATGACAACCGGCTCGCTGACTGTCCAGTTTGAAGATCCGTTCTGGATAGGCTTGTTTGAAGTGACGGATGAAGATGGGCTTCATGTATGCAAGGTGACTTTCGGCGCCGAGCCCACGGGGCGGGAAATCATTGAGTTTGTCGAAAAGAATTGGCGCAAACTTGAATATAGTAAAGGGATTGAGGCGACATCATCACTGGAGACAAGGAAAAATCCGAAGCGACAGCTACGTGTAGCAAGGAAGCAGATGATTCCGCAAGGTATCGGGACGAAATCGCAGCAGGCTCTGAAAATGCAGCAGGAGCAGAACAAGGTAGAACGCAAGCAGCAGTCTAGAGCTATGCGTAAGGCTGAAAAGCAGCGGAAGTTTGACCAGCGGCAGGCAAAGAAGAAAGAAAAACATAGAGGACACTGAAGATGACGATAGTGTTGAACACAATAGAAGAAGGTGCTGCTTCTGAACAGATCAGCATCTTGATTAAAGGCGACGTGGAGGTCGTCAATACTTCGGGAATGAAGATTGCGCATTGTATGGGCTGCAATCAGTGCTGGTTGAAGACACCGGGCGTGTGCGCCATCAAGGATGACTACGAGAGCATCATCAAGAAACTGGTGGACGCAGAGAATCTGTGGCTGGTGTCGGACACGTGCTTCGGATTCGTCGACTGGCGCGGCAAGCGGGTGATGGACCGCATCGTGCCGATGCTGAATATGTATGTGGAGTTCCGAGACGGTTTGGAGCGCCACGAACTGCGCTACCATCCGCTGAACTTCGGTCTGCTGTACAAAGGTGAGGCCGACCGGCAGTTTCTCGAAGAATGGAGCCAGCGCGTGGCTTCAAATCTCGGCGGGCAGTCGTTGGGAGTCATTAAGATGAAGGAGGGCGAGCCATGCATATAGTCATCATCAACGGAAGTCCGCGTGTGCTGAAGTTCAGCAACACGGACAAGATTATCCAGTCGTTTGGAAAAGGGCTTCAAGAGTCTGGTGCCACCTATGAATTGTATTCCCTGTCGAACCGCAAGGAATGGGACGCTGCACGCGAGGCATTCATCAGCTACGAGCAAATTATCTTTGCCCTGCCTCTTTATGTGGAGTGTGTGCCAAGTATCATGCTTGAATTTCTTGAGTCGTTGCCAACCGAGCGTCAGCACCCCGCGCAGATGTCGTTTATCCTGCATGGCGGCTTCGACGAAGGCCATCAGATGCGACTTTGCGAGCGATTCCTACAGTCGCTTCCTGAGCAATTCGGTTGCACATACGGCGGTTGCCTTACCCAGGGAGGCAGTTTCCTGATTCGTATGCGCGACGACGAGAAGATGAAAAAAGCAATGGAGGCGAAACTGGACGGCTATACCAAAATGGGGCAGTCATTCGCGAGTCACGGCAATTTCATGACTACCGAAGCCCGCAAATTCACTGGTCCAGAAAAGAATCCCTGGTTTGTCCACCTGCTGTTCCGCCTCTTCATCAAGCGCCTCGTCCGAAAAAACTTCGAGCACTTCGCCCAGCAATGGGGCTGCACCCGTCCGCTGGATGACAAACCGTATTTAAGATTGGAAATCAAACGATAAAGACTATATGGAACAGAAATTTTGCCAGAGCTGCGGAATGCCGCTCACAGATGAAGTCCTCGGCACCAATGCCGACGGCACGAAGAATGAGGATTACTGCATGTACTGCTACAAGGACGGGAATTTTTTGCAGGACTGCACGATGGATGAAATGATCGAGCACTGCGCCCAATTTGTGGACGAAGTGAACAAAGGGCTGCCGCAGCCGATTACTAAGGAGGAATACATCGGCCAGATGAAGATGTATTTCCCGCATCTGAAACGTTGGCGCAAGGAACTTAAGGTCTCGGATGGAGCCCCGGAAAATCCCGCTTTGGTCGGTGTAAAGGAACTCATCGGTAAGATGGCCGACACGCTGCCCGTTTCCTTCATTTCATCAGTGGATGAGGAGGGCTATCCCTGCACCAAGGCGATGCTGTCGCCGCGCGTCCGCGACGGCATTAAAGTATTCTATTTTACCACCAATACCTTCTCCCTGCGTGTAGCCCACTATAAGGCCACCCCCAAAGCCTGTATCTATTTCTGTGACGCTGAGGGCTTCAAGGGCATGATGCTGCGCGGTACGATGGAAGTACTGACGGACGCTACCTCGAAAGAGAAGATCTGGCGCAACGGCGACGAGCAGTACTACCCTGGCGGCGTCACCGACCCGAACTACTGCGTCCTGAAGTTCACCGCCACCGATGGCCGTTTCTACAGCGATTTCTATCCCCGTAGTTTTGTGATTGAGTAAACAATGAGCAGCAAGGCACTTGTCGTTATCGACATTCAGAACGACATCACCAAACACTATCGAGACATTATCGACAACATCAATGCTGCCATCGAATGGGCTGTAGCCGAGGAGATGCTGGTTGTCTATATCAAGCACAATAATGTCACGGCTGGCACGCGGACTTTCAAGCCCGGAACTAAGGGCGAGGAACTGGTGCCAGAGATGAAGGTCGTGTCGGACAACATCTTTGTGAAGACGAAGAGCAATGCCCTTACAAGTGAGGCGTTTTCTGCTTTCATCGCGGCGAACGGCATCAATGAGTTCTATGTGGCTGGGGCTGACGCTACGGCCTGCGTGAAATCGACATGTTTCAACATGAGTAAAGCGGGCTTCACGGTGCATGTCCTCTCCGACTGCATCACCAGTTACGACCTGAAGAAACTGCCGGAGATGCTGGCCTATTACGAAAGCAAAGGTTGTGAGGTGAAAACACTTGATGAAATAATTGAAGTCAGATGAAACAGGAAATCGATCCCGAGGATACCAGTCGGGCGCAGGCATTCGAGCTGTGGATGAAATCGCCCATGCCGATGGTGACGCTCACGAAGACCTTCGACATAACGAGGCTCTTTAAGGTAAGTCGGCGGCGAGGATTAAAGTTCAATATGCTTTTTTGTTGGTGCATCAGCAAGGCTTCCACTCAGATGGAAGAATTCTATTTGCTGCCGGAACAAGGAAAACTATATAAGTACGACCGCCTTGCAATCAACGTAATAGTAAACAACAGGGCTGGTGGTATCAACTCTTGCGATATTCCCTATAGCGATGACTTGGATAAGTTATGTGCCGACTACATGATCCTGACTCAATCTGCAAGTATTTCCTGCCAGAGCAGTTTTGTAGATGGTGCGATGGTGATAGGCACATCGGCTATGACGGCCACTGAACTCGACTGCATCGTCAACCAATACACCGACCAGTTCTGCAATCCTATGGTAATGTGGGGCCGTTACCGCAAAGGTTGGCTTAAGACAACCCTGCCCATCTCCTTCCAGTTCCACCATGTTCAGATGGACGGCGGACACGCCGCCCGATTCTTGAAAGAGCTTCAAAAGACAATTAATACGATACGCGTATGATACTTCGACCATTCAACATCAATGATGCAGAGACGATTCTGAGCTGGTGCAAGGACAAGCATGCTTTCCGTCTTTGGAGTGCAGACAGGTACAAAGAATTCCCTGCCCAGCCTATGGAAATGCAGAAGCAGTATGACGGTGATAATATGTTTCCACTCACGGCTGTCATAGGAGAGAGAATCGTCGGGCATATCCTATTGAGATTCCCCTTAGAGGATAAAAGTGTCATTCGATTCGGTTTTGTCATCGTGGACGATTCGAAACGAGGTGAAGGCTATGGCAAGCAAATGCTGCACCTCGCTATCGATTATGCACAGCAGGAACTGGGTGCTCACAAGATTACCCTTGGTGTGTTTTGCTACAATCTCCCAGCCCTTAAATGCTTTCAGTCAGTAGGTTTCAAGATTACAGGTGAAGATTCCTACATGATTGATGGTGAGAAATGGAAAGGATATGAGATGAAGTTTGTCAGTTATTTACAGGAAGCCATCGAATGTGTAAAAGATCATGTTCTCCAGATACATAAGCAAATATATGCCAAGTATAATGGTGATTTTGACAGAATCTATACGGAAGGGTACAACAACAAGTCGTATGCTGGCAGGGTGATCGAGCCAGGGAAGGTATATGAATTGAGTTATCCGGAATGTTCGTGCCCTAAAGTAAAATGTGGCCTAAGAAACCATCCGCAGCAATGTGAGTGCTCACGACAGAGCATTCTATATATCTTGTCACAACTTGAACCGGACAGCCATTTCGAGGTTCGGATTGAGAATACGATTCTCAGGGGAAGCGACCGCTGTACATTCCGGATAACAAGACATGAGGGTTATTGAATTGATTATCGGCTCTACGCCAGCGCTTCTCATCGGCGAAAAGAGCGAAAAGATATTCCTTTACGTACATGGGTTGCATGGACGCAAGGAAGAGGCATTGGCCTTCGCGGAGGTGGCGGTGCCGAAAGGGTATCAGGTGCTTGGTATTGACCTGCACGTGGAGCACAAGCCGTGGGAGGTATTGCCGTTGCTGAATGAGGTTCGAGATTATCTCTACCAGAATTGGAAATCAGTATCTGTCCGTGCCAACAGCATCGGCTCGTGGTTCTCGCTGTTGGCGTTCCAGAGCAAGAAAGTGGACCAGGCCCTGTTTGTCGCTCCAATTCTCGATATGAGGATGTTTATTGAAGGGCTGCCCTCGCGTGAGGATGACTATTTTGGGTGGGTCATTGAGAATCCGATTACACATTGGAATGCGCCCACTTATATTCTCCGCCCGGAAGTGGATATGGTTGTCAGTGAGGAAGTCGGAAGAGTTTTCATTAGGGAGTACAGATGCCAAGTTACCATCATGCCAGACGGTGAGCATTGGTTCCATACACCGAAACAGCTCGCATTCCTGAAAGAATGGGAAGAATCAACCGTTTCAGCGTGAAGCGCCTACCGAATGACATATCTGCGTTCAGGATAGCAGGCTCCATCGGCCTGCTGTTTTGCGATGTTTCGGGATTGCCGTTCTGGGTGCTCTATGCGCTCTGTGGCATCAGTGATATGGTTGATGGGTGGCTGGCCAGGAAACTCCATGCAGAAACCAAAGCCGGGGCTATTTTGGACAGTGTGTCCGACATCGTATTCGTGGCCTGCTGCGCCATCCGCTTGTTGCCTGTGCTTGAGATTCCCACGTGGCTTTGGATCTGGGCTGGAGTAATTGTCATCATCAAGGTGGTGAACCAAATCTCAGTGCTGGTGGTCTGCAAACGATTCTGTTTTCCTCACACATGGGCCAATAAACTGACCGGGTTACTGCTTTTCCTGACGGCGCCGGCGATGTTTTGGTCTATGATTCCTGTTTTCATCGCGGCGGCTATCGCCACCTTTTCCGCCGCGCAGGAGGGGCATTTTATCAGAACGAAGCAGGTTTTTTAACTTTTCTCTTGACTCGTACCCTACGGCACGTATTATCTTTGCCGGCGAATAACAAAAGTGCACGAATTGTTATGGGTAAAAACAAATTGAAAATCGG
>JAEEGG010021729.1_pt1 | contig 12713 bp, 10 predicted proteins | sample 9134161 | NCBI WGS metagenome assembly JAEEGG01 (sample SAMN16246543, study PRJNA631951) | gut metagenome | biome: gut microbiome; feature: rumen; material: CR-attached | host: Bos | place: Iran: Karaj | collected 2018-10
GAGATATCGGGGGATGATACTATTCTGGCCGTGAGTATGGACAAAAGCCAGAAGGTTATATATGACTGCTGGAAGAGAATCGAAAAACAGAATATTGGGAAAAGAAGATTTGAGATTTTGAGTAAAACCTAAAATCCGCAGATAATTTTCAAAGGTCTAATTTTGCCGCCATTTGAGACATGTCTGTCTGTTTTTAGCCATATAAGCGTGTAATCCGACCGACCATGAGCCAGTACTCCCTTACCCCGTAAGGTCGAGAGGCATAGACCGAGGTCTCGCTGTACTGATAGCCAATAAGCTTACTGCGAAGTCCTAGGTGGGAGTCGATTACAGAGGACAGAATACGGTCAAATATGTCCAAGACGAAAAATATTCCGCCAAAAGCGCTGATTTTCTCAGATTTTTGTTGTACCTTTGCCAACTGATAATATGATTACACAAACAGAATATATAGAAGATGAATTCTATGGTCAGCGTCTCCTCATAAGTATGCATGCTGACCAAAGGGATCTTAATGGTAACATTCGTGCAGCACGAGCGATTCTTCATTCGTTTGCCGATGTTACTATCATCATTAATGCTCATACCATGTCTTTCGGACATAAGAATCCTGAATATACTATTGACGGACAGTTGGGTGACCGTAAAGGAATCATGGCAGAGAAGGGAATTACAGCGGGTTTTAAGAGCGCAAAGAAGCAAGGTTGTAAGATAGTTGTAATCGATCTTGACGAACATATCCTACAGGTTCGCTCATTTGAACTCTCAAAATACATTTCTAGAAGAAAGGCTGATTTCGTTAGTGGGATGATATCAGCTTGTTATGTGGTTTTTAATGGGGAGGCTGTGGTTGTGAATGCCAGTGTTCAGTCGCGCCAAGAGATCATGTCGTCCATTGAGCAGCTAAATCCTGGATCACCAATCTATTAGAAATTAGAAAGCCGTAGGTACACGACCAACGGCTTAATTTGTAGAACGGTTGCGGAGCTTGATGTAATCGCGCCTATATACAACTCTCATTCACGCTGCAAAGATACGAATAAGCGAGCAAACTACCAAATAAATCTCGATTTATTTTTAGTTTCGAGCGAAAGTATCTTCGAGATTAATCTCAAATATACGAAATTTTTCCTAAAGTTCCAAGGATTTGAACCTTTTTTCTATCTTGTCGAAGTTGTTGCGACAGGGTATTGATATGCGACAATGAAGTAGAGCCCCATGTTTTTATTTGTGCTTTTTTTAGAAAAATATTCGTTATTTCGATTTTTTTTCTTAAATTTGCACTCAAAACGAGCATAAAACAAATCAATATGAAAAGATTATTTCAATGGATGCTCGCCGCCATCCTGATCTGCGGCACAACAACGTTCACTTCATGTACGAACGAGGATAATCCTGCAACGCCTGATCTCAATGTTGCCGAGAAGATTATAGGGAAGTGGATGCGTTCCGAAATCAACGGCCATCCCATGACGACCAACGAGAAGATGGTCATCACCTTCGTCTCCACCACCGAGGCCTACGTGAGCGCATCGCTCAGCCACGGCGGCGGCTTGTGGAACGACCTGACCGAAACCGCCGTGGCAATCGATGGCAACAAGGTGACACTCACCTACCGTCCAGAGGAGCACACGACGACGGTGGAGGAGTACATCGTCACTGCCATCAACGACAATGAGTTCTCGGCAAACTACAATGCAACAGTGACGAAAGACGGCGACGTTGTGTTTTCATGGCAAGGCACCATGCGCTTCGTGAAGCAGACCACCGACTTCCGCGCCTCCATCATCGGCACGTGGCAGGGCCACTGCACCAGCACAGGCTCAGTGTTCGATGACGGACAGGAGCATCGCTGGCAGTACAATGCAGATGGAACGTATGTTTATTATGTAAAGGACGGCGACAACTGGGTACCAAGCGAAAACACGCTTAACGAGTACTTCGTTGACGGCACACTGCTCTGCACCCGCTGGGTGGACAACGAGCAGGAGAACCGCGAGTGGTGGGAGATCACCATCAACGGTGACAAGATGAACTGGACTGCCCTGCGCCAGAAAGAGGACGGCTCAACCTTTACCGCCACGTTCGAGATGACAAAAGTACAGTAAGAAAAATGTAATAATGTAAAGATTGAAAGTATAACTTTATTAAATTGATATGATTATGAAAAAAATGATGCGCTCGACCTTTGGTCGCTTGTTTAACAAGAATTTGGTGCTCGCCGCCACCATGATCTGCGGCGCAAGCGTATTTACCTCATGTAGTGAGAGTAGTGACAATCCCGCTCCGGAGAATGCGAAGAACCGTAAGGAGTTTATCAAGCACACCCGAGAGAACCTGAAGGATATCGCTCAGAACCTGAACTTCTATTCGTGGGATCTTGCCAACAGAATTAATCTGGAGTTCAACACAACAGTGCTGAACAACCCTGAGTTCGAGAAGGCACTACTCCCCCTGTTTATCCAGAAGATCCGTGAGAGTGTCAAGGATGTTGAAGAGGGTAGCGAACTGGCAGCGATGGGCTACAAGCAGTATGCCACCATCGACCTGACAGAATTCAACTATCGCTTCACGATGAAGGAGGATGGCTCTGGCTTCGACGTAGAGGAGGCTGATGACTTTGAGATGATTATCAACGGTTACAATCCAAGAACCCAAGAACAGGAAAAGGGTATTCGCAAGTTGAAATTGCAGGCAAGTGGTGACACCTATAAGCAGCTTGCCAAGCGGTTGGGCAATGAAGAAACGGCTGTCGTGATCCTCGTTCCCTCTGAGTTCAAATTTAATATTGCTAGTATGGCTCCTGGATATTGGAAGGAAGCCTTTAAGGGTGAATTCAAGAATGATGTCAAGATGAGCGGTGAGTCGGAGTTTGTGAATCCTGAAACCGATGGACTCAACATCACGGGAAAACTCGAAACAGCTATTTCCGAAAGTCCTAAAAAAATGCATCCCGCTGACGCTACGGAACTCTACTTCTCTTTTGGTCAGGATCCAGCAGCCGACAAGGGTGGCATGTTGTTCTCTTTTGTGCATAACAACAAGAAGAGAATAGAACTTAATTCTGTGGTTACAGGTCCTGAAGGCAAAGAGATTTTAACGGGTCTTTCTGCATTCTCTACATCGGGTTCTATCCTCGATGTGCTGGTTGCGATGATGTCAGGAAATAACTTAGAAAGTACTATCACCCTGAATGACGACCTGACCACCGCTGTCTCTATCAGCAACTGCGGCAAGGCTCTGCAGCTGCAGAAGGAGATGGCTCACGCACGCCGCAACTATGCCGACCAGGCTACGATTGAGGGATACACCAAGCAGCTGAACGAGCTCATGAGTGCCAAGATGACCTGCAAGGGTGTGAACCAGGTGATCCCGATGAAATTGCAGACCGAGAAGTTCGGTGTTGACTACTGGGCAATGCCTGCCTTCAACTTCGCCGACGAGAAGGGCTATGTACCTTTCACCGAGTTGCTCGACAAGGAGTCTGTTGAGTATGGCATCAACATCATCGACCACGCAGCAGAGCCTATGGCTGGTGCCATCGTCACCGTTCGCCAGCTGCTCCAGTTCGTGCAGACCTTCATCATGCAAATGCGCGTGAGCCAAGCACAAGCTCAGGCATCTAACGAGTAAAGTAACAACAACATATATAATAAAATGTATAACAATTAATACAACGCGATTATGAAAAAATTAATGCGCTCGACCTTTGGTCGCTTGTTTAACAAGAATTTGATGCTCGCCGCCACCTTGATCTGCGGCGCAACAGTGTTCACATCATGTTCGAACAGCGAGGACAATCCCGCTCCGGAGAATGCGAAGAACCGCAAGGAGTTTATCAAGCACACCCGCGAGAACCTGAAGGAGCTGGCAGAGAACCTGAACTTCACATCGTGGGACCTTGCTAACAAAGTCAATCAGGAATTCAACACAACAGTGCTAAACAACCCTGAGTTTGAGAAGGCCATCCTCCCCCTGTTTACCCAGAAGATTCGTGAGGGCATCCAGCCCGTTGAAGAGGGTAGCGAACTGGCAGAGATGGGCTACAAGCAGTATGCTACCATCGACCTGACGAAATTCAACTACCGCTTTACGATGAAGGATGACAACTCTGGCTTCGATGTAGAGGAGGCTGATGACTTTGAGATGATTATCAATGGTTTCAATCCTGCAACCCAACAAGTAGAAAAAGGTGTGCGCAAGTTGACGCTGAAAGCAAGTGGCGATACCTATAAGCAGCTTGCCAAGCGGTTGGGCTCTGAGGAGATGGCTGTTGTGATTCTTGTTCCCTCTGGCTTCTCAGTCTCTATAGCTAGTATGGTTCCTGGAAGTTGGAAGGATATCTTCAAGGGTGTATTCTCAAATGTGTTTGATATGAGCGGTGAATCAGAGTTTATTAATCCTAAAACCGATGTCATTGGCATCACAGGTGTCCTCACGACTGGAGTGCCTGGATCTGAAGACGGACAGCGTGCCGCTGACGCCACCGACCTCTTCTTCACCATTGAAGGCAATCCCCCTGCCAACGAAAGCAGCATGAAGTTCTCTTTTGAGCATAACGGCAAAAGTATGATAGAGCTGGGCGCTGTGGCTAAATATACAGACAAGGAGACAGACTTCTCACAGTTTACTACTTCAAAGAGCATCCTCGATGTGCTGGTAGCCGTGACAACAGGCGGCAGCTTAGAAGGTACTCTTACTCTGAATGACGACCTGACGACCGAAATCTCTATCAACGACTGTGGTAAGGCTCTGCAGCTGCAGAAGGAGATGGCTCATGCACGCCGCAACTATGCCGATCAGGCTACCATCGAGGAATACACCAAGCAGCTGAACGGGCTCGTGAGTGCCAAGATGACCTGCAAGGGTGTGAATCAGGTGATCCCGATGAAATTGCAGACCGAGAAGTTCGGTGTTGACTACTGGGCAATGCCTGCCTTCAACTTCGCTGACGAGAAGGGTTATGTGCCCATCACCGAGTTGCTCGACAAGGAGTCTGTTGAGTATGCCATCAACATCGTTGACCACGCAGCAGAGCCTATGGCTGGTTCCATCATCACCGTTCGCCAGCTGCTCCAGTTCGTGCAGACCTTCATCATGCAAATGCGTGTGAACCAAGCACAAGCTCAGGCAGGTAACGAGTAAAAGGCATCTATCTTGTAAAGAAATTAGGTTCGCAATCAAATGCGAACCTTTTTCTATCTTGTCGGAGTTGTTATGCAAAAAACTTTTATCGGTAATTCGTTAAAGAATAATAAAAGTTACCTGTTGGTAAATTACCTTTTGGTAACTTTTTGTATATTTGCACAATATTAATAAGAACCTAAAAGAATATGAATGCTCCATTTCAATACGGAACATTAGCAACGAAGGAAAATTTCGTTGACAGAGTGGAAGATAGGGCGCTGTTGAAGAACTTCCTTTCTTCGCACATCAATGTTATGCTAGTTTCTCCCCGCAGATGGGGGAAGTCCTCTCTTGTTAAGGTCGCTATGGAAGAATTGCAGGACGAAGACAAGGACGTTAGAGTGTGTTATATCGATGCTTTTAGCATCGGATCTGAAGCAGAATTTTACAGAGCTTTTGCCAGCCAAGTGATAGCTTGTGCATCAAGCAAGTTGGAGAAGCGCATACAGGATGCTAAGAAGTTCTTGACAGGCGTAGTGCCACAAGTAGTTATAAAGGATGATGTAACCAATTTCATGGCTTTCGATATAAAGTTTGTTCCTCAGGAGCAAGACAAGATGGACATCCTAAGACTGCCAGAAACGTTGGCTCAGGCAAAAAAGATAAAGATTATCGTCTGCATCGACGAGTTTCAACAGTTGGCCAATCTCCCAGAATATAAGAACATGGAGGGGAAAATGCGGTCGGCATGGCAGCAGCAGGAACGGGTCTCTTATTGCCTGTATGGTAGTAAGCGGCACATGATGCTGGATATCTTTAACAATTCTAATTCACCGTTCTATCGTTTTGGTCAGCTGTTGTTCCTGAACAAGATACCAAAGGAGGAGTGGATGCCTTTTATTGTCGATACGTTTGAGAAGTCAGGGAAACATATTTCTTATGAGTTTGCCGAGCAGATATGCGATACAACAGAATGCCATTCCTGGTATCTGCAGCAATGTTGCTATTTTGTATGGAATGCTTCTGTTACGGAAGTTACAGAGGATTCGTTCAATTACGGACTCAGGCAGATGATTAACACCAATTCTCCGATGTTCCAGAGTGATACTGAGGCGCTTGCAGCCAGCCAAATTGAGATGCTTCGCGCCATCAGAGATGGCGTACAACAGTTGTCTTCGGCAGAAGCAAGAGCGCAGTACCATCTTGGCAATCCCAATACTATAAGCAAGAATAAGAAGATATTGCAAAATAAGGATATTGTAGAACTTCAAAGTGGGAGATTGGTTTTCTTAGACCCGATTTATAGGTTGTGGTTTTCGAAAGAATATTATTAATGTGAAGACTAACATTTTGCTTGGTAGTTCGGTAATTTGGGGCTTTTTTAGCAGAGAAGTTTGGCGGAATGGATTTATTTTGCTATCTTTGCGGCGTATTTATCTATTATCCGACTAATTCAATATAAAAACTTAAAAATAGAAAGTCATGAAAAAATTAATGAATTGGGTGCTCGCCGCCACCATGATCTGCGGCGCAACAGTGTTCACATCATGTTCGAACAGCGAGGACAACCCCGCTCCAGAGAATGCGAAGAACCGCAAGGAGTTTATCAAGCACACCCGTGAGAACTTGAAGGATTTGGCTGAGAACCTGAACTTCGCTTCGTGGGAGGTTGCCAACGATATTAATCAGGGGTTCAATACAACAGTGCTGAACAACCCTGAGTTCGAGAAGGCGATTATCCCCCTGTTTACCCAGAAGATTCGTGAGGGCATCCAGCCCGTTGAAGAGGGTAGCGAACTGGCAGCGATGGGCTACAAGCAGTATGCCACCATCGACCTGACAGAATTCAACTACCGCTTCACGATGAAAGAGGATGGCTCTGGCTTCGACGTAGAGCCAGCTGATGATTTCGAGATGATTATCAATGGTGTAATAACTAAGCATAAGCTGACGTTGAAGGCTAGTGGTGACATCTATAAGCAGCTTGCCAAGCGGTTAGGTACTGACGAGACGGCTGTTGTGATCCTCGTTCCTTCTGATTTCGCATTTACGCTTGGCGGAATTGTTGATGGAAATTGGTTAGAAGGTTTTAAGGGTATGTTTACGAATGTGTTTGAGATGAGCGGTGAATCTGAGTTTATTAATCCCAGAACCGATGTCATTGGCATCACAGGTGTCCTCACGACTGGATTGCCTGGATCTCCAGACGGAAAGCGTGCTGCCGATGCTACCGAACTCAACTTCACCATTGAAGGCAATCCCCCTGCCAACGAAAGCAGCATGAAGTTCTCTTTTGGGCATAATGACAAGAGCATGATAGAGCTGGAGGCTGTGGCTAAATATACAGACAAGCAGACAGACTTCTCACAGTTTACTACTTCAAGGAGCATCCTCGATGTGCTGGTTGCTCTGGTCTCAGGCGGTAGCTTAGAAGGTTCTATCACCCTGAATGACGACCTGACGACCGACATCTCTATCAATGACTGTGGTAAGGCTCTGCAGCTGCAGAAGGAAATGGCTCATGCACGCCGTAACTATGCTGACCAGGCTACCATCGAGGAATACACCAAGCAGCTGAACGGGCTCGTGAGTGCCAAGATGACCTGCAAGGGTGTGAATCAGGTGATCCCGATGAAGTTGCAGACCGAGAAGTTCGGTGTTGACTACTGGGCAATGCCTGCCTTCAACTTCGCCGATGAGAAGGGCTATGTACCTTTCACCGAGTTGCTCGACAAGGAGTCTGTTGAATATGGCATCAACATCATCGACCACGCAGCAGAGCCTATGGCTGGTGCCATCATCACCGTTCGCCAGCTGCTCCAGTTCGTGCAGACCTTCATCATGCAAATGCGTGTGAACCAAGCACAAGCTCAGGCAGAGGCAGGTAACGAGTAAAAGGCATAACAACAGTTTATCTAATTTGAAATGAATAAGGTATTATCATAGGGGAAGAGGCTTGATTTTGTCGCTAAAACAAAAATAATTCCCCAAATGCTTGGAAGTTACGAATAAAGTTTGTATCTCTGAGCTTCGCTCGAAGATACTTTCGCTCGAAACTAAAAATAAATCGAGATTTATTTGGTAGTTTGCTCACTTATTCGTATCTTTGCAGCAGAAAATAACAGGGCTTCAGAATACCGCGTCGGATTGCAGATCCGGAGGGAAGGGTTCAGAGGTCTTGTTCTTTGTTTATATCGGGTATGTTGTCTGACACGCTATGCACCCAACATTCATCCCAAATAGTTTCATTGATTATTATCCAACTGGTATCATCTGCTATCTGCGTTTTGAAATGATGACTGGCAATGATATAGTTTCGCCCAACTGGATGCAAAGGATAAGCTTATTTTTGAAACCGCCAAAGTTTTTGGGGCTTTTTTAGCAGAGAAGTTTGGCGGAATGGATTTATTTTGCTATCTTTGCACCCATAAGTTTTACATTTAAAATTAGACTGGTATGAATAAGGTATTATCATGGGCCTTTGCCGCTGCCCTGATCTGCGGCGCAAGCGTATTTACCTCATGTACTGAGGGTAGTGACAACCCCGCTCCGGAGAATGCGAAAGACCGCAAGGAGTTTATCCAGCACACCCGCGAGAACCTGAAGTATTTGGCTGAGAACCTGAACTTCACTTCGTGGGAACTTGCTAACAACGTTAATCAGGAGTTCAACACAACAGTGCTGAACAACCCTGAGTTTGAGAAGGCAATCCTCCCCTTGTTTATCCAGAAGATTCGTGAGGGCATCCAGCCCGTTGAAGAGGGTAGCGAGCTTGCAGAGTTGGGCTATAAGCAGTATGCCACCATCGACCTGACGGACTTCAACTACCGTTTCACGATGAAGGCGGATGACTCTGGCTTCGACGTAGAGGAGGCTGATGACTTCGAGATGATCATCAATGGTATCGATCCGGAGACCCAACAATGGGAAAAGGGGTTGCACAAGCTGACGTTGAAGGCAAGTGGTGACACCTATAAGCAGCTTGCCAAGCGTTTGGGTACTGACGAGACGGCTGTTGTAATTCTCGTCCCCTCTGATTTCGCGTTTACTATAGCCGGAAAAATAAATGGGAATTGGCATGAAGGCCTCGTTGGCGCATTCAAGAACGATGTCAAGATGAACGGTGAGTCGGAGTATATGAATCCTAAAACCGATGCCATCAACATCACAGGTATTCTTACTACCAATTTCCCAGGAAATGAGGAGAAAAATTATGCTGCTGACGCCACCGACCTCTTTTTCGACATTGCTAACGATCCCGTTGCCAACGAAACCAGCATGAAGTTCTCTTTTGGACATAACGACAAGAGTATGGTAGAGCTGGAAGCTACTAGTGAATATATTGATAAGGATATTGACTTCTCACAGCTCACTACTTCAGGGAGGATCCTCGATGTGCTGGTAGCCATGATATCAGGCAGCAAATTAGAAGGCAGCCTCACGCTGAATGACGACCTGACGACCGACATCTCTATCAATGACTGTGGTAAGGCTCTGCAGCTGCAGAAGGAGATGGCTCACGCACGCCGCAACTATGCCGACCAGGCTACCATCGAGGAATATACCAAGCAGTTGAACGAGCTCGTGAGTGCCAAGATGACCTGCAAGGGTGTGAACCAGGTGATTCCGATGAAGTTGCAGACCGAGAAGTTCGGTGTTGACTATTGGGCAATGCCTGCCTTCAACTTCGCCGACGAGAAGGGCTTTGTACCCTTCACCGAGTTGCTCGACAAGGAGTCTGTTGAGTATGCCATCAACATCATTGACCACGCAGCAGAGCCTATGGCAGGTGCCATCATCACCGTTCGCCAGCTGCTCCAGTTCGTGCAGACCTTCATCATGCAAATGCGCGTGAACCAAGCACAAGCTCAGGCAGAGGCTGGTAACGAGTAAAAGGCATAACAACAGTTTATCTAATTAGGTTCGCATCACTGCGAACCTATTTCTATTACTAACCAATAACCAAACATTATGAGAAAACTAACTATTCAAATGAAAACACAAATTATTAATGTATGAACTTGCTGCAAAGGTAAGAGGTAAGGGATATTTTGAATACCTAATTATGATGATTTTTGAAACTGAATGACTAATATCTTTGTTTTTCTTGTTGCATTTTGAAAGAAAGATACTATTTTTGCAGGCCAATCAATAATAATTGGTATATTAATTTCTAACTATATTAACAATATTTATGGTACAGCTTAATGCAATGAAAGGGGCCTGTTTGGCCCGAGGCTTGGAAACACAGGCTTCAGACAGTACTGGTTTCCGCACATCTTTGAGACAATTAATTATGCATTTGGATGAGTCGCAAACGGCTTACGACAAGATCGCAGTTGATGATCCTGGCACCAAATGCCTGTTTGTAGCCAGTATGGTGAAGTGGGCGCACCTTGCCAACTTCCGACTCCTGAATTATCTGGAGAACATTAACAAGGGAGACTGTGAGGAAGTGTTGGCTTTGGATTATGCCAAACTCTGCAACAAGAATTATTGGCTGAGAGGCAGAAAGAAAAGCGACATGATGGCTTACAGTGATAAACCACTGAAGGACTATCTGGAGTTTTGGCATTCTGACGAGACTTCATGGGATATTTACCAGTTGTACGAGTCAAATGTCTGTGAGTTGGCTGATAACCTGAAGAAGGTGAAAAGCACTTTTGAAAAACCAGAACTTTACGAGAAGTTTATGCAGCAGATAAAAGTGGCGTATGCCGATCCTGACATCGATTATGAGTATGAGCAGATGAAGGAGGCGTATGTGGAGCCCTGCACGGAAGATTATCTGACGATGCAAGTAAAGGCTTGTGTGGATTTCCTGAAGTCGGGTATGTTAAATAACGTTTTGTCAATCTCGAATGAAGAGATTGACAAAGTGGATGAAGAGAAGCTTCGTAAGATATTAGACCCAGACTACAAGACACCAGATAATCTGAAGAAGCTTTGGGCTAAGTTGAAGAAGTTTATTGAGTTGAAGGAGAATGTGATGCTTGTGCCCAAAAGAGGGTTGATCAGAAAGCATGTGCTCAAGCATTTTGATGAGTTGAATGGTGAACATTTTAGTGCACTATTCAGACTCGATAAGCTTCTGACGCTGATGCATCAGGACATGGTGAAGCTGAAACCTGAACTGGCAAAGAACCTTCCCGGTATGGCTATAGGCTCGTTGGAGAATACCATTTTCTTTGCGCCATATATAGCCATTAAAAATATGCTGCAACAAGAGTGGTTTCTAAAGCTCCGTTCTGACATGAAGTATGATAAGAAATGGGCAGAAGCCTTTGCTGACGGATTGTTGCGTTCAGAGTATGGCTTGCTGATAACAGAGGGTTGGAAGGAAAAGAAGTGGCAGATCATGGGCTACATCATCGGTTGTCTGAAAGCTGCAGGCGTGATAAACAGAAAGATCTCCAATGACGAGATAGCACGTGAAGCCGCCATCATGGATAAAGCCAGGTCTTTCGGCAAGTATTTAGGCAAGGAGAGTCATGAACAGCCTTACGCCCAGTGGATCAAAATGCATGTTGATGACTACTGTTAAACCTTAAAAATGCGATTGAAGAGTGCGATTGAGCCGTTGAAGCCAATCGCACTCTTTTTTTTGAAAATTTTCTTTTGCCGATAAACACAGGGGTTTTGAGCGTTTTTGTTATGCGATTGAAAATGCGATTGAGTAAATATGACTCAATCGCATAATCGCATTCTACTTTTGCACCAGAAATTTTTTAGTATTAACATTTAAACATTTAAAAGAAATGAAGAAAAAGAATTTTATGGTGAAAAGTTTTGCACGGAATGTTCAGGTGAAGAACCATGACTTGCGTCGGGATTACGGCTTGGACCCCTGTGCGGATCGTGAAATGACGACCTTAGAGAAAAAAGTGTCGCCACAGCTTTACGGGATGCTCATCCAGCAGCTCCTGGGCTTCCATGCCGACATGCAGTATGAGATGGCTGTGGATTTGGTGATCTTTGCTTATCAGCACATTGCCAACTCAACAGGTTGCCCTTCTGTGGATTTCATCCTAGATGTGTGCTACACATGGATTGCCACAGAGCAAGGTATCCTGAAGCCTGGGGTTAAAAGCTTCTTATATAATCATTAATGTACGCGAGCATAAATATAATAACAATAAAGATTAAAAACAATGAACGAAATGATTTTAAGAGTGGTGAAGTGCGGAGAGTGCTTTACTGTGAAGAGTGAAAAGAGTGATGATGGCGTGTTGAACAAACGGACGCTGGTGCTTCAGGAACTGGGCGGTAAGTATGCGAACTGCTATGTGGTGAATGCCTTGGGCAATCTGGCTTCGATCCAGTTTGATGAGGGCGAAATTGTGATCGCCACGCTGAGATTCCAGAGCCGTGAGTACAATGGACAGATGTTTATGGATGTCGTGGCAACAGAGCTCATTAAACATTAAATTTCAGAAAACATTAAACATTAAATTTTAGAAATTATGAGTGACAAAATTTTTGATAAGGATATAACTTATCGTGCAAAGGTAAGAGTGAAGGCTGGTACTGACGAAATTATCGTAAGACCAGAGGCGCAGGGGAAGCCCGCCAAGAAGGATGTGGTG
>JAEEGG010021732.1_pt1 | contig 12712 bp, 11 predicted proteins | sample 9134161 | NCBI WGS metagenome assembly JAEEGG01 (sample SAMN16246543, study PRJNA631951) | gut metagenome | biome: gut microbiome; feature: rumen; material: CR-attached | host: Bos | place: Iran: Karaj | collected 2018-10
GCATCTTCCACATCCCGGATGGAGTAGCAGATATCGTCGGCAGCCTCCATCAGGTATACAAGCGGATGGCGGACCCACTTGCCGTTGTCAATCTGCGGGAGTCCGAGCGTTTCAGCGGTTATCCCGTAGAGGTCTGCTTCCGTCGAGAACAAACTTGTGGGGCAACCGTACTTCGCCAATTGCGGGTACTTGATCATCGCGCCGATGGTCGCGTACGTGAGGCGCATTCCGCCATCAAGGAAGTGATATTCCAACTTGCTCAAGATGCGGTGGCCCTGCGCATTGCCATCAAAGTTCTCGAAGTCCGCCATTTCCTTGTCATTCAAGTCCTTCAGCGGAGCACTCATGCGATTCTTGCGGAACCACTCGCGGATTGCCGCCTCGCCCGCATGCCCAAACGGCGGATTACCGATATCGTGCGCCAGGCAGGCCGACTGCACAATGGTCCCGAACTGGTATTCGTTGATATACTTGGGCAAATACTTCTTAATCAGGTGATAAACGGTAATCGCGAGGCTACGACCCACGCTCGAAACCTCGATACTATGCGTCAGGCGACTATGCACATGGTCGTTCACCGAGAACGGGTGAACCTGCGTCTTGCGGCCAAGCCTGCGGAAAGCCGTCGAAAAAACAATACGGTCGTAATCCCTATGATAATCGGAGCGGTTCGGATCCTGATCGGCAGGATGCCCGTAACGCGTAGCGGATAAAAGTGTTTCCCATCTGAGCATGGCGCAAATATATTAATTTCTATTATAATAATTTCTATCTTTTACCACATGATTACGCGTATCATCGACCGCAACTTCGCCAATATGCGCCTGGACCGTTTTTTACGCAAGGCATTCCCCGACGAATCCCTGTCGGTTTTCTTCGCTGTCATCCGCAAGAAGAAGGTACGCGTGAACGGAGTCGTCGGCAAGGCCAACCAGATGCTGCAGGAAGGCGACACCGTCTGCATCTACGAGAATTTCAAGAGCGTGGATGATTCCGCTACGCAGGGTGACGAAAACAAAATGGACCCTATCGCTTCGCTCCAGGGAGACAGCAAACAAGCAACGCCCAGCAAATCAGGTTTTGCGAAGAACAAGTCCACCTGGGGCAAGACGCTTTCCCCCGCAGAAAAACAGGCGGGCTGGGGCGCAAAAGACCTCGACATTGTCATCCAGACGGAAGACTACGTTATAGTGAACAAGCCCTCGGGACTTGCGAGCCAGCCCGGTTCCGGAACGCGACCCGGCGAGAGCCTCGTAGAATACCTGTGGGAATGGGGCCGCCGCGAAGGTCTCGACTTCAAGCCCACCATCGCGCACCGCCTAGACCAGGAGACATCGGGCATGCTGATTGCGGCCCTCCACGGCGACACGCTGCGCGACTTTACCCGCATGATCCGCGAACACGAGGTAGAAAAGTTCTACTTCGCGCTCGTCAAGGGTAACCTGAAAAAAGAAAAGGGAACGATTTCGGAATCGCTCACCCGCACCGATGCGGCCAAGGGCAGCAAGATGAAGGTCGGCGAAGCCAGCAAGGACGCAAAAGAAGCCGTAACGCACTACCGCGTCAAGCAGCACTACGAAGGCTACGACCTCGTTAAAATCAAGTTAGAGACTGGGCGCATGCACCAGATCCGTGCACACTTCGCAAGCATCGGGCACCCGCTCCTGGGCGATTCCCGCTACGGCGACTTCGCGCTCAACCGCGAGGTGAAAAAGACCCTCGGGCTCCATAGGCTATTCCTGCACAGCTGCAGGCTCGAATTCGTATGGCAGGGCGAACGCAAGGTATTCGATTGTCCGCTCCCGAAGGAACTGCAAAGCGTTATAGATAAATTAAAGCCGATGCATTTCAGGCACGATTCTGCCGAACAGCACAGGAAATAAGATGCGCGCACTTATCCTTTCTGACATTCATGGTTCCGCAATCGCCGCAAGGCAGGCGCTTACTTTTTTCGAGAAATTCAACTGCGACAAGATTTTTCTTTTGGGCGACACGCTTTACCACGGCCCGCGTAACCCACTCCCCGCAGGTCACGGCCCCATGGGGGTCGTCGATGCGCTCGCCCCGTACAAGGAGCGCATCGTCGCGGTCCGCGGAAACTGCGATGCGGATGTAGACCTGATGATGCTAGACATGCCCATCGAGGATGAATACGCCGTCGTGAAGGATTCTTGCACCACGCTTTTCCTGAGCCACGGGCACATCTTTATGCCGGAATGCTTCCCGGCCGATGCGCTCCACACGCTTGCCCCGAGCGACCTGGAACTAAGTGCATTGAACGTCGATGCGTATATTTACGGGCATACGCACATCTGGAAACTCGAGAAGAACTTCAAGGGTGTACTTCTCGTGAATCCGGGCTCCACGAGCCTTCCCAAGGGCGGGAACCCGCCGACCTTCGCCCTCTACGAGAGCGCGACCGGCTCCTCCCCCGCCAAGTTCAGCATCCACAGGCTTGACGACGGCAGCGAACTCGCATCTGCAGAAATTTAGGTTCGAGATGGCCGCACCCTTACGGGCTCGCCATGACTTTTTCTTACACATTCCTATATTTAGGCCATGGTCTTAAACGTTATCTGGCTTATCTTCTTCTTTGGCGCGTTTGTCGCATGCATGGTACAGTGGATCGCCTTCGGCGACACCGGAATCTTCAACAAGGCAATCCTCGGCGCGTTCGACATGTCGAAAACCGCGTTCGAAATCGCCCTCGGCCTCACGGGCATACTTTCCCTCTGGCTCGGCATCATGAAGATTGGCGAGAAGGCGGGTGCCGTCCAGATTCTCGCGAAAATCGTCTCTCCGCTGTTCAGCCGCCTGTTCCCTGAAATCCCGAAGAACCACCCGGTCGTAGGCACGATGCTCATGAACATCAGCGCGAACATGCTCGGGCTTGATAACGCGGCCACCCCGATGGGTCTGCAGGCGATGAAGCAGTTGCAGGACTTGAACCCGAACGAAGACAAGACCGTCGCAAGCAACTCGCAGATCATGTTCCTCGTGCTGAACGCGAGCGGACTTACGCTCATCCCGGTCAGCATCATGACTTACCGCGCCCAGATGGGGGCTGCAAACCCGAGCGACATTTTCCTCCCCATTCTCCTTTCCACGTTCTTCAGCACCATGGCGGGCATCTTCGCGCTCAGCTTTTTCCAGAAGGTAAAACTCAAGGACCCGGTAACGGTCGCATGGCTCGGTGGGCTTTCGGCCTGCGTCATCGCCATCATGTTCTACTTTAGCCACCTCACCGCCGAAGCCATCGGCACCACGAGCCTCTTCATCAGCGGCATCGTGCTGTTCGGCATCATCGTTGCGTTCCTCGGGCTCGCGGTATACAAGAAGGTGCAGGCCTACGAGGCGTTTGTCGAAGGTGCCAAGGACGGTTTCCATACCGCAGTGATGATTATCCCGAACCTGGTCGCCATCCTCGTGGGTGTCGCCGTGTTCCGTGCAAGCGGTGCAATGGACTTGCTCATGAATGGAATCTCGTGGGTTCTCGGGCTGTTCGGCATCGGGAACGACATTGTGCCCGCACTCCCCACAGCTTTCATGAAGCCCCTTAGCGGTAGCGGTGCCCGCGGCATGATGATCGACGCCATGAAGGCACTCGGCCCCGACAGTTTTGCCGGCCGTCTCAGCTGCATGTTCCAGGGAGCCGCCGACACCACGTTCTACATCATCGCGGTGTACTTCGGTTCTGTTGGTGTTAAGAAGACACGCCACGCCGTCACCTGCGCCCTCATCGCCGACGCCGTGGGCGTGCTTGCCGCTATCGCAATCGCGTACCTGTTCTTCCCGCCGGTCTAATAATTAACGACATGAGGCGTCACTAGCTTCTTCGGGAGCATTCCCACCAGTTTCGTCGTAATCAGGCCCTTCGCAATTTCGTGCGCGTTCCCATTCCAGTGGGAATCCGTCTTCCAGAAAATATCCTTGCCGGCCTTACGCGCCTTGAAGAACGGAACCGTCAGGTCCACATTTTCGATGCCCGCCGAATCGAGCATGTCGTAGAAATCGAAGTAGTGCCTTGCATCGGGAGATGCCTGCGGCAAGCCCGCAAGCAACAACCATTCATTCACATCGTTGCGCCAGAAAAGATTCCTGTTCGGAGGCATCACGAACAGGAGACGCGCACCGAAGGTTTTCGCCAAGGAATCTAGCCCCTTCAAGTGTTCCACCACAGCCTTGTATTCTTCAGAATTCTTGTTGTAAATGAGCACTCCGGCAGTATCTTCCGCAAAAGCAAGGAACGGTTTTGCATCGTGATAAACACCAACCCCAGCCCAGCCCTCATCCGCACCCGGATGCGTATCCTTGTAGAGCGAGTAGCGCCACGTATCCGTGAGTTCCCGCAGGGCGGCCGTCGGCGGGAAGCGGCGCAACTTAAAGTCGACCGTTCCCGGAGCCTCAAGGAAGGCACGACGGCGAATGCGCTTGACTTTCGAACCTAGACCCTTGCCCTCGTTCCAGGGCGCCACGTCACCGTAATCAAATACCGCATTCGCACCGAAGTTCGCATACACATTGCGTTCGACACATTCCACCACGATGACTTTCGGGACAGGCTTACCTTCCTTCGCGCGGGCGGCGGCAAGCGCAAAAAGCGATTTCGGGGAACCCTGCAGGTCAATGTAATCCACCGCAGCAACCTTCCCGATTCTTTCCGCAGACAGTTTATCCGAAACTTCTTCGGGCAGGGGCTTGTGCCCGAACTGCACGCGGCTAAAACTGTCACCCAGCCACCAAACGATTCCCGAATCAAGCGGCGCCGTATGCACGCTTTCGTCGGGATGGTACGGTTTGTCGACATCTTCCTTGAACGGCTTTGCAGAGGTAAGCCGGAACAGGTCTCCCCTGCCGGTAAACCACTGCGGGAAAGCCCCGCTAAAGAACAGCGCCAGCATCAGGAGCGAAACGAGCCCGAGCCCGCGAACACACCAGAGAGCGATTTTAGTCTTCGTATCCATCGTCGCTCCTAGAACTGGAAGTAAATGAATCCCTGCCCGCTAAAGCGGCCCAGAAGAATGATTGCCAACAGGTAGACAAGGCACCATGTCCAACGCCATACACCCGGTTCGTCGCCCACCACGCAACCGCGCGTTCCACCGCGAGTCACAAGCGAGCGGACGCCCCATATCAAAAGACCCACCAGTACACCAAGGGCTGCAGGAATATGCACAGCATCGTTATCGACACAGAAAAGCGAATGCACACATGCTCCACCGCACAACGTAAGAGGACCATTCAAGTACGCATCGCCGTGAGGAAGAATGTACGCCTGCGTCAGGCTTGCGAACGGCCCGAAATTAAATACGCCAACAATGTAGTCGAGCCACGTGCCGAAATCCGGTGCGCGGAACAGCGTGAAGAACAGCACGACAAGCACAAACGTCTTGATTCTCCCGAGCCACGGGTGCTTCACCGGTAATTTTCGCCACGGCCGTTCCAGCACGTACGCCACCCCATGGCACACGCCCCACGCCACGAACGTCCATGCCGCACCATGCCAGAGCCCGCTCAAGAAGAACACGATAAGCACGTTCACTATCGCAAGCGGGCGTCCCTTGCGGGAACCACCAAGACTAAAGTACACATATTCGCGGAACCAACTCGTAAGCGAGATATGCCAGCGTTTCCAGAAATCGTAGATGCTTGTCGCAAGCAGGGGCGCGTTGAAGTTTTCCATCAAGCGCACGCCAAAAATCCGCGCGATACCGATAGCGATATCCGAATAACCCGAGAAGTCGAAGTAAATCTGGAAGGTAAAGAAAATGCCTGCAAGAATCAGTTCTACAGGAGACAGTTCCGACACGTGGCCCGCCGCAACACCATTGAACACACCATCCACGAATACACCCAGGTGGTCCGCCAAAACCGCCTTCTTGAAGAAGCCCTGCATTATGCGAAACATGCCCGCCTGCAGGTCAGCAACATCGAAGCGGTGCTCGAGAGCGAGTTGCGGCATCAGGTGCGGGGCACGCTCGATAGGCCCCGCCACCAGCTGCGGGAAGAACGTCACGTACAGCGCGTAGTTCGCAATGTTCCTGCATGCAGGGATCTTCCCGCGATAAACGTCAATCACATAACTCAGGCTCTGGAACGTGTAGAACGATATACCCATCGGGAGCAATAGTTTGGGCAAGTTCAACGGCTTGCCCATCCAAGGAGCGACAAGCGTGTTCCACGTTTCCTCAAAGAATCCCAGGTACTTGAACGCAAACAGGAGCCCGAGGTCAAAGCTCAGCGAAACTACAAGCGCGATGTTCCGTTTAATATTCGCGACAGGCACGCCATCAACTGCACCATCTGCACTCCGGCCAAACCTATCAATAAGGCGCGCCATCGTGTAATCCACGCCGATAGTCGCAAGGATAAGCGCAAGGTACTCGGGGCGCCACACCGCATAAAAGTAGAGGCTCGCAACGAGAATCAATATACGGCGGAACTTGCCACCCCAGGCATTCTCCCTGCCCACGGGAACCGCGTAGTATAGCCCTACGACAGCGACCGCAAACAGGATGAAATACCAGGAATGGAAAAGCACGCTACTTCAAGACTCCGGTCGCCTGCGCAATAAGCACGCCGATATAGCCCACGTAGGCAACGAGAAACACGGTACCTTCGAGGCGGTTGATGCGGCCAATGCGCTTGCCATCCGCACCGACTCTGCTCTTGCGGACAGGGAGCCCGAACAACAGCAGGAGGACCGTCAGCACGGCCATGACCGGCAGGTCACGGCTCAGGATAGAAGCGCTGAAGGAATGCATCGGGGCAATCGTCGCAGCGATGCCAACCACCAGGAGTGTATTGAACAGGTTTGACCCGATAATATTGCCAATGGCGAGGTCGTTCTCGCCCTTGCGGGCTGCCGCAATGGAACTCGCAAGTTCCGGGAGCGAGGTACCCACGGCAACAATCGTAAGGCCAATCAGCAAGTCGCTCACGCCGAGCGCACGAGCAATTTCAACTGCACCCCACACGAGCGCGCGTGAACTCGCCACCAACAGCGCAAGCCCGAGCACAAGCCACAGGATAGACTTTCCGAGAGAAAGATTTTCGCCCTCGCCCGATTCCGACGCAACTGTTTCTTCTGCAGGCGCACCCTTCTTCTGGCGAAGTTCACTCACGATGTTGAACGTCATCACACCCGCAAAAACGAGCAGCACGACAATACCGTCGAGCCTGCTAATGGAGCCGTCCATCGCCTGGAATATGGCAACAGCCGTAACGGCAATTAACACGGGCAGGTCACGCACGAGAGCCTTCCGCACCACGATAACCGGCGAAATAATCGCTGTCACGCCGAGAATGAGGGCTATGTTTGCGATATTGCTTCCATAAGCATTACCGAGCGCAAGTTCAGGAGCATCCTGCATGGCAGAAATCGCCGAGACGACCATCTCCGGAGCGGAAGTGCCGAACCCGACAATGACCATGCCGATAAGCAGTGTAGACATGCCGCAAAACTTGGCGACACCTACTGCGCCATCAACAAACTTATCTGCGCTCCATACCAGGACACCCAATCCCAGGACTACAGCGACAATCGGAAGAATCATAAACTAGATGACGTAGAAGGAAATACCGAAGAGGAATGTGTTCGCGGTGAGTTCGTTGATACGCCAGCCAGGAACGCCCTCGTAGATGTTGGAAATGCCGCATTCGTAACGGATATCGAACGAAAGGTAGTTGTTCGCCTTGATCGAGAGACCGAGCAGGAGCGCGAAGTCCATGGAATTGCGGTAATCCAGGTCAATCATGTCGGCATTGCCATTAACCGGATCCCCGTTGCTTTTCTCGTAGGAGTACTTGAAGGTATCCTGGACCGGCACAGAAACCTGCATACCGAAATCAAACGAGAAACTCGAGTACATGGACTTGAGCATGAACAGGAGCGGAATGGAGACCCTGTCCATCTTGAACTTGACGTTCGCTTCCTTGGAATAGTTGCTACCGTAGGAGTAGGTGGCGCTAGCATCGCTGTGGTCATAGAGGGCGCCAATCCTGAAGCCCATCGTGTATTCGTTCAGCGGAATCACAGCAAACAAGCCAGCCTTCCAGGCGACACCGTCATAGGATTCATCGAAATCCCAGTTGTTGTCCAGAAGCGAGTTCATGCCAGCAAAGGCCTGGGCACCGAAAGTGAACTTCATCGGAATCGGTTCCGCCTTGAGCCTATACACGCGCGTTTCGCGAACAGTCGTCTCAACCGGAGCGGTAGTCTGAGCGCCATAGACAGGCTGAGATTCGGCATCTACGCCGCGCACGGCCATCGGGGCCGGCATGTCGCCTTCGTCGGCAACAGGAGCGGGCTGAGGTGCAGGTTCCGAAGCCGGTGCAGCAGTCTCTACAGGGGCCGGAACGGCTTCCTGTGCAGGGGACGGTTCAGCGGGTGCTGCTTCCTGGGCAGCAGCCTGGGGTTCAGCAGCAGATTCCTGTGCCGGAGCGGCTTCAGGAGTCGCGGCAGGTGCCGCTTCCTGAACGGCAGCAGTTTCCGGTGCAGGTGCCACAGCATCTGCTGCGGGAGCCGCTTCTTGAGCCATAGCAAAAGCGGTCAGAGCCAGAACAAAACCGAATGATTTCATTTTCGTGTTCATAATTACTCCATTTTGCATAATTTACTTTCTTTGTATCAAAATACAAAAGTTTTTCTATCTTTCCAAACATGAAGTTCAATATCATTGCCAATGAATCGCTCAAAGCGAACGCTTACGCCCTCTTTTTCGTGAAAAAATCAGTCCAGTTTTCCAGTATCCTGTCGGAAAACGGTGAAAAACAGGTCGAATCCGTACTGAACGGCATGAAGGACGGCCCTTTCGAGGACCTCGAATTCCTGGAAATTGACGGCAAGCCGACGTTCTTTGTCGATGCGGCAAAGGAACGCGGAATTTCCGCCCTCGACCACCTGCGCATGGCAGCCTACCGCCTGGCAGAACGCGCCCAGAAGAAGCAGGTCCCCACGGTGAGCATCTTCCTCGCCGACGCGGCCGACGAGCAGTTCAAGGCGATACTTCACGGGCTTTTCTATGCCGACTACAGGTTCGACGCCTACAAGAGCAAGCAGGAACCGAAATTCCAGGTGACTTTCGAAATTGTCGCGGGCGAGCACGTCAAGGACTTCAAGAAGATTGCAGAAGATGTCGCTATCGAACAGAAGGCGGTGACGCTCGCAAGGAACCTCATCAACACCTGTGCAAGCGACCTCTACCCCGCCGAATTTGTCGAGAACGCAAAGACGATTGCAAAATACACGCCGGGTCTCTCCATCAAGGTGCGCGACATGAAGCAACTCCAAAAAGAAGGCTTCATGGGCCACGTGACTGTCGGCAAGGGCAGCTCGCACGAACCCTACATGATTACGCTGTCCTACGACGGAACGAAGGGCGCCAAGCGCACCTCGAAGGACCACCTCGTAATCGTTGGCAAGGGGCTCACGTTCGATACCGGCGGACTCTGCCTCAAGCCGCCCAAATCCATGCCCGAGATGATCAGCGACATGAGCGGTGCGGCAACAGCGCTCGCCGCCATCCAGGCAATCGCAACACTTAAACTCCCGATTCGCGTAAGTGCAGTCTGCTGCCTTGCCGAAAACGCAATCGGCAACAAGTCCGTACTGCCGGGCGATATTTTCAAGGCCAAGAACGGCAAGACCGTCATGGTCGACAATACGGATGCCGAAGGCCGTCTGGTGCTTAGCGACGGGCTTGCAGAAGCGGGCATTATCGGGGCAACACACATCGTCGACCTCGCCACGCTCACCGGAGCGATGGTACGTGCGCTCGGCTACGCCGTTGCAGGGTTCTTCAGCAACGACGACGATCTCGGCCTGAAGGTTATCAACTGCGGCGAAGCATGCTGCGAAAAGTTCTGGAGCATGCCGCTCGAAGAAGAATACGCCGACGCGCTCAAGGACAAGTTTGCCGACCTCAAGAACACGGGTACCGATGCAGGCGCAATTTCTGCGGCACTATTCCTGCAGGAATTCGTTCCCGAAAATACCGCGTGGGCGCATTGCGACATCGCGGGTACGGCATTCGTCACCAAGAAGTGGAAGTACACCGAATACGGCGCCACCGGTTTCGGCGTGCAGACGCTTATCGAACTGGCCCGCGAAATGGCAAACCCAACCGAGGAGGCTTAATATGGCCTGCGCAAACTGCAAAATCCGTGCCCAGTATGACAAAAACCCCAAGTCGATTATCGGGCGATTCTGGCGATTCCATATAAACTTCTGCCCCGGCTGGAAGGCTTACCTGAAAAGCCTTTCCGAAGAAGAGCGCATTGCAATCAAAGAAAAATACGGCCTGAAGTAAGGCCCCTAAAAATTACTTTGGAATTCTACCGTGCAGACCAAACCGTCTGCACGTTTTTATTTAGCCTGCAGGGAGAAGCAGTGAGCAAAATGAGACTCGCCCACTTTCGGCGGGAGCTCAAGCGAGCGGCACTTGGCCTGCAGTTCGGCGGAAAGGCTCGCACACTTTTCGCAGCGGTCCGCAAATCGGCAGCCCTTCACAAAGTCGCGCGCATGCGGCACTGATCCCGGGATAGACCGCAGGTTGCGCATGTCACTGTGGTTTTCGGGGATGGCGGCCAATAGCCCCTGCGTGTACGGGTGCATCGGGTTATCAATCACGTCGCGCACGGGGCCGCATTCTACGATGCGGCCGGCGTACATTACCGCCACGCGGTCCGCGTACTGCGAGACAATCCCCATATTGTGGGTAATCAGCAGGACCGCGGTGCCCGTGCGGTTTGCCATATCCTTGAGTACCGCAAGAACCTGCGCCTGCACCGTCACGTCGAGAGCCGTAGTCGGTTCATCGGCAATAATCAGCTTGGGCTTCGGGAGCAGCGCCATCACGATGCACACGCGCTGGAGCATGCCGCCCGAAAGTTCATGCGGGTAGGCGTTCAGCACGCGTTCAGGGTCGCTGAACCCCGCCTGCAGGAGCATCTCGCGGATAGTTGCCAGCGGGTCGGCAGCACCATCCTTGTCGGCAGGGACTGCGCCGGATTTCGCGCAGAACTTGAACACTTCCAGCAACTGCTTCTTGATAGTCACGACCGGGTTCAGGGCCTGCATCGGCTCCTGGAATATGCACGCGATTTGCGACCCGCGCACCTTCTGCAATTCGGCCAGCGGGAGTTTCGCCAGATCAACCGGCGCATCGTCGTCATTACCTGCGCGGAACAAGACCGACCCTTCCACAATCCTTGCGCTCGGCTGCGGCAGCAGCCGTAAAATGCTCATGGATGTCACGCTCTTGCCGCAACCCGACTCGCCCACCAGCGCAAAGAACTCGCCCGCACTGATCTCGAACGAGACGCGGTCCGTCACCTGCACCGGCTTTACACCGTCGCGCGGGTTGCCGTTCTTGTCGAACCCAAAAGCCACCGAGAGGTCGCGCACCAGCAAAACCGGCATGCCCTTACACATAGCGATCCCCCGACTTCGGGTCCATAGCATCCCGAACGCCCTCGCCCACGAACGTGGTCAAGAGCAGCGTCACAAAGAGTGCGGCGACCGTGCTTACCGAAATCCACGGCGCATAAAGGTTGTTGAGCCCCTGGCTCATGAGTTCGCCCCAGCTGGGCGTAGGCGGCTGCAGGCCAAATCCCAAAAAATCGAGCGAGGTAAGGCTCCCGATACCGCCAATCAGCGTGAACGGGAATAGCGTCACCACGGGCGTCATCGCATTCGGCAAGATTTCCTTGAAAAATATATGCCTGTGCCCGAGCCCCAAGACCTTCGCGGACTGCACGTAAGTCATGCCACGCAGCTTGAGGAACTCCGCACGCATGTAGTAACTGAGAGAAATCCAGTTGAACGCCGCCATAATGAGAATCAAAAGCCAGAAACTGCGCCCGTAAATGCTACCAATCAAGATCACCACGTAGAGCATGGGCAGCGACGACCAGATTTCAATCATGCGCTGCATGCCGATATCCCAGAACTTGCCGAGGTAGCCCTGGATACCGCCAATGACAATCCCGAGGAACGTCCCGAGCAAAGTCAAGAGCAGGCTGAAACTGATGCAAATCCTGAACCCGTGAATCAGGCGGGCAAGCACGTCGCGGCCATTGCTATCCGTCCCGAGCCAATGATTTGCACTCGGGGCAAACGGGGGCGCTCCGTCCTCGCTCAGGTCCGCCTTTAGCGGGTCATGTGCAATCGGGGGCATAATCGCCCACATTTCGGGGCAACCGCCCGCGCGGGTAAATCCCTCGGCGGCATCTTCCTCGCACTCGCGCACCGCCGCAAAAAGTTTCGCGTAATCGGCTTCCGTCTGGTATTCCCCACCAAAGTCAGCCTCGCTGTACCGCACGAACGCCGGGAAATACGTCTTGCCCTCGTAACGCAGCACGAGTGGCTCGTCGTTCACCATCCACGGGCTCGTGAGCGAAAGCAGGTACGCCACCACGAGCACCACCAGCGACCAGAACGCCCGCTTGTTCTTGCGGAAGCGCTTCAGCCGGTTCAAGGTCTCTGTGGATACGCGGAATTTCATTAGTGCGGAATATAGAAAAAACTCCCTGCAACAGGAAAATTTATTAGTTTAGTTCCATGCGCAAAGGAATAAACACCTTAAAATGCCTGGTCATGGCAACCTTCGTCGCCCTATGCGGGTGCAGCGACCCCAATGAGTTGAAAACAGCCAGCAAGGACTTTACCGACTCCATCAAGTTACGTCTGGAGGACTATATCGATGCCGCG
>JAEEGG010021733.1_pt1 | contig 12712 bp, 7 predicted proteins | sample 9134161 | NCBI WGS metagenome assembly JAEEGG01 (sample SAMN16246543, study PRJNA631951) | gut metagenome | biome: gut microbiome; feature: rumen; material: CR-attached | host: Bos | place: Iran: Karaj | collected 2018-10
AACATCCTCATTTCCGGTGCCAACCTGGGCACCGACGCATGGGATACCGTCTACGAGACCGATCCCGACACAAAGTACCAGGAGAAGGCACGGAGGTTCACCACAGAGGTGATGGGATTCAAGTGGATGACCAACTATGCCACCGACACCGGAGAGGTTTCGCCCGCAACCGGATGGAGTTTTCCCCAGGTGTCGTTCAGGACCGGTCCCAATCCATATTGCTACGCCGTTGAAACACCCGACGGACTGGTTCCACTGAGCGAAGGCGCATATTCCGTAATGAAATACTCCGGCAACGGTATTTCGGCGGGAGTAGCTTATGATTCAGGGAATTACAGGGCTGTTTCCTTTGGCTTCCCAATAGAGGCGGTTTCGTCCGTAGAGGGTCTGGAATCGCTTGTCAGCGCTTCCATGAAGTTCCTCTCATCGGGAGGAAGGCGAACTGAATAGAATCCACCTGTAAAGGTTGCATCCTATGAAATTGCCGGCGACTATCGAAAGATATACGGCCAGCACTTTCAGGGGCACTCCCCCGATGACGGACCAGGGGGCGGCGAGGTAATAGAATGCGTCGGCAATGCTGTGTGCAAACCCGCAGAGGATGAACACGGGCACTCCGAACAGCAGTGGCAGGAACTTCCCTTCCCTGCCGTACTTCACGGCCGCAGTCATGATGAATCCGCAACCGATTCCCAGGGCACCGCACCTGAGTGCCCCCTTGGCAAGACGGCCCTGAAGCAGGGTTCCGGCCTTGTCCACAACATCCGGCAGGGCATAGTGGGCAAGCAGGGCGACAAGGCCGCAACCGACTATGTTCCCGAGGATTATGATCAGCATATCCAGCCAGTCCCTTCCCTTTTTCACGTCCACGAAACCGGCGGTACCGGTATAGAGACGGTATCCGAAATGGACTACCGTAAGAAGTCCGAACGAGAACAGTACGGCACCGGCGACTCCGCCGACGCTAAGGTATACGACTCCGCCTATGGCTATGCATATACCTGCAAGGATGGCTGAACAGAAAGTCTTCATTGGAACTTGTAAAAAATTTTTACGAAGATAGGAAACTGTTTTATAAAAAGAAAGGGAGGAAACCGTTTTTTGGTTTCCTCCCTGGTGCTCCCTCAGGGGCTCGAACCCTGGACCCCAACATTAAGAGTGTCGTGCTCTACCAACTGAGCTAAGGAAGCGTCCTGCCTTTTTGTGACCCGTTCGGGGCTCGAACCCGAGACCCCAACATTAAAAGTGTTGTGCTCTACCTACTGAGCTAACGAGTCCTCCAATGTCCCAACCGGATCTCCAAATCGGGAATGCAAAGGTAGACCTTTTAAGGGAAAACTCCAAATAAAATTTAACTTTTTTTAGAGAACTCCTTTATACTTTGTTCCCGGCTGCGTCTGCACACAAGCAGATTCCCGCCTATCTCGGAAATAATGTAACCTTCAAGCCCCTCAACAACCACTGTCTTTTCATCCGGAACGTGGACCACGCAGTCGCGGCAACCGAAGAGCCTGACGTCATCGCCTACCACTGCATTGCCGTTGCTGTCGGCAGGAAGCAGGTCGTGGACGGCGGTCCAGCTTCCCAGGTCGCTCCAGCCCAGGTCGGTGGCTATCACGTGGATGCAGTCGGATTTTTCCATGACGGCGTAGTCGATGGATATCTTCTCGCACTGCGGGAAGAGCTCCTTCAGCGCCTCCTCCTCCCCTTCCGTATAGAAACTAGGCGAGAGGCGGTCCATCAGCGAGGCGATTGACGGGGCATGGGTCCTCATCTCGGAAATTATTGTGGCTGAATTCCATACAAATACTCCGGCGTTCCAGAAATAGTTCCCCTGCTCCAGGTAGAACCGGGCGGTTTCCGCGTCTGGTTTTTCCCGGAACGAGGCCACTTCCTGTACTATTCCCCTTTCGGTCGACCGGGCCTGGATGTAGCCGTATCCGGTTTCCGGCCTGGTGGGGGCGATACCCACGGTGACTATCGCCCGGCGCCCGTCGGTAAAATCCAGGGCCTTGCGGATGACGGCCGCATATTGACCCGTTTCAAGCACAAGGGCGTCGGAAGGCGTTATCACGATGTTCACATCCCCGTAGCGCCGCGAAATCTTCCAGCAGGCGTAGGCTATGCAGGGGGCGGTGTTGCGGCGGGTGGGTTCGCTGAGCACCTGGTAGGGGGCAAGGCCTTTGATTTGCTGGCGCACTCGGTCGGCATAGAGCTCGCCGGTGACGATGATGATGTTCTCGCGCGGGCAGATGTTCTCAAACCGCTGGAAGGTGGCTTGAAGCATGGACTGCCCATTGCCCAGGATGTCGATGAACTGCTTGGGATTGTTGGCCTTGCAGATAGGCCAAAATCGGCTGCCGAAGCCGCCTGCCATTATGATGCAATAGGTGTTGTGGTTCAAGGAAATTGAAAATTGAAAGTTGAAAATTGAAAATTATACGCTGACTTCGCCTTTGATGTGGGGGTGGGGGTCGTAGCCTTGTAGCTGGAAGTCGTCGTAGTCGAAGGCGAAGATGTCTTTTTTGTCGGGGTTGATGAGCATGGTGGGGAGGGGACGTGGGTCGCGGGTGAGTTGCAGGCGGCACTGGTCGAGGTGGTTGTTGTAGATGTGTGCGTCGCCGAGGGTGTGGATGAAGTCGCCGTATTTCAGGTCGCACGCCTGAGCCACCATCATGGTGAAAAGGGCGTAGGAGGCGATGTTGAAGGGTACGCCGAGGAAGATGTCGGCGGAGCGCTGGTAGAGCTGACAGCTGAGGCGGCCGTCGGCAACGTAGAACTGGAAGAGGATGTGGCAGGGAGGAAGGTGCATCTGAGGCAGCTCGCCCACGTTCCATGCCGACACGAGGAGTCGGCGGGAGTCGGGGTTGTGTTTGATGTCGTGGATGAGGGTGGCTATTTGGTCGACGTGCGAGCCGTCGGCGCAGCCCCACGAGCGCCACTGGTGGCCGTAGATGGGACCTAACTCACCGTCGTCGCCAGCCCATTCGTCCCAGATGCTGACACGGTGGTCGTGGAGGTATTGCACGTTGGTGTCGCCACGGAGGAACCACAGCAGCTCGTAGATGATGGAGCGCAGGTGCATCTTCTTGGTGGTGAGGAGGGGAAACCCGTCGTCGAGGTGGAAGCGCATCTGGTAGCCAAAGGTGCTGAGCGTGCCGGTGCCGGTGCGGTCGTGTTTGGGCACACCGGTGGAGAGCACATGCTGTAGTAGGTCGAGGTATTGTTTCATGCTGCAGTAAACGTGGTTCGGGCGTTATTATTGTGCAAAGAATAAATTATTCGTATAATAGCACCCCGCTGACGCACCAATGGCTGAAACTGCCCGCCTGGGGTTCTCCTTGCGGGATGGCGATGGTGAGGGTGTGGCGGCCTGTGGGCTCAATGCCTTCGCTACGGAAGTATTCTGAGATGTTGAAATAGACGGGCTGTGTGGCAGTGCCGGGACACCAGCCGGAGCGCGAGAAGTCGCTGCTGGACATACCGTTCCAGAAGTTGCCGCTGACGGGGTTCCACTCGCGGTAGCGGCCGCAGTCGCTGCGCCACGGAGTGTAGGTAAAGGCGGGACGGCCGTCGATAAGGATGGTGTGGGTCTTGGGGTTGAACTCGTCGCCGCCGCCCCAGCCGCCATGGCCTGTGGCGATGTAGCGCAGGCGGACGAGGTGGGCAGTGTCGGATTCATATATGGTGAAGTCGGTGGTGAGGCTGTCGGTGGCAAATAGCTTGCCGTAGTTCTGCCCAGCCATTTCGAGCACGTTGCAGGTGTTGAACAGGGAGAATGACAGGGGAAAATTTAGTTGATTGTCTTCGGGCACAGTTTGGTCGCCGGGGTAGGATTTGATGTCGAGGGTGACGGTGTGCCCTCCACGGTCATAGTTGCCAATCCAAACACCAATCCACACTTCGCCTTGCAGTAGGTGGGCGAGGTCGGTGACTTCCTGCTTGTAGTAGGCTTCGTCCTGCCAGTCGAGACCGTCAATCTGTACACGGTCGTTGAACTGCCCCACGCCGAAGGGGGTGAAGAAGCGCATCAGTTCAACGGGCGGCCAGTACATGAACGAGGAGATGCGGTATTGCTGCAGGGGGCTGATGCTGTTTTTGATGCCTTGGTAGCGTTCGCCGTCGCGCCCGATGAAGAGAGGGAGGCTGTCGGGGTGGTTGTTGATGCCGTCGAAGAAGTTAGGGCAAAGGTCTACGTCTGCACCAGGGATGATGAAGACGGAACCCGTGCGGTCATAGGCGTCGCCGTTGCTGCGCTGGTGCAGTTCGATGAAGGTCTGATAGTGACTGGGCAGTTTGGGCAGGAGTATGCGTTTGAGAGCGAGGGTGCCGCCGGCGTAGTGGAGTACGCTGTCGTAGGGTGTGTTTTGGCGATAGTTGCCCTCGATGTGGTCGTTAAGGCCGCACCAGCAGAGTTGTACAGAGTCGAACACGCGGGTGGTGATGACCATCTTCTGGCGTTTGATATTGTTGAGCTCGCGGGAGGTGACCAGCGGTGCGTCGTGCTTGATATAGAATTTGGAGCTGTGTGCTTGGTCGGTTTTCACAAGCTCCATGCGGCATTGTCCGTTGCGCCAGAAGCTGACCAGCAGGCCGGGGAAGCGGCCGTAGTAGGGCAGGGGTGTGAGGTCGCGGGGTTGTTTACCCTTCTTGGAGTCACCGTGCCAGATGGTTTTGAAGGGCTGAACGTAGAACTCGAGCTTATTGCTATTGATAGAACAGGTATAGCGGGTGAGACCGTTCACCTGGTCGGTGTCGAACTTGATGTCGGTGCGGGAAAAGGGCGCGACGGTGCGGTAGTGCTCGCGATTAATATTTGTCAGCCCGGACACCGGGTTTGTCAGTCTAGACGTTGGGCCGCCGAAGATGGTGGTGAGGTAGGTGACGGAGTCTTTGGCATCATCCACAAAGATGTCCTCCACCGAGTAGCCCTGTATGTAGGGGCCGTTGCTCCAGCCGCCGGGATGGTATTCTCCGGGCAGACGGTCGCCTTCGGTCACGAGGTACACACTCCCGCCACAGATTTCTATCTGTGTGTACTGGGTATCGATGTGTTCTCCATAGTCGTAGGAGGCATAGACAAAATGGTTGGCGTTCTTGGTCACCTTAAAGGGACTTGGTGTCTGTGCGCACAGTGTTGTGGTGGCAGCGACTATGAGGAGGAGTGTTGCGATGGTCTTTTTCATACTTCACAGAGGGATTAATCAGATGCGGAGTTGTCGTTTTCCTGCTCGTCGGGCAGGTCGATGACTTTGAAGCGGGACTGGCGTTGGTGCCAGCGGTCGAGTGCCAGTTGGCGCAGGTCGGCCACATCGTCGCGCTCGTCCATAATTTCCAGACCCACGATGGTCTCGATGATGTCCTCCAGCGTGATGATGCCTTGGAAGCTGCCATACTCATCGATGACGCAGGCGATGTGCTGCTTGTTGCTGAGCATCGAGTCCCAAATCTCGGAGACGGGCATCTGTTCTTTGTACATGACGATGTCGCGCCGTATGTCGCCGAGGGTCATGTTGAACTTGTCCTCGGTGAGCAATTCCAGTGCCTCGCTGCGGAGGATGTAGCCAGTGATGTATTCGTCCGACTCGCTCCACACGGGGATGCGCGAGAAGTGGGAGTAACGTTTGTCCTTGTAGAACTGTTTGAGGGTCATTTGCTCGGGAGCGATGGCGGCGACGGTGGTGGGGGTCATCACATCTTCGGCCTTCACGTCGTCGAGCTTGATGACGTTCTGGATGATTTTATTTTCATCTTCGTCAATCACCTCCTCATCCTCAGCCATGTCGGCCATGGCGGCGACCTCCTCGCGGCTGACGGCGGCTTCCTCGTCATCGTCGTCGGCGATGGTCTTGGAGAGCTTTTCGACCACCCACACGATGGGGAATAGCAGGGTGATAATCAGTCGCAGGGTGTTGGTGGTGAAGCCCATGAGCTTCTTCCAGTAGCGGGTGCCGATGGTCTTGGGGATTATCTCTGCGAATATCAGTATCAGGATTGTGGTGATGGCGGAGACCAGTCCGAACCATTGGCTGCCGAACACTTCGGTGGCTTGGGCACCCACACCGGCCGCGCCGATGGTGTTGGCAATGGTGTTGAGCGACAGGATGGCGGCGATGGGGCGCGCGTTGTCGGTCTTATAGCGTTTGAAACGTGTGGCGGGTTTGTATCCTTCGTCTTCGCGCATGTTGACATACGACAGGGGTGTGGACATGAGTGTCGCCTCGAGTATCGAGCACATGAACGAGATGATCATGGCACCCAGAAGGAATATGAGCAGTAAGGTCATTTAATTGAGAATTGAAAATTGAAAGTTGAAAATTGAAATTAATGATTTTAAAAATACTTGACTATCGTCTTAACATTAAACATTACTTGACATCTATCTCGTCTATCATCAGCCAGGCGGGCTGTCCGGCTCCCACATGCCAGGCGGGCAGGTTTTTTTGGCAGTGGATGCGGAAGCGGAGATAGCGCACCTTGCCCGCTTCGGCGGGATGGAACAATCCTTGCCGTGGGGCAAAAAAGCGGCGCATCGCCACTCGGCGGCTCTCCTTTCGGCTGTCGGCGAGGGGGCGTGTGGTCTTCAGCGGTTGCCAAGGTGAGTAGGTGCGCCCGTTGCGCGACCATTGCACCTCAGCGCTGTCGGGACTCAGCACCCAGTCGTTGGCACTGTGGCAGAAGCCTATCGTTACCTGCTCCAGTGTTGCGGCCTCGGCCAGCTCCACGGTTAGGTCTACGCTGTCGCGTCCGCTGAAGCCCGTCCAGCCTTCGCCATAGTTGCCCGCAATGCCCAGATGGCTGTCGTGCAGCACCGCCGGGTATCCGTTGCAATACTGGAAACTGGGATGGTCCACAGGCTGGGAGGCATCACCGTAGGCGTGGACGCTAATATCTTTGACCAAATTGAGCCGCTTGTCAGGCATGGCTTGTCGCAGGGCCTTGGGCTCGTCGAAATAGTAGCCGCAGAAGTTCCACAAGTTCACACTGTCCTCGAGTTGCGATGGCACCACAACCAGTCGGAACAGCTGCACGCTGTCGCCGTCAATCCTGTATCGCTTGCTCACTCCGGGGCCGCAGGTGGCCGTGCCGAGACCTGCCTGCCGTGCATCGACATTCACTATATAGTGGTCGGTCATGCGGAGGTCCTTGATGCGTCGGGCGGCGGTCATCACGCTGTCGTCGTATAGGCGGACGCTGAAATTGATGGGCCGCTCGTCGGCGGTGCAGAAACTGAGGCGTTTGTCGCCGATGGCAAAGCTGGTCCAATAGGTGGTGCGGTTGCCGCTTTCCTGTGGCACCACATGCAACTCGCCGCACACCTCCTTCGGCGTGGCGGTATGATGTCCAATCCAGCTGGCCTCGTTGCGGTCGGGGTAGGTCTCGTAGTAGTTGCCCCACCACTCCACCTGTCGGCAGCTGCTGTCCACACCCAGCTGTATGCCCAGTTTGGGCAGGGTGCGGTAGTTGCCGCGGGGATGGAATGCATAGCTCAGTTGCATTTTGCCTTCGCAGTCAACCTCGACAATCTCGCGTAGGGTCATGGTGCGCCCTTCGGGGCTGGTCAGTTCCAGCAGCAGCTCCACCTCTGCCATGCGGTCGGGCTCGCCGATATACTGGGTTCGGCAGCTGATGGGCGATGCGGTGAGGTCGTCCAGTCCTTCCCATGCCCGTGCACCGTAGTGGTCTACAAGGTCGTTGAGCGTCGGCGGACGCCAGAAGTTCCACCGCAGGGGACGCACAAGCAGTTCCTCGCCGCGATAAGCATATTGGGTAATGTGGCCCGTGTTGGCATCAATGGTGAGTGCGAAAAGGGTTGGGGAGGCGATGGTGACGGTGTTGCTCGTCTTGTCGTGGTGGCAGCGAAATGACTTAGATGCGACGGATGGCAGCTCAATGCTGTCCACAGGCGCGTCGAAGCTGGTCATCTCAAACTCGTCGTGGCTGTTCTCGTGCAGGGTCCACGAGGTGCCGTAGTCGTAGGGGTCGCCCACCTCGTAGCTGTCGCCCACAAAGTTGAATCGGACGAAGAACCGTTCTCCTCCCATAGGCTCAATTTCGGGCATACGCAGATTTAGGCGGCAGCTCTCGCCGGCAGGCAGGTGGGGATGGAGCGTGTCGCTATAAAGCGTGTCGCGCAGCGAGGAGTAAATCTTGTAGTGGCAGACAAACTCGCAGGCATCGCGGAAGTTGAAGTCGTTCTTCAGCATATAGTATTCCCCGCCGTTGGCATCGTGGTGCTGGGTGACGTTGAGGTTTTGATACACCTGCTGCACCTCGTTGGCGTGGGCATGGGGTCGGCGGTCGCTGGCCACGATGCCGTTGGCGCAGAAGGCATCGTCGTCCTGCACTCCGGGCAGGCTCCCGAGGTCGCCTCCCACGGCATACCATGCCGAGTCTTTCTCATGTTCGAGAGTATATTGTATCTGCTTGCCGTTCATCACAAAACTCTGGTCCACCCAATCCCAGATAAAGCCGCCCTGCAGCTGGGGATACTTGCCGATGGTGTCCCAATAGTCCTTCAGCCCGCCCATGCTGTTGCCCATGGCGTGGCAGTACTCCACCATGATAAACGGACGGGAGAACGTGTCAATTTGTGAATTCGTTAATTCGTCAGTCTGATTAACATGTTCACGAATTGGCTCATTAACACGTTCAAACCGGTCATACACCCTCCGCCATTCGCGGCAGTAGTCGCTCAGGTAGTCCACACCCGCGTACATCACCCCCACGATGTCGGTGTTCCAATCCAGCACCGCGCGCTCGTAGCTCACGGGGCGGCTGTCGTCCTGCGACTTCAGATAGCGGTAGGCGCGCTCCATCACGATACCGTTGCCGCATTCGTTGCCCAGCGACCACACTATCACGCACGGGTAGTTCCTATCGCGGCGATACATGTTGTTCACTCTATAGATCACGGGCTCCACCCACTCCTCCTTCTTGGCGAGGCTCTGCTCGCCATAGCCCTGGGCGTGCGACTCCACGTTCGCCTCGTCCCACACATACATCCCGTAGCGGTCGCACAGCTCATACCAGTACTCGTCGTCGGGATAGTGGCAAGTGCGCACTGCGTTTATGTTCAGATGCTTCATCAGCATGATGTCGAACTCCATCTCCTCGCGCGACACATATTGTCCCTTCAAGGCACTATGCTCGTGACGGTTCACGCCCTTGATGGTGACAGGCACCCCGTTCACGCACAGCTGCTGGGTGGTCATCACCGTGTCGTCGGCGCGGTATGCCACCTCCTTGATGGCGATATTGCGGAATCCCACCTTGCAGCCCAGCGTCTCCACCGTAGTCGAACTCATATTTTTCAGTCGGAGGATGAGGGTGTAGAGATAGGGCGTTTCGGCCGTCCACGGATGCACCTGCGGCACCTTACCCTCGCTCTCAGCAAATGTGGCTAGCCACTCTTGGAACCCCAGTTCGCGCTCCTGCCGCCACACCCGTTCGCCCTGCGCGTCCAGCAGTTCCGCCTCCAGCCGCATGGGCTGCGTCAGTGCCGTCGACAGCTCCACCTCCAGCTCCAGCAGGCCGTTGTCGTTGCGCTCGTCGAGGTGGGCGCTCACCTTATAATCCGTCACATACACCTTGGGGGTGGAATAGAGGCACACGTCGCGTGTGATGCCGCTCATCCGCCACATGTCCTGGCATTCCAGATAGCTGCCGTCGCTGAAACGTATCACCTTTGCCGCCAACCGATTCCGACCGGGATGAATGTATTTTGTAATCTCCCACTCGGCGGGAGTCTTCGAGTCCTCGGAGTAGCCCACCTTGTGGCCGTTGATGTAGAGGTACATCGCCGACTTCACCGCTCCGAACTTAATAAACACATGCCGTCCCCTCCAGCTCTCAGGCACTTGGAAGTCCTGCACATAGCAGCCCGTTGGGTTAAACTCGGTGGGGACGTAGGGCGGGTTGGACTCAAACTCGTTGTGCATATTCGTATATACCGGCGTGCCAAAAGGCTTCCCCCTATGGTCCAGTTGCAGCTCAATGTTGCCCGGCACGTCTATGTCGTCCCAATGCTCGGCGTTGAATCCCGCCTCGTAAAAACCTTTGGGGCACGCCTCGGGGTTCTCTACCACCTTGATTTTCCACGACCCGTTGAGGCTGCGGTAGTAGGGCGATGCCTGGTACTTCAGTTCGGCAATATCCTCCTCGTCGGCGTAGGGGATGACATTCACGTGCGAAGCCACCTTACCCGTGCTGTGTACCCTCACATCGTTCCAATCATCCTGCGCCTGAGTGTTGCCGACACGGCATAGCAATAGACAGAATAACAATAATATAACTGAGTGTCCGTTGGATTTCATACAACCAAATAAATATGCAAAGATACACAAAAAAAGTGATATAGCACAAATTCGACCCAATTTGTGAATAAACGCCATGCTACAGCAGTGGCAGAAACGGCAGTGTCCGGCGAATTTTTTGCCATTTTGGCCCTACCTTACGCTTCTGCTTTATTGTATTGATATACAGTGGTTAATACCTATATTATCGCTACTGAGAGCGAAGAACGGGCGAAGATGAATCGTATATGTATCGAAGATTGGCAAAGGTTACGCTGGGGCTGGGCTGGCGTAGAGAGGGGTCAGACAATCAGACATTCTGATGCGTTTTTTTTCGTGGTTTTCTGTTTAATTCAGGATTTTTGCGTATATTTGCATTTTCAAACCCGGTTTCCGAGTTGGCATTAACTCGGTGTTGGGGCTGACATTATATTCAATAGATTCATGAATTGACGCATTCGATATGATAGGATTGGTGATACGCACAACGGGCAGCTGGTACAGGGTGCTGCAACGGGAGACGGGCGAGGTGACGGACTGCCGCCTGCGGGGCAACTACCGCCTGCGGGGCAACAAGCAGACCAACCCCGTGGCGGTGGGCGACGAGGTGGAGTATAGCGTGCAGGAGGACGGAACGGGCGTTATCGGCGAGGTGCGCGACAGGCGCAACTACATCGTGCGCAAGGCTACTAAGCTGAGCAAGCAGACGCATGTGATAGCTTCTAATATCGACCGCTTGTGCGTGGTGGCGACGCTGGGGTTTCCGAGGACTTCGACGGGCTTCATAGACCGATTGTTGGTGACGGCGGAGGCGTATCATGTGCCGGCCTGTGTGGTGATGAACAAGGTGGATCTCTACGGCGAGCCGGAAGATGGGCTGTGGGAGCTGCACGATGAGTTGAAAGCCATATACGAAGGGGCAGGCTATGAGGTGTTTGCCGTGAGTGCCCTGCAGGGCGAAGGGCTAGAAGAGTTGCGCCAAGCCATAGCGGGACAGACGGTGCTGTTCACAGGTCATTCGGGCGTGGGTAAGTCGGCGTTGCTGAATGCGTTGGTGCCTGGGTTGGACTTGCGTGTGGGCGAGGTGAGTGAGTGGAGCATGAAGGGCAAGCATACTACCACGTTTGCCGAGATTTTCCCTATTGAGATGGGTTCGGATGGCGTAACCTATTTGATTGACACGCCAGGCATCAAGGAGTTTGGCATGGTGGACTTTAAACCCGAGGAGTTGTCGCATTTCTTCCCCGAGATGCGGCGTGTGCTACACGACTGCCATTTCTCCAACTGCACCCACCGCCACGAGCCCCACTGCGCTGTGCGTGACGCTGTGGACGCAGGCCTCATCAGTGCAGAACGCTACAACAACTACCTCGGCATCTACGACCAAATAGAGAACGGCAACGAAAGCTGGTAGCCAATGTGTTAATTCGTTAATGCGTCAATTTGTTAGTCTTTTTGAATGTGTTAATTCGTTAATCAAAAAGACTAACACATTCAAGCATTCACACATTCACAGTTTTCATAATCTACAAGGATTCACGAATTAACGAATTAACACGTTAACACATTCATTTAGGATCTCACCCAAGTGAAGTTCACCGTGCTCACAGGAATACGTGTGATGTAGAAGTGACCATCGTATTCTAGTAGGCTGTTTTGTACTGACTCGGTGCAAACGATGGTACAATTGCCCGAAGCGGTAGATAGGTGGTAACACATATCCTCCTTCCCCGTATAATGATAGTCATAGTCGATATCCTCCAAGTGGCTCATATCAAAATTGGAAAGGTTGAGATAGGTCAAGTGGGTGCAATTGTAAAACATATTATACATACGGGCTACATTAGGGGTGTAGAAATTGGAGAGGTCAAGGCTTGACAGGCTAGTGCAATTCTCAAACATGCCGCCATTTGTCAGATAACTGTAATCTCCATATTGCCCCGCAGAGCCACTATTGTAGAAGAAACGGTGCACATCGCCCATGGAAACAACCTGGGAGGTATTGAAATTGGAGAGGTCAAGGCTCGTCAAACTGCTGCAACCCCTAAACATGGCATCCATATACTTCACATTCGAGGTGTTGAAGCTGGAGACATTCAGGCTTGTTAGGTTTTTACATCCCTCGAATAATCCACGCATGTCGGTCACTTTGGAAGTGTTGAAGCTGTAAAGGTCGAGACTGGTGAGGCTGCTGCATTGGGCAAACATACCGAATCGTATTAATTCATTCTTTTCTGGGATTTGACCGAGATAACTATCATAGTATACAATTACCGTATCTACAGTTCTGCTCATCGAGACGACATTTGAGGTGTTGAAGTTGGATACATCAAGGCTCGTCAGACCACTACAGCCATAGAACATGGCATCCATGCGTTGTACATTGGAGGTGTTGAAGTTGGAGAGATTAAGATTTG
>JAEEGG010021734.1_pt1 | contig 12712 bp, 12 predicted proteins | sample 9134161 | NCBI WGS metagenome assembly JAEEGG01 (sample SAMN16246543, study PRJNA631951) | gut metagenome | biome: gut microbiome; feature: rumen; material: CR-attached | host: Bos | place: Iran: Karaj | collected 2018-10
TTTCCACCGTCTGGTCATCCGCGTCAAACACCAGGTTGGAGGCCTTCAGCAGAAACATCATCCAGTGTGGGTTCTCCACTGTGTACACTTCGACGCCGTCACCGGTGCCCTTGTTGAACTGCGGGACGTAAGTCTTCATCAAGTTCAGAGCGACTTGACCGGCATTGTTTACCGGAATCAGCATTGTATTCAGGTGGATGGTATAACTGCCCAGGCTCTTGTAGGGAATAATCTTACCGATGCAGATGGTGTTCTTGTCCGCTATCCAGACCTTGGCCAGCGTGCAGTAATTCACGCCCTCAGAAGCAGCGGTAACAAGCGCAGTTCCTATGCGGCTCTTGGCAAAGGGAAGATCTGCCACGGTCAGTTTCATGGGCCTAATACCGGCATACTCCGCAGCTGTGGTGTCCACCGGGATGTCGCCCTCCAGCACCAGCAGATTCTGCTCGTGATATTCTTTGATTTGAATGTCGGAGGGGTTGACTCCGAAGTTGGTTGCAGTGATACTGAGCATAGCGGTTCTATTCGGTTATGGCCATGGCTACGGCCGTGTCAAACATCTTGAAGGAAAGGTTTTTCATGCCGGAGAGGTCATCCACCTTGATGGTGCCCTTCTCGGTGGCTGTCCGGTACTCCATCTTGACCAGCTGGATGGAAAGCCCCTGGCCACCGTTGAAGTTGTCGAGGAAGAACGCATCGAAAGCCGGAATCTCTGCAGGACGGCTCTCAGGTATGAAAGTAACCGTGCTTTTGCTGTAGATGCCGGTAGAGCCCGAACAGGCCGCCATTGCAGGCGAAGGAATGAGTTCCAGATCAAAGTCCCTAAAGGTCTCGTACTGGCCCCCGTTCAACGCTTCTTGAGCCAGACGCAGACGTCCGGGAACATCCGGCGTAGCATCGAAGTCGCGCACCAGGTATCCAAAGGAGAACACGTAGTTGCCGGTGTCTTCGAATCCAGATGCACGCTCATTGGCGGGAAGGAGGAAGTAGCCTTCCTCCAGCCGGGACTCCGTGACAGCTCCCAGATGAGGGAACCTGTAGTTGCTGGCAGAAATCACCGGCACATCCGCATCGACATCATCAGGCAGACCGTCAAGAAACGCCTCCCAGTCTTTGTCCCGGTAAGCCCAGGTGCAGCTGCCAAACATCATATGGTAGAAGATCCATTTCGGGAAGACTACGCAGATGGTATAGGATGTGTCCAGCCGGAGGTAGTTGTCCTCGGATACACAGGTGATGCGCTTCTCCTTACCCTTGGAGGCATTCCCGCCCTGGCCAAGCATGCAATAGAGCGTCTGGATATAGATGATGAGTTCCTGACGGTCGTCGAAGATGGGCAGCTTCTCGATGCAGATGGTGTTGGCATCCTTCACCCATGACTTGAGGACAGTGCCGGCGTCGTATATGCTGGTATATCCGTAAGCTGTCTCCGAGTATTTGAACCTGGCTACAACACCGGCAATGATGCTGCGGGAAATGCTCAGTTTAGGCACCGTGATTTCCAGAACCTCCGCTGCCTGGTAGTCCGCGCTCTGCGGGCTGCAGGTGAACTTGGCGTTCAAGACAATGTAGTTACTTTCTTGAACATCCTTGAACTGGATGACGCCAGCTCCAAAGTTATTTCCTGTAGAGTTGAACATAGCGCAGATGGTTTACTGTTGATAGAATACACCAGGACCGAAAACCTCGGTTGGCTTGATATACTTGCCGCCCCGGTGCATGAAATGGAGTTCGGTTTTCTGGCGCCATACCATTGACTGGATCTGGTAAGACTGCGGATGCAGGGAACCATCTTCACCCATACCACGGGCAAGTGCATAGGAAAGGCCGATAAGTTCCTCAGGGAGTTCCTTGTCAAGGATGGCCTCAGAGGAAGCGACATTGCTGTGGCCAAGGCAGACGGTGTCAAAGTAGATGACCGGTGCATTGGTGGAAAAGTCCATATCGAGAGCGGAAACATGCTGTTCAGAGTCCGGATCGAGATTGTCCATCGTCACGCGTGTACGAGTCTGATAGGAGGATTCTCCGGTAACGACGGCCATATCCCTGAACACCTGCCCGGCAAAGCCGCTGGCGGTGTCCATCCAATAGGTCTCGATGAAGACCTTCTGACCAGGGGAGGGCTCCACACCGATGGTCTTAAGATACAGTTTGGTCACGTCAGCCTCACCCCAATCGTCCTCGGTATCCGAGGAGATGATGACCGTTTTGCTCCAGCCGTTGGATACGCCGGCAGACTGATTGCCGGACATCTTGACCACCAGCTTGAAAGGGGAGGGTTCGTGCTTGATGCCCGCGAAGAGAATCATCTGCGGAGTCATCACGACGTTGGTATAAGAGACGTTGGGAACGGTGACAAGGTGGGAAGGCGCTTCCAAAAGCATCGCTTCTCCAGCCATCTGACGATTGGCGTTGATGCGGACAAAGGCATTGTGCCCGGTCATCTCCGTGGAGGAACCAAGATAGGATGCGGCCTTGAGATGTTTGGCCAAAATCTCCCAGGATTGCATTTGGGAATCAGAGAGCTGCTTATACTCCCGGGAGATCTTGGACAACTGATTTCGAGTGGTAGCCTGGGCCGGCGTGACGACCTTGCTCTGGAAGGCCCGGACGGAGAGGATATTGCGCCCGTTGACGTTCCTCGCGGTGACATCCTTCGCGGTGCCGGCGAAGTCGTTGAACGCTATGGAAGGCTTTGCTATCATAATCTTCTTATGGGTAGCAGCCTCTGATTCCGACACAAATATACAAAAAGTTTTCTAATTATTCAAATACAAATAATTAGATACGATTGTATAAAGTATTACTTTAGGTAAATTTACAGCTCCATCAGGAAGGATTTCTTCCGGAAAATGTTGCGGTAGCCGGTCTCGGCATCAATCAGAAAGTAGCGCATATGCACCTGGTACGTCCGGAGGTCGAGGTCCCAGATGTTCTTGTACCCAGGCACCCTGACTTCGACGATGCAGTCACGACCGGTGCAGTTCTCCTCGGCTACGAAGGAGCGGAGATACCCGGGTCTCCGTCCAGATCCGGGCGTCGTGAGCTGGATGCGGACCGCGACACGGTACCGGCTTGGGACGGCATTTCGTTCGAGCTGCGTTCGCAGTTTGATGCTGAGATCCTCTCCGTCGATCACACTGGCCGAGGAATAGTCAACCGTAAAGACCGGGAGTTCCTCGAAGGCCCTGGGAGAAGGCACGTGTTCGTGCCCCAGCTGTGCGAAGCCGTGGTAGGCCGACACGAAGAGATTGTGGCCGGTGATGTGGTGGTCCTTCCGGAAAGGAGGACGATGGCTGTAGACCGTCAGCGAGAGCATGTTCCACTGCTCCTGGACAAGAGGGGAGAGCGACCTCCACGCCTGCAGCGCACGAAGATGCACGGACTGCGCTTCCAGCTGGCCCAGGGTGCCCGGAAACTCCGGATGCGCCCGCTTCTTCCAGTAGCAGACGCCGTTCCTGTGGTAGAACGTGACATCACCCACTGAGGACCAGCAGTCGGAGAAACGGATATTGGGGTTATACCTGGGCATATGATGCAGTATATGGATGGGGCAGGGGCCGCGCCTTGAACTCTTGAACAAAGAGGTAGCTCAGAGGGACTACACAACTACGCCTGACGGAAGTCGAACCAACCTGCTGCGAAGTCCTCGATGCGGTCGATGTCCGGCTCCATCTTGCCGGCCTCGTCCTTGCGGATGAACTCGCTCACCTGCTTGCTCTCGCCGGGATACTCCTTGCCTTTCTCGCCGAGGACCACGGTGTCGGATTCAGCCTCCACCCAAAGCTTTGGTTCGTCTTCCCAATAGTTGATTTCATCAATGTACTCCCACACTTTGTCGATGATGTGGTCCACCAGGATTCTCCAGTTATGCAGTTGTGTTCTCATATCAATATGTCTTTAATTCAGTATACAAGATACGAAAAAATCACGACATTAACAAATTTATATTCAATGGATTAGGTATATTTTCACCACCCCTGACGCCATCCGGATCAGGAGCACCCGCAGCGGCGGAAGCCGCTGCTTCCCTTGTGTATATTTATATCCTTTTTGCGGTCCTCCGGGCGGGGCAGGACGGTCGATTACACACCGTGGCCGGGGCGTGAGATGCCTGGTTGGCCTTGGTTGCTGGGAGTCTCTAAGACGGGGCGGTCGGGCGGGTGCCGGCGGTCGGTCGTATGCTGCCCTTGATGCGGTGAGCCCGGCTTAGAGTCTCCCAGTGACCAAGGGCGCGGAACGAAGTGGAGCGTGGCCGGGGAGGCGGTCTGGCAGCGTGGGGGCGGCGGGCTCTGGAGCGCCGCGGAAGGGAGACCTCAGGCTCCCTGGAGCAGCGGAAGAGACCGACGATGTGGGAGGGCAGACGGCCTCACCGGCCTGGGACGGAACGGCCCACTTGCCCGATCGGGGTACTACGTTCGCGGCAGCGTATGCTGCCTTGCACTGACCTCCCGGCGCAGTCTGTGGCGGACTTGTTCCGACACTGTCTGCGCCAGCAGGCGGAACGCCTGCCTCCTGGACGCCCGGAACACTTCCGGCGGGGTTTACCCCGGCGGAGGTGTGGAGGAATAGCGGCCAGGTATAACCACGGCGAAGCCGTACCGAGGAGCGGGAGCGGAGGAAGTGAGCTGGCTCGCTTGCGGGACAGCTGACTTCCGGAGAGGGAGCGACCCAGCAGCGGAGCTGCGTAAGGCGGCAGGATGCCCGCATACCACGGACACTGAAGGCGAGTGATGCCCTTCGCACGGCACTGACGGTCCTCGGGGCGGCACTTTGCGCCCTCGAACACCTGCTGCCCTAAACATCGAAGAAAGGAGCGGACGCAGTGGTCTCCGGAGCCTGCGGAGGAGACGACTGCGGGAGCGGGGCCGGCAAAGCACAGACGGTCCTACGAAGACGCGCAAAGTGCGGAGTGAGCGACGGAGGGGAGGGGTGGTCCCCTCCCTGAGCGAACTCCTCTCCTGCCGCCGCCTCGCCCGGGAGTTCGGAGGTAGGACTTCCGCAACTCACTGACAGAGCGTACTTAACATAATCCGGATTGTGTAATCTGACGCCCTGTAGGTCGGTTCTGCGGGCTCCGGGAGTATGTTATACCGATACCGCTGATGCGGAGCACTGACGGTGCTGGCGGCTGTTACACAATCCCGATGGGATTATATAAATGAAATAACAACGCAAGAAGTTTCCTGCAAATAGTTAATTTACAAGCACCTAAAGCCGTTTCTTCTTGCAAGTTCTTTTGTGATTCTTTCACTCAACCTTGTTTTTGTTGTGCAAAATGCTTAAATTTGCACAACGACATAAATGATTGAGTTATGGAAAGAATCACGATGTATAACCGGACCTCAGGCAAGGGTGACACCCTGCGCATCCGGCTTCGTCTCATTGATGGAAGAGACGTAACCCTCTATCACAGCACCGGCATCCGGGCCAAGGTTGCAGACCTCAAGAAGTTCACTCCGGAAGGAGAACTCAGGCCCAAAGTCACTGTCTTCAACAAGGAACTGAAGGCGGAAATCAACCAGCACTTCCTCGCTATGGGCAAGGCCTACGCTCGGATGAAGGACCGCGGGATGGATATGACATCCGCAGTCCTGGAGCAAGAGATAGAGAAACTGCTCAATCCCGTCGTTGAAACCCGCAAGCTCTCTGCCGAAACCCTCTGCGAGCGCTACGTCCGCTTTGCTGATGAATCCAAGCGTGACGGTATCATCGGAGCCGACCGCTACAAGATGATCATCGGCCAGGCAGACAAACTCAAGCGCTTCCTCACCATCAAGGGTCTTTCCAAAATCTCCGTCACCGAATTCGACACCGCCCTCCTGCTGGAGTACCGGCAGTTCGTCTTCGATGAATTCACTTATGTCGAGAAATATCCCAAGCTCTACCCGGTCGAAAAGAAGCTGGGCGCACGTCGCAACCCGGACCACCGTGCCTCCATCAACACGGTCGTCAACACCATGAAGAATCTCCAGGCCCTCTTCAATGAGCTGGAGAAGACGGACGAAATCATGAAGTCTCCGTTCCGCCGCCTTACTGCGGAAAAGAAACGTGCCGTCATGCACACGATGTACGACAGCCCCGTATTCCTCCGTCAGGACGAGTTCCAGAAAGTCATCGACACCGAGGTCCCCAAGAAACTCCAGGGCACCAAGGATGCCTTCATCCTGAACTGCTGCTTCGGCTGCCGTATCGGAGACTTCGGCCGTCTCTCGATGGACAAGATTTCCGTCAGCCCGGAAGGAATCCCGTACATCCACTACATCCCTTCCAAGACAAGCGGCACCCAGGACACCAACAAGGAAATCATCACCCCCATCATTCGCCTGGCCTACGACATCATCATGCGCACCAGGTTCGACTTCGGCGTCAATCTCAGCAAGGCCGGAGCCAGCTTCTACAACAAGAAAGTCCGGGACCTCATCGAGGCCTGCGGCATCGACAGAAAGGTCTCTATCTATGATCAGGAAAAGCACGACAACGTGTACGTCCCCCTCTATGAGGAAGCCTCTTCCAAGCTGGCCCGCAAAACCCACGTTGATATGATGTCGAAGGTCCAGGTCAACCTGTACGCCGCCGGTCTCCACCGGGAAGGCAGCTCGGCCGTAAACCGCTACACCAATATGGAAATCAAGGACCACTTCGCCCTGATGAACGTGGCCTTTGACCAGAAGCCCTACAAGGTGGATGCAGATCTGAACATCATTGAAGAAAACGAGTAAAGCCATGTCCCAGGAAGTTCTCTACAATATATGGAAGGAAGGCGTCCTTCAGGAAAAACGCCAGGCCCTCGCCGGCAAGTTCGCATTGACCGAACTTGACCGCCAGTACATCGACACCGAAGATAACATCGATGCCTTTGCTGCACAGGCCGGTGACCGGCTGGGCGAGATTTATAGCTACATCAAAATCGGCCACACCAACGGCGGCAATTGGAACGGCCTGCTCACCTTGTATAAACGTCGTCTGGACTACCTTCTCACCGACTACATCAATCGCCTGGTAGAGTCCAGGGAATATGCCGTGGATGAAATCATCGACCAGATGGAGAAGTGGGTTGACACCACCACCGAAATCATTTCAAGCATCATAGATGAGCAAAAGGCCGATGTAATCCAGAAGGGAGCCACCAAGGGAACCATCAATCCCACCACCACAAAGAAACGGCTGGAGGCCCTAGATGGCGTCCGTGACGCTCTCTTCGACCAGTTGGAACTCAAGCAGCGACGTTTCCTGCACGACCTCCCTGAGATAGACTTTGCCGAACTCGGTCCTGATGCCCAGACCATTCCGGGACCGGAAGACAAACCGGCAAAGAAAGGCCGTGGCAAGCCCCGCAAGACCTTCTCCGAATTCGTGGTAGACCAGACGAAGAAGACGGACGTCATAGACGGCCTGAAGGGCCTTATTGGGGAGAAGACGGGCAGTGACGCCTACATCATCCTGGCCGCTGCAGTCAAGGCCGGTGTAATTACACGCCCTTCATACAATGCCGTCGAAGAAGAGTTCGGCCACCTTGGAGCATCTTCCGGATTCAATGCCAAGATGGCCAAGATTGGCCTTGCTGATGATGACCTTAAACCACTCATCGAGCAATTGAAAAATCTTGCATAAATAGCCGCCAAATCCGGTTTTTAATGGAGATAAATGGAGCAAAGAATTAACGCCATTTATCTCCATTTCAATTTCTTGTACCCCTCTTTTATTATGTCCAAATTCGCATTGGCCAATCGAAGAGGGACGGCTGCTCGATGTATCCTCTTCCTGGCAACCGGAGCGATGCCACCCGACGAGCAGGGTGCGCAGGCGCTGCGGAAAACCAAATGAGTCATAATGTAGAAGAACAACTTCAGACAAAGCAGTTCATCCAGTACCAACTGAACAAAGAGGATCTGGAAACCGTCCTGGGCTCTCTCATAGAGAAGGTCATCGCCCGCTACGAAGCCGAGAAGCGCGAACCCAGGCTCACCATCAAACAAGTCGCCAAGCGGCTCAACGTCGACCCTTCCACCCTGTGGAGATGGGAAAGGGACGGGTATCTTATTCCGACCAGGCTCGGACGTAAGGTCCTCTACAACGAGTCCGACATCATCGCCATCGAGGAGGGCCGCGTATGAGCCAGCCCCGTAAACTCGGAGACATCATGCGCGAATACCTTCTCCAGTCCGACGATGACTTCGCCCGCGCATTCCGTAAACTCTACCAAGACCACGGCTCCCACTTCCTTGACGAAGATGAGCCGCCCAAACCACAGGAGGACCAACAATGAGTAAGACCCAGAAAATAACAGACCCCATCGCCGCTATCAACGCAGAGGCCGACAAGGCCCGCCGCAGTGCCGACAAAATCGGCATCATGTCCATCAAGTCCGCCAATCAGTGGGTGGACGATGCTCTGGAGGAGCCCGACCCCAAGCGCTACTTCTATGACCTGCTCGTGGAAGGAGAATGCACGGTCATTATCGCCGCCTCCAACACTGGCAAGTCCATCTTCACCACCCAGATGGCCGAAGCCGTCGCTCGCGAAAACGTCGTGCTCTACCTGGACTGCGAACTCAGTTCCAAGCAGTTCCAGATGCGCTACGTCGAGAGCGACACCCACGTCATCCACCGTTTTCCCGACACCCTCCTCAGGGCAGAGCTCCGTCCGGAGGACATCGTGGACACAGGCCTGGAGCAGGCCATCCTCGACAGCATTGCTGCCGCAGCTGAGCAGAGAGGCATCAGGCACATCTTCGTGGACAATATCACCTTCCTGCTGAACGACAGCGAGAAAGGCGAATCCGCCGGAGCCTTCATGAAAAAGATTCTGTACCTCAAGCGCCTCTACGGCCTCACCCTGGTCATCGTCGGCCACTCCCCGAAACGGGAGCCCCGCACCCCGATGACGCAGAACGATTTGGCCGGATCGGCGAAACTCATCAACTTCTTCGATGCCGGAATAGCCATCGGCCGCTCTGCCAAAGACCCCACCTGGCGCTACGTCAAACAAGTTAAGGTCCGTACCGGCGAGTACAGGTACGACTCCGACAACGTCATCCTCTACAAGCTCCAGCAGATCCAGGGATACACGCAGTTCGTCTTCCAGGACTACGTCCAGGAATCCACCCAGCTCCGCGAGAAGAACGAGTTCACCGAAGCCGAAGACCTGCAGGAACTCATCGACCTCAAGGCCCAGAACAAGACCGTCCGCCAGATTGCCGACGAGACCGGCTTCTCTCCGACCACCGTCCACCGCAAGCTGAAGAAGGCCGAGAAACTGGGATACCAGCCCAGCACCGGCTCTGTTCCGTCCCAGGAGGAGCCGGAATACGAGGAACGGCCGGAACAGCAGAAACTGCCCTACAAAGACGACTAAGCCATGGACTACAAGTATCACCTCCGCAAGTATGCCGGGAAATCCTCCCGGCTCACTTGCCCCAATTGCAACCGTCCCTGGTGCTTCACGCCCTACGTGGACGATGCCAACAACATCCTCGACCCCACTGTGGGCAGGTGTGACCACGAGTCCAGCTGTGCCTATCACAAGACGCCGGCCGACTACTTCCGGGAGCACCCTGAGGCCCGTCCCCGTGAGGAGGACTGGCGGCAGGCCCCTGACTGGCTGAAGCGCGAACAATCCCGGGGCGTCCCGGGAACGCGCCACGCCATACGTCCGGGTGAAGCGGGCACGAGGTCGCAAACCACCGTATGTGAACTGCCTGCGGAGATTGTTGCCAAAACGCTCAGAAACGCGCCAAAATCGACGCTCCAAGAGTTTCTTGAGACAATCTTCACCGCCGACGTTATCGAGCGCCTGCGGGCCGATTACCGCCTTGGAGTGACCAAAGACCGCTCCGTCGTGTTCTACCAGATCGACATCCAGGGCCGTGTCCGCACCGGAAAGATTATGCAGTACAATCCGGCCGACGGTCACCGCGTGAAAAACGTCGGAGTTCCTGTCGATTGGGCGCACGCACGTCTCAAGAAAACAGGACTCCTGCCGGAAAGCTGGACGGTGACACAGTGCCTGTTTGGCGAACATTTGCTCCCTCAGCGCCCGGATGCAATCGTCTGCCTGGTCGAATCAGAAAAAACTGCTCTTATTGGCTCCGGATTCTGTCCTCAGTACATCTGGGTGGCCACCGGCGGCAAGACGCAGCTCGGACTAAAGCTGTCAGTCCTCCAGTGCCGCAAAGTCCTCGTGTTCCCTGACATCGATGCAACCAAGGAATGGCGTGAAAAGCTATCCTCGATTCCCGGTCTCAATCTTACATTCTCCACCATTTTGGAGGACGGAGCAAGCGCCGAGGACCGTGCTGCGCAGATTGACATCGCCGATTATCTCCTGCGCTATTACTGTCATCCTGAGCGCAGCGAAGGATCTCCCGTTCCACCTGTTCCACTCCGTTCCGGAACGGAACAGCCTTACTACTCCAACCCCGTTGCCCGCGAAGTCGCCAAATACTTCCCGGCCGACGTAATGCCCGAGGTCGCAGCACTCATTGAAGACCTGGACCTCGAACTCGTTTCTGTCACTCAAATTCAACCTTCTTAGCGCCATGCACAAAATCATTCTCGACGCCGGCCACGGGATCAACACCCCCGGCAAACGCTCTCCGGACGGAAGATTCCGGGAGTACAAGTTCAATCGTATCATCAGGGACGCTGTAGCGGAGCATCTTCGCCTTCGCGGCTACAACGTTGAGATTCTCAATCCCGAGGAAACCGACCTTTCGCTGCCGGACAGAGCAACCCGCGCCAACAACATGACCTGCCAAATCGGTCTTCCCATCCAGAACGTGGCCATTATCAGCATCCACGCCAACGCAGCCGGCAACGGCTCCCAGTGGATGAAAGCCCGCGGATGGTGCGCCTACACTTGTAAGGGACACACTCTTTCCGACGAGCTGGCCAACTGTCTCTATAAAGCAGCCAGGAAACATCTGCCCGGCCAGCGCATCCGCACAGACTACACCGACGGAGATCCGGATTTGGAAAAGAACTTCTACCTGCTCCGGAATACGTACGCAGCAGCCGTCCTCACGGAGAATCTTTTCTTCGACAATCCGCAGGACCTTGCCTTCCTGGAATCCGAAGAAGGCCAGAAAGCCATCGTCGCCCTCCACGTCGAGGGAATCGTCGATTTCATGGAACACGTCCTGGTCTGATTCTGCCGGCAAAACCCTCCGTCATGGCCGGCTTGACCGGCTATCCCTTGCGCCCCTCGCCATACCCGGCGGGGGCGCTCGCTTTTCCCTCTGCCACGATTTTCGTAACTTTGTAAGCCCAACCGATTATAACCAATGGAGAAATATAAAACCACATTGACCCCTTCCATCCAGCAACTTATACTGGAACGAGATGAATTCACTTGCACTGAATGTCGCCGCCAGGTGCCCAAAGTCCTTCTCTTCATAGACCGGATTCTTTCTCCGGAAAGTGAGGAAGCTCTTGGCGATGTGCCCGAGGAAGACAAGTACACCTGCCTGTGCGAAGAGTGTTATAAGCAGGCGCACAGCCACCTTCAGATCAAAGCCGCCACACGTACGGCTGAGCGCAGAAGGCAGCTGGAGATGCTGGTGGAGTGGCGTCGTGAGAATAAAGGTTTGGAATCCGACACGACCTCTTACCTGATTGACTATATCAACGGAAAGATTGAGCCATATTCACTTTCGAAACAAGGCACACAGAATGTTCGGAAGGCCATCCGTAAGAGCAATTTTACAACAGCGCTGGATGCAATTGACGAGACCTTTCTGCATTACGTCACTTTCGACAATGGAGAGGACATAAACCAGGCATCCGTCAACACTTTCATCAATAAGATTGGCGGCTATCTCTACATCAACAGCCTGCCGCCGGTTGAGCAAGAAATGTATCACGTGCTCAACTGTTGCAAAGTCCGCTTCAATTACTGGGATCAAAAGAAAGCGAAAGGGTTTCTGCAGGACTATGTGAATGCCCTACGGGAACAGGGCTGGGATGAAGAGAGAATTCTTGAAGATTTGAAAACCGAACTTCGTCGTGTTTCCAATGACTCAAAGAACTGGAGCGAATGGAAGGAAATAGTACTCAAATGGACATCAGATATCCGTGGATGGAGTAAAGAAAAACCCTTGGTCCAAGACGAATCCGGCAAGCACAGCATTCCGGATGAGCACATGAATCGGAACGAGGACATTTCCATAACTATTGCTTCTGACCGCTTTGTGACGTTCAAATATCTCTATGAGACAAGCGGTTTTTGCAATCCTCATAGGTGGAGAAATGTGCTCAACTATTTGGATGACGAACTGTATCGCTTCCTCATTAACCAGCGGAACGAATTCACATCAAAGAAAGGCATCCCCCTGGCAAAGCCGATAGAAGATGTAATGGTGGATTATGTTGTCGGAGACCACCTGCTCAGCCTGATGCTTGAGGATGATGAGGATTTAGGAGCAGGTAATGAGAACATGCCGACTGGTGTCAAGTCTTACTTCTTTGAGGACTTGTTTGTTACCATCCTGCGGGATATGTTCAGCTATTTTTATCTCCCTTCCACCAATTACGATTTCCGGTCAAGTATAAAAGCCATTGACTATTTCATCAGGAATTACAAGGAAGTCTTTAGAAATGAATGACATAAAAAAGTGATCGTAATAGAATGGAGTTGCAATCATAAGTATGATTGATGCCCGTTTATTATTCAATAGCTCATTACAGGCTCAATGGAATGCAACGGAGGGCTA
>JAEEGG010021738.1_pt1 | contig 12711 bp, 9 predicted proteins | sample 9134161 | NCBI WGS metagenome assembly JAEEGG01 (sample SAMN16246543, study PRJNA631951) | gut metagenome | biome: gut microbiome; feature: rumen; material: CR-attached | host: Bos | place: Iran: Karaj | collected 2018-10
CAGGCAGACGGTTGTGACCAGCGGGCTCCAACAACGGGCATCGTCGGGCGTAAGCGCTATCAGCGCATCGAAGCGAGCAATGGTGCGTTTCAGCGACCAAACGCCCCACGCAGCTACCATCCGTCGTAAAGTATTCATCTGCTCACGCTGATAGAACACATGATCAATCATGCCTGTGTGGGCCTCCACAATCAGGCGTTCCGAGGTTCGAGCCTCCAGCAGAGCGTGCTGCTCATGAGCATCCTTATCGGTGCAGACCACCACATCGGTCTTGTGAGTTTCCAGAAAGCGACGCAAGCCAAGCGTGAGCCGACGACACAGCTGCCATCGCTTGAAAGGCCGCAACAGCAAGGGATAGTGGTAAGCGGAATAGAGCCGTACATTGAGGTTCACACACTGCACCTTTGGTGACAGCTCATAGGGATAAGGCTCGCCGTTCTGCTCGTAGGTGAGCATCGTGACCTGCCACCCCTCCTGCTCAGCCAGATAATTGGCCTTCTGACAGAAGACGCGCTCTATGCCGCCCCGACACACATTGGCATGATGCAGAAACACGATTCGCATAGCTCTTCACTCACTAACACTCTGACTGCACTTCACTCACCACTTTCGCCATCTGCACCTTCCATGAAAGGTGCTCCACCGTTTGACGAATCTCAAGCGGCGACATGCGCAACTGCTCCTCAAAGGCCACGATACGGGCCACGTCAACTGGCGACTCGTCGGCAGGAACCTTCAGCACGTAGGGCTGATGGTCGAAGTCGCTGTCGTTCTCGGAATAGACGAAGGGCAGTCCTCGACTGGCATACTCGCGGTTCTTCAGCGTCTTGATGTCGCTGATGCCACTACGATGTCGGGCCAGACTGCCAATGGCGAATGATGACTGATCGAACACGTCATTCAGGGCATCGCCAAACAGCTGGTCATGAAAGATGACCTTGTCCTGCAGACCGTACTTCTCTATCAGTTCGGCAAAGCCGGGCGCATGCTCGGAGTTGTGCATCTCAGTCTTCCACACACCGCCAACGATGTGGAAATAGACCGGCTTTCGCGGAGCAGCCGAAGCGGTGCGGTAGTATTCGCCCAACCCAGCAATCAGACGGTCGTACCCATGCCAGAAGTGTACCTCAGCCACACCGATGAGATGAAGCTCCCGAGCGGTATCGACACGCTGATGCAAGGGCATGCTGTCGAAATCGACACCATTGCTGATATTGATGGTGCGCTGTCCGAAGATGAGCTGTTCGCTGGTGAAGGTGACGATAGCTTCGAGCTGACGGGCCAGTTTGCGACGGTAGAGCTGATCGATGCGCAACTGCAGTCGCTCGATGCGCGAAAAGCCCTGAAACTCCTGATCGTAAGGATAGGTGGGTATCTCCATCACGCTCTTGATGCCTGCCTCCTTCAGGTCGCGGAAGAAGCGGGCCAACCAGGGATTGGCATTCTGGAAACAACGGGCATAGACCATCTGAATGCCATTGAGCACGCAGTAGTCGCGCAACGCGCCGTATGACGTGCGCTGCCGCATACCAGCCATACGCCCCGTGCCGTAGTCTTCAATGACGTGAAGGGTCGAAGTGCGTCCGTTCTCAACACTGATGAGCCGCTGCCAATGGCCATTCTCTCCACGATCGTAATAGCACAGGTGAACCTCATGGCCATTCTGCCACAGACCCTTCACCTGATAGTGTATTTTCTTTGAAATGCCGCTCACGTCGGAGAAGCCGTGATAGACCAGAAAGAGTATTTTCATCCTTTATGCTCGTGCAGTTTTAGTTTGACAAGTATTGCCACCCAGAGTTTGTACCAAGCCCATCGAGACTGCCGGTAGTCGGTGGCAAAGACGTATTGATGCTTGAAACGGGCTATGTTCAACTGATGCCCTCCCTCACGGAAGATGCTGTTCTTAGGCAGCACATTCTGCCGCCACAGATGCTCTTCATATTCGGTTGGCGAGAGGCGACTGATTTCCATGAGCGACACATTGGTGCCATAGTCTTGATGGCAGTCCTGAGTGACGCGCAGCAACCGTCCGTCGATGGTGATGAGCGAACCGCCATTTCGCCCGAACTCATTGCTGGTGCAGATGGGTGAAGCCGGATGCCGCCGGAACTCTCCGTGCTGCAAATCGTCGGTCACATAGAGTTCCTGATAGTAGAGCCAGTCGCGCTGATAGGACGTGAACAGATAATACGTGCCGTCCTTGACGTAGATGTGGCTATCGTTGAAGTTGTAGTGTATGCCATTCTTTCGCTCCTGATGCAGGAGTGTGCGCACTTTTGAGAAAGAAGTGAGCTCGGCATTGTCGGCCTTAAACAGATGGATGGCATCGCTCTCCTGCGACTCAGGCACCATATAGACCTGGCCTTGGTCTTCAAACACGTAAGGAAATGAGAGATGGAACGGCTGGCGGAGCACGATGACCGGTGCTGTCCACGACCGCAGGTCACGAGTCTTCACCATTGCAATCACGCCCGGGTCGTCCCAGTGCTGCAGCTCATAGAAGAGAAACAGCTCGTCGCCCTTCACAAAGAGGAACGAATCGGCCTGAAAGAGCACGGGCTTGGGCTTCCACAGACCTTTAATATCGAGTTGATAGACCAGCTGCTGCTCATTGAGTGCATCGAGCGAGAGCTGGTCGCTGGCAAAGATGGCTGCTGCGAAGGCACCTTCTTTTCTGAATAATCTGTCAAGCATCGGTTACTTTCCTTTGGTTAAACGTTCAAACAGCTCTCGCCATTGAGCCATAATCACATCGGCTCCGTAGCGCGCCATCGACTGCTTGGCCTTGCGGCCTAACTGACAACGCAGCTGCTCATCCTCCATCAGCAGGCACACCTTCTCGGCAAAAGCCTCTATATCACCGTCTTTTACAAGGAATCCATCTTCCCCATCGGTGATGATATAGCGCGGACCGCTGGGGCAGTTGAACGACACACAAGGAACGCCACACCCCATAGCCTCCTGCAGCACCACGGGAAAGCCTTCGAAGCGCGACGTGAGCACACAGATGGAGCTTGACATGTACTCCTGAAGCATGTTGCGCGTGGGAGGCATAAACGCAATCTGCTGTTGCAGACCGTACTCCTGTACTTTGGCTTTCAGTTCGTCGAGCATAGCACCGGTGCAGAACATGCGCAGCGTCCAGTCAGGATGCCGCTGAGCCACCAGTCGCCACACCTCTATCAAGCGGTCGGGTGCTTTCTCGTATTCGGCACGGCCCACATAGATGACGCTCTTCTCAGTAAGCGGATTGGTCTCAAGAGGATAGTACTGCACAGCATTGTTGATGACCTTCACCTTGCGCACAGGAGCCCAAAGTTCTTCCTCCAGCGTGTTGAGCACCACCACCTCGTCGAACCTGAGTGCCGAGGCGTTCAGCTGGTGCTCTATATAGGCAGCCAGCAGGCGGTACACCCCACCCTTCAGCCGCAGATTGGGCAGCGCTCGTATGTTCTTCTTCGTGGTGTGTACCTCAGCAATAGCAGCTTTGGCATACTTCTTGAACAAGCCTACGAACTTGGCATCGCGACTGAACGTAGAAATCACTACATCGGGACGAATCTGCCCCAACATGCGGTTCAGTCCTTTCTCATAACGACGCATTAGCTTCAGATAGACCGCGAGTCGCTTCAGCGGACCATACTGGTACTGCTGGAAGAAGTTGATACCAAGATCTACCAGATGCACTTTCGGCGAGAGCGGGAAGAACGGTGGCAGACCGTTCTGGGAGTCGGTAATGAGATAGACCTCATAGCCCCAGTGGTCGGCCATATAGTTGGCTTTATTGATGATAATCTTGTCGGCACCACCCACATTGATGAAGGCCGGATAGATATAGGCAATCGTCATAAGCATTAGCGTTTTTTCAGATGAAGTACACCTCGCAGCGCATTGCCCACCTTACGGCGCAGCAATGCCCAGAAAGGCCCCATATCACGATGGTCAATATAAAGATAGGAGTCGGCCCTTCGGAAGTCGCCCAACCACTGAAAGAAGGAGGTGCTGCCCTTAGCAACCGACTCTTTCAGATCCTCCATCTCATACATCACCACCAATGGCTTGTCACGCAGCTGAAGGTCGCTCTTGTCTATGTGTTCCTGCAAGGTCCATTTGGCAAAGAGCCAAGGGAGATTCGCCCCGAAGTCGGCACAGGCATGATTGAACATCGTGTTGCGGAAGTTGATTTCCATGAAATAGGCTGTGCCGTCGGCATCAACTATCAGTTCGAGTTCGAAGATACCCGTATAGTGTGCAGAACGCATGAGGTGTGACACTTTCTGCTCAAGCGAGGCATCGGTAAAGGGCGTAATCTCGCTGAACACGCCAAAGCCGTTGTTGGCAAATCGGAACGACGACTTCTTGACGAGCAAGGCCACCTCGCGTCCGCCATCAATGCTGATGCCCTCAATGGGTGTCTCGTCTTTCTTGTGAATATACTTCTGCAGCAGCACCTCGTCGATGCCCATGTGCTGATAGGCATCGAGCAGTTCTGCCTCATTGTGGCAAACGAAACAGTTGGCTTTCCAATAAGGGTTCAGCGAATTCGAAGCCTTAGTGAAGATGGGATAGCTGAGCGTGTGCGGCAGTTCGCCCCGCTTCACCTGCTCAGTAGGAATTACGTTCAGCCCGCATTCATGAGCCAGCGCCATCTGTTCTTCCTTATTGATGAGCTGGCGTATGCGTCCCTTCTGCCCTGCATTCCAGAAATAGAACTTCCCTTCGAGCAGGTCGTAGCAATCGTCGATGGCACACATGAAGTCATCGCGGTCGGTATAGAGAAACGGCTTCACCGCCTCGTTGCCCCAGTGCTCAGCCACATAGCGCGGAGCCTCGGCTATCGACTTCACCTGATGCAGTTCACCCAGATACTTGCTCTTGGTTATCAGATAAGGTTGCTGTTCGGTAATGACTACGATGGGCTTGATGCCATGCTCGCCAAGACAGCGCATCTGTCCGAGCGTGTTGCTGTGGTCGCTGCCTATGATGATAAACTTATGCTGTGCTAATTCCATGAATTCACAAATTTGATGCAAAAATACTTCTTTTTTGTCAGACCGCCAACTTCTCACTCTATTTATTTAAGTGGTACGCACGAAAACGCCCTCATCTCTCAGCGAGTTTAACTTAAACACTCGGAGCGTTTGACTTAAACTCTCGGAGCGTTTTGCTGAATGAGCGCAAAGACAATTTATTTGGTAGTTTGAGGATTTCTTCCTACTTTTGCATGTGCAATAAAAAAATATATGGAAGAGAACATCAAATTCAGCGTTACGATTCCTGCCTTCAAAGACAAATACCTGAAGGAGACCATCGACAGCGTGCTGGCACAGACCTACCAGAACTATGAGGTGGTGATTGTGAACGACGCATCGCCCTACGACCTCGACAGCATTGTGAGCCAGTACAGCGACCCACGCATTCGCTATTTCAAGAACAAGAAGAACTGTGGAGCTCGCGACGTGGTGGACAACTGGAACATCTGCCTGAGCCACGCTACTGGCGACTATCTGATTTGCATGGGCGACGATGACAACCTGACACCCCGCTGCCTGCAGGACTTTGCAGAGCTGATAGGGAAGTATCCTGAACTGGACTTGTTTCATGCCCGCAGCGAGATCATCGACGACGACTCAAAGTTTGTATGTCTGCTGGAGGAGCGACCTGAGTGGGAGTCGGTCTATTCACTCATCTACAACCCACGCAACACCCATCTGGGCGACTGGCTCTTCAAGACTGATACGCTCCGACGGAACGGAGGCTTCTACAAGCTGCCCTTCGGATGGCAGAGCGACGACATCAGCGCCTTCATCGCAGCAGCCAGTCACGGCGTAGCCAACACGAAAGAACCTGGGTTCCAATATCGTGGCAACGGCCTTTCCATCAGTCATGACTTGAAGTGCATAGAAGACAAGATAGAGGCTGTAAGAGCCTCGGTAAGATGGCGGCTCGAATTCGTGGCCGATAAGCATCCCAACAATGCTGATGACCAGCGGTTGGTGGAGCTGATCAAGCGTGATGCCAAGAAATATGAGTACAGCGAGATTGACGATATGGTGGAGTTCGACATCAGAAAGAACTTCTGGAGCCGCAGCTGGTTCTGGCTATGGAACAGGGGCAAGCACGGCATCTCAATGAAACGCTACGCGAAATGCGTGCTGAAAACCATCAAGTATAAGATAAAGGGGTGATTCTCACCCATTTATGCTTTTCAACTGAAGCTTCCTATCCTAATAATGAACGTTAAATTATTAAAGTTTCCCACCTTTTCTTTTTAACCACGAATTTCTCGAATGACACGAATATTCTTTGATAAAACAGCATTTTTCGATTACATCTGAAGATGTAGCGAATTATACAAATTGGCTGCGCTGCCAAAATTCGTTAAATACGTTGGTCGTTACGACCATTTGTGAAATTTATTGTCAGCCGCATGGTTATTCGTCATATTCGTGAAATTCGTGGTTTCAAAAAGGTGGGAAAGTTGAGTTAAGTTATTATTTGTCAAGATTTGAGCGCTCGATCTTTGGTCGAGCGCGCTAATTCTTGATGAATAAAAAAATCCAGGATACTTAAGTTTATATCTTCTTTATGCTCTATTACTTCTTTACCAGATTCTCTTCCGAATCCTCGTAGTGATCGGTCTTGTGGAAGATGCGGGTGATGCCCTTGCCCTGAATCTTGACGCGGTTCCACAGGCTCTCCAACAGCGAACTCTCGTTGAGCGTGCCGTAGCCCGTCACGGGACGTGCCTTACGGTTGTAGAGGAACGCAATCTTTCCAAACCGTTTCAGTTCGAGCGCCAGCGAGCCGTCTTCTCCTCGACGAATGTCAGTCCGGATCTTCACCTGCTTGGCATAGTCGGCACGAAAGGCAAAGGTCATGCCGCGAATGTTCAGTTCGGGCCGCTTAAAATGCTGCACCCAGAGGAAGGTGTCGCGTATCAGTTCGAACATGAACAGTCCGAAGGCCGAATGTTTCTCGTCAGGATAGAAGCTCCAGAAGGTTCCCACGCAAGACACGTCTGGCTTTGACAGTTTCCCCATCATCAAGTCAACATACTTTGGAGGATAGAACGTGTCGGCATCGATAAAGAAATGATACTTGCCGCGTGCATGCTCCAACCCACACTGGCGGGCAAAGCCTGGGCTCTGCTTTGTCTCATTATAATATGGCAGTCCGAAGGCCTGATACACCACTTCGGTCTCGTCCTTCGAATTGTTGTTCACGCCCAGAATCTCGATGGGATACTTCGTTTGCAGTTCGCTGAGCGACCACAGGCAGGCCGGCAGCCTATGTGCCTCGTTATAGGCAATGACAACCACCGACACCAAGGGCTCGCTGCTCTGCAAGGCTGCCAGTCGCTCGCGGGCCTCACTCACCACCTGCTGAGGAACTTCCTGAAAGGGTTTTCCGTAAATGGAAAGATATTTTTCGTACCAAGCCATGATGTGCTTATGCTAAATGATCAAACAACTGTTTCCACTTCTCTGCCAGCACGTCTAAGCGATAACGCTTCACGTTCTCCAAGGCGCGACAGGCCATCTCCCGTCTCAGCTCTTCGCTCTGCATCATTCGTATCAGGGCATCGGCAAGCTGACCTACCTCACCTGTCGGCACCAACAGTCCGTCTTCGCCATCGGTGATAATGTCTTTCGGGCCGCAAGGACAATCGAACGACACCACAGGCAGTCCGCAGGCCATTGCCTCGACCAGCACCATACCGAAGCCCTCGAAGCGAGAACTGAACACGAACAGCGAGCTACGGCAATAGGCTGCCTGAATGTCGGGAGTAGTGCTTTCCAAGTGGCAGCGACTCATGTCCAGACCCAGTGCTGCTGCCTGCTGCTCGTAGGGAGCACGCTCGCCCATTCCGTAAATAGAGAGCTGCCACTCAGGACAAGCCTTCTCTACCCTGCTCCAAGCCTGCAGCAGCAGGTCGAAGCCCTTCTGATAGACGTAGCGCCCGACGGCAATGACCTGATGCTCGTTCAGCGGACTCTGACGAGTAGGTTCGAACGACAGCGGATCGGGAATCACACACACATTGCTCAGTTCTGGCCACGCCTGGCGGTCTTCCTCGGTAAGCACCACAAACTGGTCCAGCCTCTTCAGCTTCGACACCAAACTACGCATCCAGAACTTGGCAAACAAGTTCTTCACGAAGTTTGCCTCGTTGGCTTCAAAGTTGCGGTAGTTGGCGCGGTTCACGTGCAGTTCGCCCATCTTCTTGCTCCCATCCTTGATACTGCTGAGAAAGTTGACCTCGCGCCGCAACAGGGACACAGTGATATCGGGGCGAAGGCGCATCAGTTCCTCCTTCAGTCGCTTGCGGAACAGTCGCTGTTTCTTGAGATAGACAAAGATTTTCTTGATGAAGGAGCAAGTCCACAGTTCTTCGAAATTGATGTCGAGATGGATGACCTTGACCTTCTCCGACAATGGATAGAAGAACGACTTTCCCTTGCCATCGGTCAGGATGATGGTAATGTCGTAGCCGAAGTGTTCGGCAAAGTAATTGGCCTTCAGCGTGAGCACGCGCTCAACGCCGCCTGCCATATAGAGGGCGGGGGTGCAATAGACTATTTTGTGCTTTCGTGCTTCCATTTTGCCAGCTTCTTGCATATATCGATTGCAAAAATACAATTTTATTTGGAAAAAACGTACAAAAACACTATCTTTGCGCAGTTTTTCATCAAGCTATGCCCAAAGTCAGCATCATCATACCCGTCTATAACACGGGGCAATATCTGGAAGAGACCCTACAATGTCTCTGCAAACAGACACTTTTCAATATTGAAATTCTGGTGACCGACGACGGTTCGACCGACAATAGTGCCGACATCGTCAGACGCATGCAGCAGAAAGATGAGCGCATCAGGTATTTCTATGAAGACAACCAGGGACAGTCGGCTGCCCGCAACAGGGCGCTGCGCCACGCTACAGGCGACTACATCTACTTCATGGACTCCGATGACCTGCTTGACACCGATGCTCTACGACAGTGCTACGAATATGCCGAGACTACAAAGGCTGACTTCATCTTCTTCGATGGTGACATAGAGCGCGAAGAAGGCGCACAAGAACTGCCCTGGAACTATAAGCGCACTCATCTTTTCGAAGAGCGCAAGCCCTATCGCGGCGAAGAACTGCTGAGTCGTGTGATAGACGAGCGCAAGCACAGTTGCGTGGTGTGGCTGCTGTTCATCAGGCGTAGCTATCTGGAGCGCATCAAACTGCTTTTCCATGAGGGCATCATCCATGAGGACGAGCTCTTCACCACCAAGCTCACTCTGCAGAGCAACCGCGTCTATTGTCTGAAGAAATGTTTCGTCACCCATCGCGTCAGATCAACATCGACAATGGGCACCCGTTTCTCGCGCTACAATGTTGACTGCTATCTCACCGTCATCGACGAACTGCTGCGCTATCATCGCTCTCCCATCATCCACAAGTTTGCACGCTACACGCTCACCCTCGTTTTCTACACAGCCCACCTCATTCCCTTCAAAGACAAGCCCGGCGTCTTCTGGCGTGCCTTCTGCTCTGGCTACCTGAAATACATCTCCCTGAAGTCGCAGTTAGTGTTCTGGCTGAAATAACTTCCCTACTCTATTCCGTTGAATACTTAAATGCATCGAACGAGCCGTCCGATGCGTTTAACGAGCCGTTAGATGCGTTTAACAAGCCGTCCGATGCATCGGACATATCGTGAATGTTGTGATGGGCTGTGAAAATATCTCTAATTCGTTTCGCTATCTCAGCATTATTTCGTAATTTTGCGGCTTGTAAAGCTATTGCCCCGTTCGTTCAGGGGCTAAAAATGTAACAAAATGAAAGTAATGAAATTTGGCGGAACGTCCGTAGGTTCCGTAGAAAGCATCCTGAGCCTGAAGAAGATTGTAGAGGCTGAACAGGAACAAGTGATTGTCGTGGTGAGCGCACTGGGAGGTATCACCGACAAACTTATCGCCACCTCCCAATTAGCCCTCAATGGTGACGAGGCATGGAAGGATGAGTTCGATGCTATGCAGAAACGACACCACGACATGGTGGATGCCATCATCACCGACAAGCAGAAACGAACTACACTGCTCGCAACGCTCGACGATCTGTTTGAGCAGTTGCGATCTATATATTATGGTGTCTTTCTGATTCACGACCTGAGTCAGAAGACGCAAGCCACCATCGTAAGCTATGGAGAGCGGCTCAGCTCGCACATCGTGGCTACGCTCATCAACGGGGGCGTGCGCTACAACAGCCGCAACTTCATCAAGACCACGCCCAAGCAGGGCAAGCACGTGCTCGATGCCGAACTGACCAATCAGCTGGTGAAGGAATCGTTCTTGACAGCAAACTCTCCACTCTCCACTCGCAGTTCTCGACTGGTTCCCGTAGTGCCGGGCTTCATATCAAAAGACCGCGACACAGGCGAGACAACCAACCTGGGACGTGGCGGCAGCGACTACACCGCTGCCATCATTGCCGCTGCACTCGATGCCGACGTGCTGGAGATATGGACCGATGTAGATGGCTTCATGACTGCCGACCCGCGCGTCATCAAGACGGCCTATACCATCAACGAGCTCAGCTACGTGGAGGCAATGGAGCTGTGCAACTTCGGTGCCAAGGTGGTCTATCCTCCCACCATCTACCCCGTCTGCGTGAAGAACATCCCCATCAAGGTGAAGAACACGTTCAATCCGCAGCACCCCGGCACGCTCATCAAGCAGAAGATAGAGAACGACCACCGCATGATCAAGGGCATCTCGTCAATCAAAGGCACTACCCTCATCACGGTGACTGGTCTGTCGATGGTGGGTGTGATTGGCGTGAACCGACGCATCTTCTCCACGCTGGCAGAAAACGGCATATCGGTGTTCATGGTGTCGCAGGCATCATCGGAGAACTCAACGTCTATCGGTGTGCGCGACGAGGATGCCAATCGTGCAGTTGAGGTGCTGAACATGGAGTTCTCGAAAGAGATTGTCACAGGTGCCATGTTCCCCATGCATGCCGAAAGCGGACTGGCTACCATCGCTATCGTGGGCGAGAACATGAAGCACACACCAGGTATTGCCGGTAAACTGTTCGGCACACTGGGACGTAGCGGTATCAGCGTGATTGCCTGTGCACAGGGAGCCTCGGAGACCAACATCTCTTTCGTTGTGGATGCCCGACTGCTGCGCAAGTCGCTCAACGTGCTCCACGACTCGTTCTTCCTGTCAGAATACAAGGTGCTCAACCTCTTCATTTGCGGCATAGGCACTGTGGGCGGCAACCTCATTGAGCAGATTAACTCACAATACAAGCAACTGAAAGAGACCCGACAGCTGAAGCTGAAGGTGGTGGGCATTGCTTCGTCGAAGAAAGCTATCTTCAATCGTGACGGCATAGACCTGCGCACTTATAAGGAACTGATGGCCAACGCTGAGCCCAGCAATGTTCAGCGACTGAAGGAAGAAATCATCAGCATGAACATCTTCAACTCGGTGTTCGTCGATTGCACGGCTTCGGCTGACGTAGCAGCCATCTATCAGGACTTCCTCGACCATAACATCTCAGTGGTCACAGCCAACAAGATTGCTGCCAGCGGTCCCTACGATGCTTATCACAAACTGAAGAAGACGGCTCTGCAACGCGGCATCAAGTTCCTCTTCGAGACCAACGTGGGGGCTGGACTGCCCATCATCGGCACCATCAACGACCTGCTGAACTCGGGCGACAAGATTCTGCGCATCGAGGCCGTACTCTCCGGCACGCTCAACTTCATTTTCAACACCATCTCTGCCGAGGTACCCTTCTCAGAGACGGTCAGACTGGCCAAGGAGAAAGGCTATGCCGAGCCCGACCCACGCATCGACCTCTGTGGCAAGGACGTGATTCGCAAGTTGGTCATCCTGACCCGTGAGGCAGGCTACAAGGTGGAGCAGGACGATGTGGAGAAACATCTGTTCATGCCCGACAGCTTCTTCGAGGGCTCGCTCGACGACTTCTGGAAGAACCTGCCACAGCTCGATGCCGACTTCGAAGCCCGTCGCAAGGTGCTCGAGAGCGAACACAAGCGCTGGCGCTTCGTGGCCAAGATGGAGAAGCAGGACGACGATATGGGCTTCAAGACCACCGTATCGCTTGAGACCGTTGATCAGCACCATCCGTTCTACGGTCTGGAGGGTTCCAACAACATCGTGCTGCTCACCACCGAGCGCTACAAGGAGTACCCCATGCTCATCCAGGGCTACGGAGCCGGAGCCAGCGTCACCGCTGCTGGCGTGTTTGCCAACATCATGTCAATCGCTAATATTTAAAAATAACCCATGAAGCACATCATCATTCTCGGCGACGGTATGGCCGATCATGCCGTTGAGCGCCTCGGAGGAAAAACGCTGCTGCAATATGCCGACAAGCCCATGATGGACCTGCTGGCAAAGAACGGTCGCACAGGCCGTCTCATCACCGTACCCGAAGGCTTTCCCCCAGGCAGCGAGGTGGCCAACACCGCCATCCTGGGCTACGACCTGAACAAAGTGTATGAAGGACGCGGACCGCTCGAAGCCGCCTCGATAGGCTACGATATGCAGCCCGACGACTTCGCCATACGCTGCAACCTCATCACCCTTGAGGACGGCAAAATCATCACACATAACGGAGGCAACCTGCAGACAGAGGATGCCCGCGTGCTCATCGACTACCTGAACGAGCACTTGGGCT
>JAEEGG010021739.1_pt1 | contig 12711 bp, 9 predicted proteins | sample 9134161 | NCBI WGS metagenome assembly JAEEGG01 (sample SAMN16246543, study PRJNA631951) | gut metagenome | biome: gut microbiome; feature: rumen; material: CR-attached | host: Bos | place: Iran: Karaj | collected 2018-10
GATGTCGAAGAGAACGAGGAGCTGGCTGGCGAGTTTGGCATTCGCAACATCCCTACCATCCTCTTCTTCAAGGACGGTCAGGTAGTTGACAAAGTGGTTGGAGCACAGCCCAAAGCCAAGTTGGAAGAGAAGTTCCAGGCCCTGCTGTAATCAAAAGGTTATGATTCGTGAGCCGTCATCCTGCTCTTCGATGCTGACACGTACTGCATCGTCGGGCAGGATGTCTTCTATCAACTCCGGCCACTCAATGAAACAAAGGGCACCAGAGTAGAAGTAGTCCTCAAAGCCCATGTCATAAACCTCCTCCAACTTCTTGATGCGATAGAAGTCGAAATGGTAGATGGCAGATGTCTGAAGACTGAGGGCTGAGGGCTGAGGTGCAGCCGTATATTCATTGACAATAGCGAAGGTGGGCGATGTAATAACATCCTCGACGCCCAATTCCTCACAAATGGCCTTGACGAAGGTGGTCTTTCCTGCGCCCATCTTGCCATAGAAAGCAAAGACGCGACGCTCGCCGATATTGGCAATAAACTCCCGTGCAGCCTCACGGATATGCTCTATGTCCTGAATTCTTATTTCCATCATCTCTGCCTCCCCTTCATATTAATAATAGGTATAATCATCTCCTCCATCGAAATGCCTCCATGCTGGAAGGTGTTGCGATAGTAGGAGACGTAATAGTTGTAGTTGTTGGGGTAGGCAAAGAAGTCGTCGCCTGTGGCAAAGACATAGCTCGTCGAGAGGTTCGGCGCAGGCAGATGCGCCTTGCTGGGGTCTTTGATGACAAAGAGGTCCTTGGAGTCGTATGCCAGGTTCTTACCGAGCTTATAGCGCAGGTTGGTGTTCGTGTTACGGTCGCCGATGATCTTCACGGGGTTGGTAGCACGGATGCTGCCATGGTCGGTGGTGATGATGACGTGGTAGTCGGTCTGTGCCAGCTGTCGGAAGAGGTCGGCGATGACGGAGTGCTTGAACCACGATAGGGTGATGCTGCGATAGGCCGACTCGTTGTTGGCCAGCTCGCGCACCATCTTCGACTCGGTGCGGGCATGGCTGAGCATGTCGATGAAGTTGAACACCACGACGTTGAAGTCGTTCTTCTCCAGCGCCTTCAGCTGTCCCAGCAGCTTGTCGGCTTCCTGCGAGGTGTTGATTTTATGATAGGAGAAGGTGTTGCGGCGGCGATAGCGCTCCAGCTGGGTGCGGATGAGGGGCTCCTCGTTGAGGTTTTTGCCCTCCTCCTCGTCTTCATCGACCCACAGGTCGGGAAACATCTGGGCTATCTGCACAGGCATCAGTCCGGAGAAGATGGCGTTGCGGGCATACTGTGTCGCCGTGGGCAGGATGCTGCAATAGACGTCCTCGCTGATGTCGAACTGGTCGCCAATCTCGCGCTCCAGCATCTTCCACTGGTCGTAGCGGAAGTTGTCGAGCACGATGAGGAAGACTTTCTCGTCCTGATTGAGCAAGGGGAACACCTTGGTCTTGAACAGTTCGTTGGACATCATAGGGTGTTCCTGTCCCTGCATCCAGTCCATGTAGTTTTTCTTGATGTATTTGGCAAAGCCGATGTTGGCCTCGCGCTTCTGCATTTCCAGCATCTCGGTCATCTGCGAGTCGGTGGCGCTGAGTTCCAGTTCCCAACGCACGAGCCGTTTATAGACGTCGGTCCAGTCTTGCCACGTCCGGCAGTCCATGATTTGCATGGACAGCTGCTGGAACTGCTGCTGATAGCCGCTCTGCACGGTCTCCGTGACGATTTCGCGCCGGTGGATGTTCTTCTTCAGCGTGAGCAGTATCTGGTTGGGGTTGACGGGCTTGATGAGGTAGTCGGCAATCTGCTGTCCGATGGCCTGGTTCATGATGTCTTCCTCCTCGCTCTTGGTGACCATGACGACAGGCACCTGCGGGGTGATTTCCTTGATGCGCTGCAGGGTCTCCAGACCGCTGAGACCGGGCATCATCTCGTCGAGCATGACGAGGTCGAAGGTGCGTTTGCGGCATTCCTCTATGGCGTCCGTGCCGTTGGTGACTGTCACCACCTCGTAACCTTTCTTCTCTAAAAACATCAGGTGGGCGCGGAGCAGTTCCATCTCGTCGTCAGCCCAAAGTAATAGTCCGTTGGTCATATTTTTTTGTTATTTCGTTATGTCGATATGTCGATATGTCGGTATGTCGGGAGGTTATCGCCAGAAGTCGTCGTCGAACTCGATGTAGCCGTTGTTCTGCTGCTGCGGTGCATCGTTGAAGAGGTCGTCATCAGCATTGTTGCCGTTCTGGGGCGCTTCCTCCTCTTCCTCGTCTTCTTCCTGGGTGATGCTCTCCGGCTCTTCCAGCAGCGGCCTCTCCGATATAGTGATAGGCTCCAGCTTCTTCTCGAAGAACACCTCGTAGTCGCGATAGCTGTAGGCGGTGCCGAGCAGCGGCAGGTTCTTCTCGCTGACAATCAGACTGCGGCAGGGGCGGAGCATGTTGGCCATCACGCTGTTGGCATAGAGCTGGCGGGCGTATTGGCGGGCCTCGTCGTAACTGAGGAAGCCGCTGATGATCATGCGTGCCAGGCCGTGCGGGTCTTGGTCGATGTTCAAGTCGAAGTTGCGTACCAGGAAGTTGGAGAAGTTATATTTTGCCATCTCGTAGAGCAGCTGGTTCTGGCTGATGGAGTCGGGCTGGTAGAGCAGCATAAAGACGTAGTTCGCATTACGCTCGACGACCAGCGAATCGACCTTCGTGGAGTCTTGTCCCGTGAGGTCGTTCATGCGCCGCGACCAGACATCGTCCATGTCGAACTTGCCGCCATGCAGCTTCCTGCCCTGCTGTACGCCACGGAGTATCATGCCTGCCATCTCGCTGACCTCGCTGTCGGGGTATTTCTCGACCACCTGCTTCAACCGCTCCACACAACCGTGGGTGTCGCCTTGGTTAAGCATGCTCAGACCCTCGATGAAGAGGAATTTCGGGCGGTGCTGTCCCAAGGGGAAGCGCTGTGCCGACAATTCGGCGTTGGCAGCGATTTCACGGTGGCGGTCCTGCTTGAAGGCGTCGTAGGTAGCGGCATAGATAGAGTCTTCGATATGTACGCCGAAGCGCTGGTTAGACAGGAAATTGGGGTCGCTGAGCAGTATCGTCCAGTCGCTCTCAGGATAGTCGCTCTTCAGCATTGCCAGACAGTGGTCGGCCTCCTCTTGCCTACCCTGACGGGAGTAGAGCAGCCACAGGTGATACCACGCCACGTCGTTGCGCTCGTAGTCAGGATACTGCCCCGTCAGTCGGGTGAGGTATTTCTCGCTGAGCGACAGGTTGTCGAGCTTGTCCTTGAAGATGACACCGGCATTGAAGAGTCCTTCCTTGATGATGGCATTGCTGGCAGCAACCTGCTCTTCGGTAAAGGGAATCTGTGCCAGGTAGTACGCACGGTTGTGAGGGTCGAGGGCGGCACTGTCGGCAGCGGCCTCGCCACTTTCTGCTGCCCCGGCAGTGTCAGAGGGCACTGAGGAGCCAGCACCTTCCGGAGCACCTGCGGACTCTGCCGGTACGGTTCCTTCCGCTGCTTCTGCTCCTTCCTTTCCTTCGGTATTCTCTGTCTGTTCCGTGGAGGCAGGATTCATATCCACCACGGTGATGTTGAGACGCTGCCAGTCGTCTTTATTCTGACGCTTACCCCACTGACGGATGAAGGTCTGCTTACCCTGGTTGACGGCCTGCGGATTATAGAAATACCATAATCCCGGCTGCGACATGCCAGGCATCACCGGCGTCGGCGGGGCGACGGAAGAGACGTTGCCGTTCTTGGCCTCTTCCTCCTGTATGCGCTGCTCAGCCTCAGCCTCTTCCCGCTTGCGCTGTTCTTCTTTTTCCTTCTTGATGAGTTCCTCTATCAAGCGGTCGATGACCTTGTTGAGCTCATCCTCGGGCATCTTCGCCAATCGCTGCAGGGAGTCCTGCAGTGCCACGGCTTCGGTGTGAGGCACTAACTCGTCGAGCACCTTCGAGCGGTCGGAGAGTTCCTGGTAGTCCCTGCGGTCCTTGTCCAGCAAACCGATGGCCTCGCCATAGCAGCGCTTGGCATCGGCATAGCGCTCCTTCTCCCAATAGATGTTGCCCAGCGTCAGCAGCAGCACACCTTTCTCTATTCCTGCACGGGTGGCCTTCTCCAGACCTTCCTCGTAGGCAACGATGGCATTGACGGTGTCGCGCTGTGTCATATAGACATTGCCGATGGCGTAATACACCTGGTCCAGGTAGTCCTTGTTGTTTTCCGAACGGGCCATGCGGCGCAGCTTCTTGAGTTTTCCCTTGACATCCGTGGCGGGCATCACCTCCGTCTGGGCAATGCGGGCGTTGAACTCCAACTCGTAGGGCGGATTCAGCCGGATGGTATGCTGATAGGACCTGTAAGCCTCGGCATCGTGACCCAGCAACGTTTGTATCTGTCCCAGCAGGAACCACTCGCGGGCTCTCTGCTTGCGGCGACGCTCATGCTTGATGACCTTTTGCAGGTAGGGCACGGCAGCGGCATACTGCTCACTCCTTATATAATAGTCGGCCATCGTGTAGTCCCAGTCCTTGCGAGCCCGGTAGTGGATGCTGTCGCGCTGTTGCTTGACGATGACGTCCTCGGCATCGTAGAGCCAGTCGAGCTCCACATAGCTCTTGGCCTGCCAAGCACGGGCAATGCCTTGAATGGCGGGCTGTGTCTGGTAGAGACGCGCCATATAGGAGAACGTGGCGGCAGCCTCCTCGAACTCTCCTTGCTGAAACTGCGACTTACCCAGCAGCAGCCACGCATGCCAGAGGAAGGGATTGTACTCGCGGCGGTTCAGCCACTCGATGTCTTTGGCAGTCTTGCGGCGGCTCTTCTTCCATTCCGGACGCTGCTTGATGCTGTAGAGCTTGATGACTTTCTCAGACTTCTCGATGGCTCGGTCGAAATGACTCTTTCCCAAAGTGCGGCTGTTCTTGTTGGCAACCGGATAAAGGGGAATCAGCTCGGTACAGTTGTCCTTGTTGCCGTTCTCCTTCTCCAGACTGCCCTCTATGAATGCTTGTGAACCATTGAAGTATGTATTATAGCGTGCGGTAAACGACTGCCAGAAACGGTTCGTGGCAGTGTTCTTCTTGGCCGAACAACCCGACAGCAGAAGTATGATGACGAGAGGCACCAGCAACGACAGGTGCTGACGGCCGTGGCTGTGACAAGGTTCACCACCGGCAGCCCTCGCCGCCTTCTTCCTCTCGCTCTGCTCCTTCAGCTCCGCCAGTTTGCAGTCGGCACGGCTGCTACAAGAGTCACACCCCTCCTCCGCCTTGACAATAGGATCGTCCGTGCCACCTATGGAAAAGACGGCAGCGACGACGCCCAAGGCTATCAGAGAAACGACGACTATCAGCAGAAAACTCATTTACTGTAAATTTTTAAATTTTGAGTGTTGAATGTTGAGTGTTGAATGATCGACTCCGGCGATTGTTCAATGTAGAATTGAGAATTCTTCATTCAATCATCGCAGCGAAGCGAGAATAATTCATCATTCTTCATTCTTAATTCTCCACTCTCCACTCTAAACTCTCAACTCTCAACTCCCCCTCCCTCAACAGGGAGGGCTGGGGTGGGTCTCCCTCTCAACTCCAAACCCTACCTTCTCCAAATCTTCCCAGAAATGCGGATACGACTTGCTGACCACCTGCGGCTGACGAATGCAGAGTCCTGGCTGGCGGAAAGCAGCAGGGGCAAACGACAGGGCGATGCGGTGGTCCTCGTAGGTATCGATACCCTGTTCGACGGAAGGCTCGCAGCGCTCACCATCCCAATAAAGCTCCTTGCCATCGACATCGTGCAGCACGAAACCCATCTTGCGCATCTCCGTCTTCATGGCCTCTATGCGGTCGGTCTCCTTGATTTTCAGCGTTGACAGCCCACGGAAGTGGAAGGGAATGCCCATCATGGCACAGCACACGATGAACGTCTGCGCCAAGTCCGGGGAATTCACGAAGTCATACTCCAGGCGCGGCACGCAGCGTCCCGAATGGCGCAGCGTCACCGTCGTCGGCACACCAGGTGCCGTCGTGTCGAAGTGCGTCTTGACACCCAGGAGACTGAAGATATAGCGTACCGACGAGTCGCCTTGTTTCGAACCGTCCATCAGTCCCTCCAACCGTATCTCGTCCTGCTCGTCCTTCGACAGCGCCATCATCTCATACCAATAAGAGGCGGCACTCCAGTCGTTTTCTATCAAATAAGGACGCACCTCGTAGGGCTTGGCAGCCACGCTGATGGTCTCGAAGTCCTCCCAGTCGGCATCGGCACCAAACTCGCGCATCGTCCACAGTGTCAAGTCGATATAGGGTCGCGAGATAATGTCTCCCGTCAGGCGCAGCGTCAAGCCGTCGCGCAGCACAGGACCGATGAGCAGCAAGGCAGAGATGAACTGCGAGCTGATGTTGCCGGGCACCTCCAACAGTCCGCCTTCCAACCGGCGACCACGGATGCGCAACGGGGGAAAGCCCTCGTCGTTCACATATTCGATGTCGGCACCCAACAGTCGCAGGGCATCTACCAGCACACGAATAGGACGGTGCCGCATGCGCTCCGTTCCCGTCAGCACATGTTCTTCACCCTCCCGCGTTGCTAAGTATGCCGTCATGAAACGCATGGCAGTTCCTGCCGCCATGATGTCTATCTCGTAAGGATTCTCCTGCAAGGCACGCACGATGACCTCCGTGTCGTCGCAGTCCGACAGGTTGTCAGGCATCACACTGCCTCCCGTCAGCGCATAGATAATCAGCGCACGGTTGGAGATGCTTTTCGACGCAGGGAGTTTGATCGTTCCTTGGAGTCGGCTTGGAGCCGTCAGGCTATATTGCATAAGATGTTTCTGTTCGTTTATTTATAGAAATAACGTGTCAAAGGTACGAAATATTTGGTGATTGACCAAAGAAATAACATAAATTATGAGTGTTTTTCACAAAAAGTACCTCAAAAATTTGCAGGAATCAAAAAAACGTATTACCTTTGCACCCGCATTTCGAAAGAAATAGCCTTTGAAGGATCGGGATTTAGCGCAGTTGGTAGCGCACACGTCTGGGGGGCGCGAGGTCGCTGGTTCGAGTCCAGTAATCCCGACCAAAAACGGAAGAAGCTGATGACCGCAAGGTTACAGCTTCTTTTCTTATACCCCCATTATTACAGGCGGTTTTTCACACCTCACCCAGCGGTTTTTTACAGCTCAGCCTCCATCTTTTTGATACTGTTTAGAGCCTCTTTTTGATTGACCTCAATGACAGCTTGAAATTTCTGAGTATTAGCCATAAAAAATCGGTATATATGTTTTTACTGCAAATATACCGCTTTGTTGTCTTACACGAAAATACTACCTTTTTTTCGGCATTATCGAAACCAAGATGATCCAGCCGATTATTCCTCCTAATACGTATCCTATCATACATTACCTCCTTCTTAAAAAAGGCCCCGATGCCCTGCGACACCGGGGTCTGTTAGGTTTCTACTGTGTTAATTTCAGATGAAGTTAACCTGGTTCAAGTCTGCTGCGAAAGAACGGATAGATTGTTGCATCTTTTCTTTAGTTCGCTTTGATGGTACGCGGTGACCTGTAACATAGTGGGAAAGCTGTCCTTGGTTGATTCCCGTAATACGTGACAATCCGGCCAGCGAAAAAGCCTTGGAGAAGTAAGAAAGGAAAGACGCCATATCGTACTGGTAGTCGAAATCCACCTCCTCGAATTTCTTTCCTTCCTCAGCATAGTAGCGTTTCATATCCTCATAGTTCTCCTTGAAAGAGTTGATGGCTTCCTCAGCCGTCTTTCCCGTACCAGTTATCAGATAGCTAATGTCCTCTGCATCCATATAGACGCTATAGTTACCGTCACCGGCTCTCTCGATAATTGCTTTTAAAGTCTTCATACTTTGATAGTAGATTGATTGAATGAATGGTATTATTTGTCAGGAAGGCAGCGGGGGTTATTTCAGACCCGCCGCCTTTAGGATTGCATTTAAAGTTCCAGTTGCCACCTCCTCGCTTCCGTGATTGCTCATTTTAAAGTCGCGTCCTGTCTTCGGGCTGTGCCAGATGGGGTGACCATTCATCTGCTTGCCTGTGTCATAACAGCCGGCCTTTTTGATTTTCTTCTCTAATTCATTATATTTCATATATTTAAATAAGAATTACCTTAAGTTTTACACTGCAAAGGTACGAAAAATAATATCATTCTCCAAATTCCTATCGTAAAAAGATATTATTTTTAATACCAATTAACTAAACAAAAAAAATGGCCCATGCATCACCAAAGAGACCATCTCACTTCCTAAAAACAATAAAAAGACTACTAACTACTATGAATCATAAGGACTTCCACATCACATGCGGACACCCAGCGAGGTGTAGATGAACCAGTCGTTCAGGTAGCCCTTGCTGTTGGAGTGGCTGAAGCGGATGTTGTTGAACTGCCCATAGACATTGAGGAAACAGGGGCCGATGTTGTAGGTCAGCGACATGCGGGCGTCGAAGCTGACCGTCAGTCCGCTGTTGTAGGTCTCGTGACCCTGGGGAGTGATGCGCAACTTTTCGTAAAACCATTGGTCCCACGCCTCATTGGAGATATTCGGGTCCCAGAATTCGGGCTCCTCCATCAGCTGGGGGATGTTCGTCGAGTAGCCGTAAGCCCTCAGCTTGTTGACGAACGTCAGCATGGGCATGGCCATGATGTTGACCAGCAGTCCGCGAACAGGTACCCAGTTGTAGGCATAGCCCACTCCTGCACTGCCCTGCCAGAGCTTCACCTTGCCTACGCCACCCATCAGGAACACCATGTCGCCGTTCACGTCGGAGGAGTAGTCGATGCGGGTGTAGTTGTACATAAATCCTGCCATCAGCGACCCTGCCGAACGCTTCTGGATGACCGACTGGTCGTAGGCTGCCGAATAGGAGAACTTCTTGCCGTTGAACATGTAGTATCCGTCGGCCATCACCGTCCTGATGCGGATAGGGTCGATGAGCACCACCTTGTTCCACGACTCCTTGCCATCTTCGGGAATGATGTCGCTGTTGAGGTTGAAATTAGGCGTTTTGTTCTCAAAGTTATGAATGCGCACATTCACACCGTAGGCTCCTCCCGTAGCACCGAAGGTCAGGTAGCCACCCTTGTCGCCGCCGACATTCGCCGTATAGCCGATGCCGTAGCCGCGATAGCCCACCCAAAATCCAAGATATTGCGACGGCGTGGTCTTCAGCTGCGGCTTGGCACTGTAGGGTACTCCCTCGATATCGCCATGCGTCCGCATGCTGAGGATGGTCTGGTTGATGTTGCCCTTGACGATGAACTGCCAAGGACGTTCCGGAGCATCAATGTAACGGCGGTCAACGCCTTTCACCGACATGGAGTCGAGTTTGCTGCCCACCTTCTTGAGCAGCGACAGCAGGCCGCCCTGTGCCGCAAGGGGACTGCAGAGGCACAGCAGCAGGACGAAGAGGGAACAGCGTTGACGTATCATCTTTTTTTTGATTGCGGTGCAAAGGTACACATTTATTTTGGTTTATGGTGCAAATGCACCTAACATTTTTGACTCAGCGGTGAAAAGCCCGTCAGACTCCTCGTCATGCCCGTGCAAAGCGTAAAGATTGTTAAAACATAGTTAATCATATATACATAATATGGTATGTGCGCGAGAAAATTCGTACCTTTGCACGGCAAAAATTAAGAAGATTGTAAAAATAACATTGATAAAAGTATGAAAATGAAGAAAATCATGACACTTGCAGCCATTGCTGCCATGTGTGTTTCTTGCGGTGGCGGCGGTGGTCGCCCCACATTCGGTGACAACGAGTATCCCGTGACAGCTGCCGGCCAATCTACTGCCGACATGCAGACCGTGTATCCAGCCACTATCAAGGGTGTCCAGGACGTAGAGATTCGTCCGAAGGTGCAGGGCTTCCTGACGGGCATCAACGTCAAGGAGGGTCAGACGGTAAGTGCCGGACAGGTGCTGTTCGTCATTGACAACGAGACATATCAGGCACAGGTGCGCCAGGCACAGGCTGCCGTGAACGCTGCCCAGCAGCAGGTGAACACCGCCAAGCTGACGTACGACAACGCACAGCAGTTGCACCAGAACGGTGTGATTGGCGACTACGAGATGCAGACGTCGAAGAACAACTACGAGACGGCTCAGGCACAGCTGGCACAAGGACAGGCTGCCCTGGCATCTGCCAAGGAGATGCTGAGCTACTGCTACGTGAAGAGTCCTGCCTCGGGTGTCGTGGGTACGCTGCCCTTCAAGAAGGGTGCGCTGGTAAGCGCCTCGAACGTGCTGACGACAGTTGCCAACATCTCGTCGATGGACGTCTATTTCTCCATCACCGAGAAGGAGGCCATGATTGTTTCACAGCAGGGTATCGCCTCGCTGCCTGCCGTCAAGTTACAACTGGCTGACGGTAGCATCTACGGTCAGGAGGGCCACGTGACCCGCATGAGCGGCGTCATTGACGAGGCTACCGGCTCGGTACAGCTCATCGCCACCTTTGCCAACCCCGAGAAGAAGCTGACGAGCGGTGCTACGGGCAACATCATCATTCCGCGCCAGAACACCAACGCCATCATCATTCCGCAGTCTTGCGTCATGGAGGTGCAGAACAAGAAGTTCGTCTATACCGTCGGCAAGGACAACAAGGTGAAATACACCGAGATTCAGGTAGATCCGCAGAACGACGGCAACAACTTCGTGGTGACCAGCGGTCTGAACGTTGGTGATAAATACGTAACCAACGGCATCACCAAGCTGAGCGACGGCATGGAGATTGTGCCCATCACGCCGGAGCGCTACCAGCAGAAAATCAACGAGCAGGCCAAAGCCATGAGCGCTGGCGACATCGTCGATGCAATGAAGAAGAAATAAATTGTAAATAGTAAATGGTAAATTGTCAAATAGTAAATTAGTATGACTTTTACAACATTCATAAAACGCCCGGTACTCTCGACGGTGATATCCATTCTCACCGTGCTGCTGGGTTTCATCGGACTGGTGTCGCTGCCCATTGAGCAGTACCCGAACATCGCACCGCCGACGGTAGCCATCTGGACGAGCTACCCGGGAGCCGACGCCGAGACTGTTAAGAACTCCGTCATCACACCGCTGGAGGAGAGTATCAACGGTGTGGAGGGCATGGACTATATCACCTCTACGGCTTCGACGGGTTCAGCACAAATCAGCGTCCTGTTCCGTCAGGGTGCCAACCCCGATATGTGTGCCGTGAACGTGCAGAACCGCGTCTCGCAGGCTGCTGCCCTGCTGCCCGCCGAGGTAAACCAGATAGGTGTCACCGTGACAAAGCGACAGACGTCGCAGGTCATCATGTACACGATCACGTCTGACGGACGCTACGACGACGAGTTCCTGACGAACTATGCCAACATCAACATCGTGCCTGCCATCAAGCGTATTCAGGGCGTGGGTGATGTCATGTCACCAGGTCTGAAGACCTACTCCATGCGTATCTGGCTGAAGCCGGACGTCATGCAGCAGCACAACCTGATGCCGAGCGACATTGCCGGTGTGCTGGCAGAACAGAACATCGAGGCTGCCCCCGGAACTTTCGGCGAACGGGCAGACGTGGCCTACGAATATGCCATGCGCTATACCGGTCGTCTGAAATCGCCTGAAGAGTTCGGCAATATCATCATCAAGAGTGATAACGACGGACAGACGCTGAAACTGAAGGACGTCGCCAAGATAGAACTGGGCGGTCAGCAGTACACGGTGTCGATGAAGAACAACAACATCCCGTCGGTCATGGGTATGGTGCAGCAGATTGCCGGCTCCAACGCCAACGAGATTGCCAAGCAGGTGAAGGCCGAACTGGAGGAACAGGCCAAGTCGTTCCCGCCGGGCATGATCTATAAAATCAACTACGACGTTACGGAATTCCTGTATGCCTCTATCGAGGAGGTGGTGTTCACACTGGTGTTCACGCTGATTCTGGTGTTCATCGTGATCTACATCTTCCTGCAGGACTGGCGCTCGACGCTCATCCCGCTGATTGCCGTCCCCGTGTCGTTGATAGGTACCTTCTTCTTCCTGTCCGTCTTCGGATTCTCCATCAACCTGCTGACGCTGTCGGCACTGCTGCTGGCTATCGCCATCGTGGTCGATGACGCCATCGTGGTGGTAGAGGCTGTTCACGCCAAGCTGGACCAAGGCTATAAGTCGTCGCTGACGGCGTCCATCGATGCCATGAACGAGATTTCGGGAGCCATCATCTCCATCACGCTGGTTATGGCGTCGGTGTTCATCCCCGTGTCGTTCATCGGAGGCACCAGCGGTACGTTCTACCGTGAGTTCGGTGTCACCATGGCGGTCAGCATCTTCATCTCGGCACTGAACGCCTTGACGCTGTCACCAGCCCTGTGCGCCATCTTCCTGAAGCCGCACGACAAGGACGGTCACGAGAAGAAGATGTCGGCCATCGACCGCTTCCACGCGTCGTTCAACACCGCCTTCAACGCCACCACAGCAAAATATAAGGGTATCGTAGAAAAGCTGGTACACAAGCCACTGACCATTGTTGCATCGGTCGTCATCGGAATCGCCGTGATGGTCGTGCTGATGGCTACCACCAAGACAGGTCACGTACCCGACGATGGCACGAATACAGAGCACTGTCCTGTTTCCCCGCCCCCTGCCACCTCGCAAGAGCGCTC
>JAEEGG010021740.1_pt1 | contig 12711 bp, 15 predicted proteins | sample 9134161 | NCBI WGS metagenome assembly JAEEGG01 (sample SAMN16246543, study PRJNA631951) | gut metagenome | biome: gut microbiome; feature: rumen; material: CR-attached | host: Bos | place: Iran: Karaj | collected 2018-10
CTCGGAGCAGATGCAGGCTCTCCGCTGAGGCAGGCAGTCATGGTCAGAGCCATGAACAGTGCAGATAAAATAACTGCTATCTTATGCTTCATACATATCACTCCTCAGTCTTTCATCTGCTCAGGATCAAGCATCTTGATGACCTTAGCCGGAACACCGCCGACTACCGCATAATCGGGAACGTCCTTTGTGACAACTGCCCCTGCCGCAACAACAGCATATTTTCCGATAGTCACGCCCGGACAGATCGTACAGCCCATACCGAGCCAGGCATTCTTTTTCACAAGCACCTTGCCATAGGTGTAGGTGGTGTGGCGGTCGTACATATCGTGGTTGATCGTTGCGATACGCAGCCCCGGTGCTGCCATGACACCGTCCTCAAACTCGATACCGCCCGACGCTGAAAGAATCGCAGAGTGATTGATAAATACACCCTTTCCGAATGTCACACGGTTTCCGAAATCACAGGTGAACGGTGTGAGTATCCTGACATCGTCGAGCTTGCGACCGAACAGCTCCTCAAGATAGCTTACATAGGACGGATCATCGGGAAGAACTGCATTTGCCTTTGCGCACAGCGTTCTCGCCCGCATCATTTCATCAACTGCTTCCTTGAAGTAAGGCTCAGTCACTTTAGTCGGACCGCCTTTATCCATAAGCTCATATACATAGCCGTTTTCGTATTCCATAGTTTATTCTCCTTATCAATCAGAATCCTCCGAGACCTCTGTGTCCGTAGACCTTGCACTTATTCAGCTCACTTTCAAGCTGTTCAAGCTCTGCATCGGCCAGCTCCACACCCGCAGCGTTCAGGTTCTCGATGATACGCTCCTTGTTCTTCGAGCCGGGTATCGGCACAACATTCGGGAATTTGTGAAGCATCCACGCAAGTGAGATCTGTGCAGGAGTAGCGTTTTTCCTGTCTGCAAACTCTCTTAACATCTCCACGATCGGCATATTTCCCTCGATATTTCTCCGTGATAACTGCGGCACCCAGTTTCGTACATCGTCATTGCGTTCAAACTGCGTTTGGGGCGTGATCTTTCCCGAAAGCAGACCGCTTGCGATAGGAGAAAACGGCACAAAACCGATGTTATGCTCCATACAGTACGGGATAATGCTCTCCTCGCTGTCACGCTCTACCATTGAGTAGATGTTCTGTATTGCCGTCAGCGGAGTGACAGTTTGCGCTGCATCTATCACATCTACATCGACCTGAGACAGCCCCCAGCCACGGATCAGTCCGTCGTCGATCAGTCTGCCCATAGCCTCAGCAACTTTCTCAACCGGTACACTACCCATTCGGTGCAGATAGTAGATGTCAACATAGTCCGTCCGCAGACGGTCAAGAGAGCCTTCCAGATGACGGCGTATTTCATCATAGACTTTTCTGCCGAAGCCGACGGAATGGAGCATCAGCTTTGTAGCGATGACAACATCATCACGCACATCTTCAAGTGCCTTACCGACGATCAGCTCATTGTGTCCGATGCCTGAAAGGTTCGGACTGTAGACCTCTGCTGTGTCAAAGAATGTACAGCTGTGCTGATAAGCGTTCCGTATCGCTTCTATACTGTATTCCTCGGACGGTATTTTACCGTATCCGTGGGAAAATGCCATACAGCCCATACCGACGGCAGATACTTCTATATCCCGAAGTTTCCTTGTTTTCATAACGTCACCTCATTTGAAAAAGCCCTTGACACCGCCAAGCACAAGCCTGTTTGTGATCTCGATGATCTCCTCAACTGACTGCTGTTTGCCTTCTTCTATCCACTGCCTGTAAATGCCGAGAACAGAATTATTGACGAAGTTCATCAGCATAGTCTGCTGATATTCCGGCAGTGCGCCATATTTCTTTGAACTGCTCCAGCCTGCGGAGTTGACCTTTTTTATCATACCGCTGCGGATATAGTGATAGGACTCGTTGCCTGCACAGGTGATCTTCTCATAGGCAAGTCCTTTTTCCTCTGAAAAAAAGAAGAATTCACGGTTCACCTTGTCAAGCTCATCAGGCAGCCTGAAATTCTTGATACGCTCGATGTACTCCGCAGCATACTCCGACTGCAGTTCTGCAAGCAGATCATCAAGCGTGGGATAGTAAACGTAAAAGGTCTTTTTGTTTATCATCGCACGGCTGCAAAGTTCTGTTACCCTGATCTTGCCGTAGTCCATTTCACATATCATCTGCTCAAACACGCTTTTGATAGAGTCTATTGTCCTGCGCACCCTTAAATCTTCGCTGCCTGTCAGTATCATAGTAGTCCTCCCGTTTTAGTCAGCCGGATGCCATGCTCCGAGGTTTGCCTCCTGCTGTTCAAGCGTCATGTTGAAGAAACGCTTTCCGCAGTCAAGTGCTCTGATCTCAGCCATTTCATCGGCTGTCAGCTCAAAGTCAAAAATCTCAAAGTTCTCCTTCATGTGCTGCGGATTTGTAGTTCTCGGGAATACGATCGTTCCTTCCTGGATATGCCAGCGCAAGATGATCTGCACGTTGCTCTTGCCGTATTTCTGAGCCAGTTTCGTGAACACGTTCTCATTGATAAGCCCCTTGTCACCGTGACCGATGGGATACCAGCTTTCGATAACTGTGCCGTACTTCTCGATGCGTTTTTTCAGTCCGTTCTGCTGATAGTAAGGGTGGCACTCCACCTGCAATACAGACGGCTTGATCGTGGCAGCTTCGCACAGCTCCTCAAGGCGTTCGCTTTCAAAATTGCTGATACCGATAGACTTCACTTTGCCTGCTTTCACAGCCTTTTCCATGTCCTTCCACGCACCGAGGTAATCACCGAACTGCTGATGCAGGAGAAGAAGATCAATGTAGTCCGTTCCGAGCCTTGAAAGCATCTTGTCGATAGCTGCGGCAGTCTTTCCCTCACCGTATTCGTGCGGCCAGAGCTTTGTGGTTATCCACACTTCCTCACGGGGAACACCGCTGTCCTTTACAGCCTTTCCGACGCTTCTCTCGTTCTGATAAGCGTGAGCCGTGTCGATGTGGCGGACACCCATTTTCAGTGCATCAAGCACTGCGTTGTATGTTGCTTCACCCTCGGGGACCTGATAAACGCCAAGTCCGAACTGCGGGATCTTCGTACCGTCATTCAAAGTGATGTAAGTCTGCATAGTAATACCTCCTCAGATAAGTCCGTTATTTTTAAGCCACTTTTCGATCACAGGCCTTGCATTTTTTACTCCGCTGCCGGTCAGGGAAAGTCCCTCACCGACATTTGCGTACTTCTTTATATCTGAAACGCTCTTGCCGAGTCCGCTGCCCTCGTTGGTGCAGAGCGGATAGATCGTCTTGCCCGAAAGGTCAGCGCTTTCAAGAACCGTGAACACCGCCATCGGAGCAGTACCCCAGTAGTTCGGATAGGCAAGAATGATGTTGTCATAGCCTGATACATCGGGGATCTCTTTCAGCTCGGGACGTGCGTTTGCTCTGAGATGTGCCTTTGCTTCGTCGATGCAGGTCATGTAGTCTGCGGAATAGGGCTGCACCATTTCGAGCTTGAAGCTGTCAAAGCCTGTAAGCTCCGTAATGTGTCCGACTGCAATTTCGGTGTTGCCGACCTCTACATACTTCATCGAACCGCCGAAATAGTTCTCATCGGCTCTTGAAAAGAAAATAACGATAGTGTTCATAGTAGTTCCTCCTTTGATTTTAAGTAACTGTCGTTCCGTTAATTCTATTTTAGCAGATAACTTCCAAAAATACAACGGGCGGTTTCTTTGAAACGGTTACTTAGGTAACGGTTTCTGGAAAATGGTTACTTATCTGTCAGAAGCCATTTACCATCCTGCTTAATAAAATGCAGATTTGTTTTTAGCGTCCATGTTCCGGACGCGCCGCATACTTTGGCTTCAAGCGTGGTACTGCCTGTCAGCAATGCAGTATCTCCGTCAACCGTAACAACAGGGCTGTTCAGCTTGTAGGAGTAATAATTCAGAGTACCGTCTGCAATCTCACCGAAGAATTCCTCTTTGGTCTGGACCTTGCCTGACATATGCGTAAAAGTCTTATCCGCTGTTACAAGGTCATTCAATGTATCGATGTCCTTATCGATCATTGCCTGTTCAAATCTTTCATACGTTTCAAGTACTGCGCTTTGATCTGTTGTTATGGTAGCAGAACTTGTTGTGTCAATGGTCTGCGTATCATTGATATATGCTTTTTTCATAAGACAAAGATCAAATACGTCCCAACGTTCATCACCGGTAAGATCATACGGCTTTCCGGAAAGATCTTCTTCAGTGTGTCTTCCAAGGAGAAAGTCTTGTAAATTGCGAATATCCTGCATTGTATAATGCACCTCTTTCTTTTCAGCGATCTTATTGAAATTATTGTTATCGAGCCAGTTCTGAACGATAGTCCTTGCACTTTCGCCTTCATTCTGAGCAACCGAGCCTCTTACAGAGAAACCGCTCATTACTTCTGCACCTTCACAGATTCCTTTTATAGTGGTAACAGTATTTGCCTGCCCGCTGCCTTCATGTGTGTTGAACGGTATTATTGTTTTACCGTTCCAGTCATAGCTTTCAAGGAAGCTGTACATCGCCATCGGCATATCGCCCCACCATATCGGATAGCCCACGAATATTACATCGTAACTCCCGAAGTTTTCAATAGAAGTTTTCAGTTCCGGACGTTCTTTATTTGTTCGCTCCTCGGTTGCAACGGTGAGTATTTCATCGTATGCAGACGGGTATTCCCTGACAGTTTCTATGCGGAAAAGCTCACCGCCGGTTTCTTCTGCTACGATCTCTGCGAGAAGGTCGGTGTTTCCGCGCTCTACGACACCAACACTGTAGTTTTCACCCGCTCTTGAAAAATATGTAATCAGTACATTATCATGATGGGGTTCTTCAGCTGTTGCATCAGGACTTGAAAAAGCAGAGGAAACTGCGGTCACAACAACAGTTGTCAGTAATGCTATCAGTCGTTTCATATTCATTCTCCTTTCAGGAATTAGTAACTTTGGTTTCTTAACTGTGCTTTTATTATATCTGATAGCTGATGAAAAAACAACGGGCAGTTTCATTGCAACTGTTACATAGGTAACTTTTTATGTGAAATAGTTACTTATCTAGAATATAAGCACGATCAAACTTATCAACCGCACTTTATGAACTTTGACTCTAGGGGTCAAAGATTTAAAGTTCTTCTTTTTCTATATGTACGTGAAACTAAGCATGAGCCAACATTTATAGATCTTCCAATAGAATAAGAAGAGGGCAATGTTTTCCGTAAATGGAATACATTGCCCTTTTACATATCTAATTTTGCAATTCAAATATCAACACTTTCAAAATAGAACCTGCTGATCTCCTCAGGTGTATAATCGCTGTGACCTTTAAGCCACCATCGCACAGTTTCAGCCAAAGCAGCAACAGCTATATCCATTGCATAGTCACGAGGAATATTGTCTTTAACGATGATATGTTCATCAAACACAAAATAGAGATATTCTTTAAGGTAGCGCAAAAAAACTTCACCGCACTCTCCGGAGAACAGACCCTTTATACTCTGCTGCTTCTCCTGTAAGTGGTACAGTATGTGTGTGATTCTGTCCTTGAAAGTGCTGTGATGCGAAAAATCGTGATTCTCTTCAGATAGAAGTTCATCTGAAAAAACATGTTCAAATATTTCAATGCATAAAGCTTTGAGCAGTTCGTCCTTTGTTTCAAAATGGGCATAGAAAGTGCTTCTGCCGATGTCGGCTTCATCTATGATGTCCTGAACGGTCATAGATGTGTAGCTCTTTCGTTCCAGCAAGGCTGAAAATGCCGTGAATATCAGGCTACGTGTCCTGCGCTGCCGTCTGTCCATGATATGCTCCTTTCCGTACAATATCGACTTTTTGTTCGGTAACGTACATTTTCATATTATCGGTTATTGAATAATCAGGGAAAATATGATAGTATAGATACAGAACATAGTGTGCGGTAACAGATATATAGTACCACAATAGATTCGGTTTGTCAAGGAGGATATAACATGAGCGAAAAAAGAGATTTCAGATTTGACAAGAAAGCAGCGAAATATGATGACAGCTACGAAGGAAAGCTGTCGGAAAAGTTCTATTCCCTTGTGACCGAAAATGTGCAGCTGACAGACGGTATGGCTGTGCTTGAAATGGGCTGCGGTACGGGAACGATACTTCACCGACTTTCGCAGAAATGCAGTATCAGCGGTCATGGGATAGACGCAGAAGAAAAAATGCTTGAACAGGCAAGGAAGAAATGTCCCGATATGGAGATACTGAACTGTTCCTGTGATAATACGCCATTTGAGGACGGTAAATTTGATGTGATCGTAGCTTGTATGGCGTATCATCATTTTCCCGATAAGGACGGCTTCTCAAAGGAATGTGCAAGGCTTCTGAAACATGGCGGCAGGCTCTATATTGCAGATCCGAAGCTACCTCTCCCCATACGCAAAGTGCTGAATACTGCGCTTGATATACACAAAATAAATGGAAGGGTTTACACAGTCGATGAAATAACAGAAAACTTCTCCGGCTATGGCTTTCAAAAGCTATACGATAAACATGATGCTTATGCACAGCTTGTCTGTCTCGAAGGAGAATAAGCATCAAGGAGGAATTATTATGTTAAAACAATGGCTTGAAAACGAGCCGAAGGTCACGCTGGTGTGTGCAGTTTTATCGGTGGTGTCACTGATACTGAGCATTACAGGGGTATTGAAAAACATTCTGCCCGTTGATATTGCATGGATAGCAATAATCCTATGTGGTATCCCAATTCTGATAGGCGCATTCAAGGGCGTGATATTTGAACATGACATCAAGGCTGACCTGCTTGTGTCACTTGCACTTATTGCATCAGCGGCAACAAAGGAATTTTTCGCCGCGGGTGAAGTTGCACTCATCATGCAGATCGGCTCACTTTTAGAGGACTACACTTCCGGAAAGGCAAGGGCGAGCATTGAAAAGCTCATCAACCTGACGCCGCAGACCGCAAGGGTCATTCGTGAAGGTGCGGAGAAAATGATTCCCGTTGAAGAAGTAAAGATCGGTGATGTGCTGAGCGTTATCGCAGGCGAAACTGTCCCCGTTGACGGCACTATCATCAGCGGTGAAACTTCTATCGACCAGTCGGTCATGATGGGAGAAAGTCTGCCTGTTGAAAAGACCGTTGGCGATACCGTTTCCAGCGGTACAATGAATCAGTTCGGAACATTCACCATGCGCTGTGACCACGAAAGCTCTGACAGCTCTTTGCAGAGAATGGTTCGCCTTGCGGAGGAAGCGGAGGAAAACAAAGCACCTATCGTAAGTGCGGCTGACCGCTGGGCAACATGGCTCGTTGTGATCGCACTTTCCTGCGCAATCATAACATGGATAGTCACCGGTGACTTTATGCGTGCCGTGACTGTGCTGGTGGTATTCTGCCCCTGTGCGTTTATCCTTGCAACGCCCACCGCCGTTCTTGCAGGCATCGGAAATGCGGCAAAATACGGCATTATCATCAAGTCGGGCGAAGCGCTGGAGAAACTGTCACGAATAAAGCGTATAGCTTTCGATAAGACAGGTACGCTGACCTATGGCAAGCCCCGGGGGGTGAAAGTCTGCTCCTGTGACAACACCTATTCGGACGATGATATCCTCCGCTTTGCAGCACTGGTGGAGCAGAAGTCCGAGCACCCTCTCGGCAAGGCGATATGCAAAGCCTACGCCGATAAGAAAGGCAAGCTCACAGATGTTTCCGACTTCAGAATGACCGCCGCAAAAGGCGTTTCGGGAACTGTTGACGGCACAATGATAATGGTGGGCAAACTCATCGGAGAGCTTGACTCTGCGGACAAAGCAAGAGTCGATGAACAGCTTTCAAAAGGAGCAACGGTTGTCTATGTTCACGCTGAGGGCAAGCCTGTGGGATTTATCGCACTTTCCGATGTGATGCGTGAAGATGCGGCAAGCACGGTCGAAAAACTGAAATCTGTTGGCATAACACCAATGCTCCTGACCGGCGATAATGCGTCCGCTGCGAACAATATCGCAAAGAGCGTCGGCATCGAAACTGTTCACACCGACCTTCTGCCCGAAGATAAGATGAAGATCATCAAGGGTTATTCCGACAAGGGCGAGGCTGTCTGCATGATTGGTGATGGCGTGAACGATGCCCTTGCCTTGACAAGTGCCGATGCAGGTATCGCTATGGGCGGTATCGGTTCAGATATTGCGATAGAGTCCGCTGATGCAGTCCTTGTCAGCGACGAGATCAAGCGCCTGCCCTATCTGTTTGACATGATGCAGAGGGTCATGAAGAAGATCAAAGTCAATATCATAGCTTCACTTGTCATAAATCTGAGCGCCGTGATACTGTCCGCATTCGGTGTGCTGACACCCATCACAGGAGCGCTTTGGCACAACTTCGGCTCGGTGTTCGTGGTGGTCAATGCGGCGCTTTTGCTGAGGAAAAAGATGGAGAAATGATTCTGTTTCTGAGGTAAGTCACTTTGCTATGAATAACCTTGATCCCTATGTAACTGTTGCGTTTGAACAATTTTTTTCGTTCTTTGATAAGAATTTATTAAAGTAGCTTATGTCTAAAGATAGAATATGCCAATAGACCGTGGTCTATCTTGAAATCATTCTCGTTGTGAAATTTCTTGTCATAATACAGATCGGTCTTTTCTTTATATTCCTTTTGCTTTTCTTTATCTGGTGAATCACCGATAGGAGGATAAAATTTAAGGAAAAGCAGTCCTATTATTGCTATAATAACAATAATTATCAAAAGTATCAGCAATACTTTTCTGAATATTTTTAATGCCTTCATTACGTCCACCACCTTTGAAATTTATTCTTTTTATATCATTTTTTCTCCCGATACTCGCTTATGCTTTCTCCTGTCCAAAGACTGAAAGCTCTGATAAACGAGTTTATCTCCTGATACCCCAGCAAAAAAGCAATATCGTTTGTGGTCATATCCGTATTGCGAATGTAATGCTTAGCGAGCATCTCACGGACGCTGTTGAGTTGTTTCTGAAAGGTGGTATTCTCCTCAGATAGCTTCCTTTGCAGAGTTCGCTTTGACAGTCCCAGAGCCTTTCAGCTACATCTTCGATACCGCAAGCACCTCTGGTCAGAAGCTCTGTCAAGGCACTGCGTACTCTTGCAGCAGTGGATTCATCTGTATCAAGCTCTGCAAGCCGTTTGTTCAGCTCAGGCTCAAAATAGCTCCACATCGCTTCATCGTAAGTGATGAAAGGCAGCGACAGGTCTGCAAGGCTGAATGTAACTGCGTTTCTTTCCGACTTGGCTATGTCCGTTTTCAGATACTCCGCAAAATCGGGAGTATCAGGCGGCTGTATCATTTCAGCCGACACAGGAGCAATTTCTTCCTTTGAAGCCTTACGTATAAAATTTACAAGAAATACCGTTTCCGTTTCAGCTAAAAACCGCGGCAATGGTGAACCGTCAACTGTGGTAAGGTCAATCGTGAGGGTATCCTCGGTCTTGGCGAGGATAAATCTCATCGGACCTATCAGAGCCTTGTATCGTGCAAGCCGTTCAATGCAAATAAGCCCGTTCTTACTGCAATATGAAGCAAATATCGGCGGTGAGAAAGATTCTATCTTATCAGTGCAGGCAATCTGTATCGGCATTTTAGGATCGGTCATAAAACGGCTTACCGTTTCTATGAAGCGGAAATACTGCTCCTGCGTCATGGTCGGAGTCCTATGACTGAACACATCGCCGGGCAGCTCGGCTTTCCGCAGGACTTCTTCAAGGCTGATGGTATAGTATTTAAGAAGATCAACATACCTTCCGTCTATGATAAATCGTTTCATCGGAAGCCTCACTTCAATCGTGGATTGATGTAGCGTTTTCTTTTTTCTGTACCTTTTCCGTATTGGATAGCCAGTTTGGGGCACCGATTGATACAGTCAGAGCATTTAGTGCAATGACTTTTTACCCATACAGGCTTTCTATCACGTAGTTTAATTGCACTATCGGGACATATTTTTTCACACATTCCGCAGCCGATGCAGCTGTCATCCACACGAAAGCGCTTAGTACCGTTCATGATATGATAAAGACCGCGCATTGTCTTTGAAAGTGTACCGCTGCTCATATCTTTCTTACCGTGTCTCATGATAATATCACTAATCTTTTTCAGTTTTTTCTCGGCGTTATTGATACGTTTTTCTGCTTCTGCCTTATCTGTGACCTTGTAGTAGAATATGGTATTATCAGGCATTAACAGTTCAAAAACAGCATTAAGTGTAACGCCTTTTTTTGCAAGCTCCGACTTCAGGAAGCCACCTGCACCGCCGATACTGCCTCCACAGGTTATGACAGCATATACATATTTTGCGTTTTCCAGTTTTAATTTGCTGACAAAATCAAGAACCACATCGCTCAGTGTGTAGCAGTATACGGGGAATACAAAGCCTACATTTTCTTTATCTTGGACGGAGTATTTGTATTCTTCATTCTTTCGGGCGTCTGCAATGCTTATGAGTTTTTCGCCATCTTTGGCAAGCTGTTTTGCAGCCCATAACGAATTGCCTGTTCCTGTGAAGTAAAAAATCATATTGAACACCTGCCATTACTGTATTTATAGTATTATAGCATAATATCCAAATATCCGCAAGAGTGAGCCCCATGCGGATATTCTGATACTGTGATTTACTTTTTCTTAGCGCTTCCAGCAACCTGCTGATCGTAAACAAAGTTCAGCATCGTTTTCTTCGGGAACATCGGAGCGAGCTTCATCATAGGTGTCTGCCAGCCAGGCAAACCAGAAGTAACATTCAGCTTGCCCTTCATCATACCGTTATAGCCGTCCTGTGCAACTTTTGTTGGATCAACAGCATTTGAGAACAGCTTTGTGTCTGATAGACCGCCTGCGTTAGCAAACCACGTTTTCATAGCGCCCGGCATAAGAGCAGTCACAGTTACGCCTGTGCCTTTAAGCTCGCGCCAGAGAGCGGTTGACCAGCTTGTAACGTAGGACTTAGTTGCGTAGTAGACTGCCTAAGCGGTCCTGGCATTGTTGCAGCTGTAGATGAAACATTCAGTACTTTGCCGTGACCACGCTTGATAAAATCGGGCAGGAACAGCTTGCATAGCCTTGTAGGAGCAAGAATATTAACTTCGATCATTGAAATCTCCTGTTCCATAGAGCGCTCACGGACAAAATCGCCCTGACCACCGAAACCTGCGTTGTTGATGAGGTATTCTACCTCCCAGCCATTCTGCTTGCAGGTGCTGTAAATGTTATCAACCTGCTCGGCATCTGTCAGATTTGCAACTATCGTTTGAACTGTAACTTTGTATTTTTCTTCAACTTCTTTTTTCTGAGCCAGTAGCTTTGCTTCGTTCTGTCCAACAAGAATGAGATCTCCGCCTGTCTTTGCGTGTATGTTTACGAAGCAGGAACCGAGTCCGCCTGTTGAACCTGTGATAAGAGCTGTGTTTTTCATAGTAGATACCTCCGTTTCGTTGATGAATGTTTTGCTGTTGTACTTATTATATCAGAAAAGCTGCGCCAACGGAACATCATATCGTGCCAGAAATATTATCAATTCGTGCCAAACAAAATAATCTGCTCATTCTGCTGATTGACCTTTCAGCCCTGATGTGGTATAATGAATCTATATTCAGCTGTGCTTGGAGGAATGGACATGGAGTTACGTTTACTGGAATACTTCCTGACGGTCGTGCGTGAGGAAAATATATCAAGAGCTGCCGAGGTGCTTCATGTCACGCAGCCGACACTCAGCAGACAGATGAAGGAACTGGAGGACGAGCTGCATACCTCTCTTTTTATTCGCGGCAAACGGCTGACGCTGACTGATTCGGGCGTGATGCTCCGCAGACGTGCCGAGGAAGTTGTCACCTTGATGAAGAAGATCGACAGTGACTTTCAGGAACAGGATGAAATCAGCGGTGTGATATCGGTCGGCAGCGGTGGTCTGAAAGCGGCAGAGATACTCCCCGAACTGATCGCACATTTCCGTGAACGCTATCCACTGGTCAGTTTTGATATTCTCACAGGTACGGCTGACCGTGTCAAGGAAAAGCTCGAACACGGACTGCTTGACTTCGGGATACTGTTAGAGCCTGTGGATATTGAGAAATTCGACTATATCCGTCTGCCAGCAAAGGAAACATGGGGCTTGCTGATGCCTGCCGATCATCCACTTGCGAAAGAAATAGCAATTACCCGAAAACAGCTAAAGAATTTGCCTTTGGTGGTGACGAGTCGTACAGCTTTGAAAAGTGAAATAGAAGAATGGCTGAGGTGTCCCGTATCGGAACTGGATATTGTTGCGACCATGAACCTGATCAACAATGTTGTTCTTCTTGCGGAGCACGGGATAGCCTGTGTGCTGACGATTGAAGGCGCAGTTGATTTATATGATCCTGCAAAACTGACATTCCGTCCGCTGACACCGGAGCTGTCGTTTTCTTCGGTGCTTGCGTGGAAGAAGCTCAGTCCTTATTCGGGGGCAGCAGGAAAATTTCTCGAATACATCAAAAGTATGCAATCTGAGCATAGCAAAGTATGAAATATAAGCATTTTACATATTGAATAATCTATGCTATAATGAGTACAGGACATAAAACCTGTACTCTTTTTGTTTTGTGGGGTGATAGAATGAAACTGACAAATCCGAGCATTACTGACAAGGAGCTTGACGAAGTTCTTTCGCAGGCAGGGTTGAGCGATAAG
>JAEEGG010021742.1_pt1 | contig 12710 bp, 16 predicted proteins | sample 9134161 | NCBI WGS metagenome assembly JAEEGG01 (sample SAMN16246543, study PRJNA631951) | gut metagenome | biome: gut microbiome; feature: rumen; material: CR-attached | host: Bos | place: Iran: Karaj | collected 2018-10
GTTGAAGATGAGTGTGAAGAGGGAGTTCGAGGCGCTGGCCAACGAGATAGACCAGCAGCTGGTGGAGTGGCCGAACAGTCTGCCCACGAGCGGCGACCGTCTGCGGAAGAAGTTCAACGAGTACCAGCTGCACGGCTACGAGGTGCTGGTGCACGGACTGACGGGCAAGGAGAGCAACCACAAGGCTCGTCCGGTGGAGGTGAACGCGGTGATCGAGGCGCTGGTGGCCAGCGGTGCGAAGCTGAACGACGCGCAGGTGGCGAAGGTTGCCGAGACACTGGGCGTGAAGATAGACCGCCGCAGGGTGCAGGAAATAAGGAAACAGAACGAGACGATGCTGGCAGCATCGAGAGAGGGCAAGCGGACCTACGCCAACAGCATAGCGATGCAGGTGGACCGCGAGCGCCCGAATATGCCGATGAAGATGTGGAGCCTCGACGGCTGGACAGCGGAGCTTTACTACCAGGACCGCGACGCGCGGGGTGTGAACTACTGGCACCGTCTGGTGGTGGAAATGGTGGTGGACGTGATGAACGACTACCCGATAGGCTACGCCATCGGCGAGCAGGAAGACGCGGCACTGATAACCGCCGCCCTCCAGAACGCCGTACACCATACGAGGGAGGTGCTGGGCGGCTACTATGCGCCATGGCAGATCCAGAGCGACCACTACGCGCTGAAGGCGATGACGCCGAAGTACGGTGCACTGGCCAAGTTCGTAACGCCTGCCTCGGTGGGCAACGCCAAGGCCAAGCCGGTGGAGCGTTACTTCGCCTACCTGGAGAGCGAGTACCTGTGGGCGCTGGTGAACAACGGCGGCCACAATATCACCGCCAAGACGCTGGCCAACGACGAATGGCTGAACACGCACAAGTACCAGTTCCCCGACAGGGAGGGCGTGGAGCAGCAGATTGGCAAGATTATAGAGATAGAGCGCAGCCGTAAGATAGCAGCCGTGCGCGAGGCGTGGCAGCAGGGCGACAATGCGATGCACCGGGAGTTGAACATGGAAGGCTACCTGCTGGCCTTCGGCGAGACGGGCAAGGGCAATATGCTCACGCCTAACGGCCTGAAGCTGGTGCGTGGCGGTGTAGAGTACAAGTTCGACTGCTTCGACATCGAGATGCGGGAGCACCGGGGCGAGCGGTGGACGCTGCGCTACGACCTTGGCGACATGAACCAGGCACTGGCGGTAAGCGAGGACGGGACGCTGCGCTATATGGTGGAGCAGAAGACCAAGGTGCCGATGGCGCTGGTGGACTACAAGGAGGAAGACTGGAAGGCATTGGCCGAGTACCGGCATTATAATGCCCAGCTGACGGAGCGTGTGACGAAGCATGTGTGCCAGGTTCAGGAGGCAGCCCGGGAGTATGTAACCCGAGAGCAGCTGGAGAGCCCGATGAGTGCCCTGCTGCTGACCGACCGAAAGGGGCAGCACAAGACCAACAAGCGCCAGGCGCAACGGCAGCTGGTGGAGGATGTGGCCTTTGAGGAGGTTGGCGAGAGCCATGCCAAGGTGAGGGAGTTGGCCGACATCTGGGACCGTCTTTAATCAGCATTTAATCACAAACTAAAACATATTCAAAATGACACAGAAAATTGACAAAAACGGCATCGTGGAGGCTCTGAAGGCCTACATGGAACAGAAGGGTGGCCAGAACAAAGCGGCCAACAGCATCAAGGGTGTGAGCTCGGCAACATTGAGCCAGATGGTTGCCGGCAACTGGGAACACATCAGTGAGGATATGTGGCGCAAGGTGGCCAAGGCTGTGGGCTTCGGTACCAAGGAGTGGAACACGGCGGCCACGGCAACGTACCTACAGGTGCACGCGCTGCTGCGAGGCGCACAGGAAGAGGCCCGTGTTATGAGCCTGACAGCCCCAGCCGGCAGCGGCAAGACCTATGCAGCCAAGGAGTACGAGGCGAGCCACCGCAATGTGTACCGCCTGATGTGCGACGAGTTCTGGAGCAAGAACGACTTTGTGGAAGAGCTGCTACGTGCGATGGGAGAGAAGGCCATCGGGCTGACCAAGCGCGAGAGGCTGGCCTTGGCTTGCTCGGTACTGAGCAAGAAAGAGAAGCCCCTGCTGATATTCGATGAGTTTGACAAACTGGGCGACAATGTGTGGAGCTTCTTTATCACCCTTTACAACCGGCTGGAGGACCAGTGCGGGATGGTGCTACTGAGTACCGACTACATTGAGAAACGCTTCCGCATGGGGTTGAAGAGTCAGCGCAGGGGGTACCCTGAAATCTGGAGCCGTCTTGGCAGCCGGTGTGTAGAACTGGATCGTGCCGACTATGACGACGTGAAGATGGTTTGCGAGGCCAACGGCCTGGCAGACGAATCGGTGATAGAGGACATAGCCAGAAGTGCCGAGGGCGACCTTCGCAGGGTGCGCCAGCTGGTATTTGCCAACAGTAGAAAAACGAAATAAACCTATGCCGAGGAAGAAGCACAAACTGAGTCCGCGCGAGCTGGCCACCATGGAGCGCCGGTTGCTGCCCTTCGAGGGGGAGTGGGAGCGCTTCATGGGCCAGCCGGAAGACAGGGGCGTATGGCTGATATGGGGACAATCCTATAATGGCAAGACGCGCCTGGTGCTGATGCTGACGAAATACATTGCCGAATTGGGCGAAAAGGTGGCCGTGGTGAGCCTTGAGGAGGGTGACGGGGCAAGTATGCGCCGGGCGTTCAAAGAGGCCTGTATGGAGGCCGTAAACCAGCGTGTGAGCCTCTGGGTGGAAATGGACATTGAGGACATCAAGAGAGAGCTGCGCAAGCAGCGTAGCCCGAAGGTGGTGGTGATAGACTCGCTTCAATACCTTGGCATCAACTATAAAGGCTACAAGGCCCTGAAGGAAGAGTTCCCCACCAAGCTCTTTATCCTGGTGAGCCATGCCAACGAAAAGAACCAGCCGAAGGGCAGCACAGCGGAGCAGGTGAAATATGACGCTATGGTTAAGATCCAGGTGAGCCAGTTCCGGGCGAAAGCCAACAGCCGATATGGCGGAGGCGAAGTGCTGACGATATGGGAGGAGGGCGCGAAGCGTTGCCCGGTTGGAGCCGAATTAACAACAGAAAACATTGACGACAATGGAAACCAAGACAACGAGTAAGAAAGGGCAGCTGATACGGAAGCTGCACGTGCTGCGTGGTGCCGCCGGTATGACGCAGGACGAATATGAGACGCTGCTGGGCAGCTATGGTGTGGAGAGCTCGAAAGAGCTCGAGGAATGGCAGCTGGAGAAGCTGGTGGAGTTCCTAAGCAAACAGACAGACAGCGAGAGGCGCGACCTCGACGTGCAGCGCAAGCGGCTGCTGGCGGCGGTGTGTGCCTTCTGCGAGGACACCGTAGGCAAATGGGAAGTGATGGGCGCCGAGGCGCGGATATGGTACGCCAAAGGCGTGGCCTGCAGAGCTGCAGGGATGGAGGCTTGCGACAGCAAGGGCCGTGACAACTTCAACCGCCTGAGCCTGGAGCGGCTGAGGAGCCTGACCTATGCCTTCCAGAAGCGCAAGAGAGATATGGACAGCGTGGTGGAAGCCATACTCAGCATATAAACCAACAGATGAAACAAACCAAAATCTAAACCGATGAAAAAAGAGAAGATCTACATAGCGGGGAAGGTGACCGGCGACCCCTGCTACAAAATGAAATTCAACGCCGGCGTGGAGCGCCTTATGGAGCTCGGATGGGAGCAGGACCAGATAGTGAACCCTGCGCAGCTGATAGACGGGGACACGCCGTGGCTGAAGGCTATGTGGAAGTGCCTGCGGCTGATGAGGAAGTGCGGATGGGTGGCGCTGCTGCCGGACTGGAAAGAGAGCACCGGGGCCCGGATAGAGCGCCTGGTGGCGAGAGTGACAATGAAATGGATGATATACATACACCCGATGGACAACAAAAGAGAACAACCCAAAAAATAGCAAAGATATGGCAAACAAAGAGATGGTCGCAATGACCGCAGAAGAGAAAGCCCAGTTTGAGGCCTTCCAGAAAGAACAGGCCCGCAAGGCCAAAATCGAAAGCAAACGCGATATGCGCAAGCAGCTGCAGCAGATGGTGGACGAAGAGATGGCCGCCTCGGTGGAAGAGCTGCAGGAGTGCAGCGCGATGATGCAGAGCACGAAGTGCAAGATCTTCGACCGCTTCGACACCATAATGAAGATGCGTCGGGAGATCAACGAAGAGGACAACCCGGAGGGCGACGAGCAGTTCTCGTTCACCTTCACGAGCAGCGACGGCAACCAGCGCCTGCGTATCGGGCACAATATGAACGACGGATACCTGGACCAGGTAGAAGACGGTATCAAGAAGGTGCGCGAGTATCTGAAGACCCTGGCGAAAGACGAAGAGAGCAGCCGTCTTGTGGACGCCGTGATGCGTCTGCTGTCGCGCGACCAGAAGGGCAACCTGAAGGCGAGCCGAGTGCTGCAGCTGAGCAAGATGGCCGCAGACAGCGGCAGCGACCTCTTCAAAGAGGGAATGTCGATTATCCGCGACGCCTACCGACCGACCCGCGGGAAGACCTATATCCGCTGCCAGGTGAAGACCACGAAGCTGGACAGCGAGGGCAACCCCGTGCTGGAAGGCGGGGAGCCTGTGAAAGAATGGAGTGATGTAGGGCTGAGTATGGCCGAAGTGTAACCCACAAACCCCGACAGCTATGGCAGACGACAAACAAGGCAAGAAACAAGCCGAGAGAGTCACGGCGAAATTCACCGTGGAGCCGAGCAACCACCGAGAGAGCGCTGCGCTGCTGGAGTATGACTGGGTTGAGGGAGTGACCTACGAGCTCAGGAGCATCCGATGGAGCGAGGGGTGTGTAGCCGGAGTGAAGATGGCCACGGTGCGCGAGGTTCCGGTGCGCATCCACTACCAGCCGGGGCTGGCCGTGGACGGTTTTGCCCACTGGGAGAAGGTAGGCTGCAAGATAGTGGATGTGACCAATGCGGACTACAGCTTTGAGCGGTTCTGGGCGCTATACGACTACAAGGTAGGCAACAGGGCGCGAGTGATGAAGAAGTGGAACCTGCTGCCCGAGGGCGACAGGATCCTGGCGCTCGGAGCCATACCGAGGTACAAGCGCTTTGCCGAGGGCAAGCGCATCGACCGCGTCTATCCCGAGACCTATATAGACCAGCGGCGCTGGGAAAACGAATACACCAACTAAACACCGGAGGATATGAACACAAGCAAAGAAGGCATAGAGATGCTGAAACGGTTTGAAGGCATTGGCGGGAAGCCGGTGCTGAAGGCCTACTGGGACTACAAAGGCTACAGTATAGGCTACGGGCACCTCGGAGCGCAGAAGGGGCAGACGATCACCGCCGAGGAGGCGGAGCGGCTGCTGGTGGCCGACGTGAAGGCCGCGGAGCGTGAGGTGAACGGTATGCAGGTAGAGCTGGAGCAGTGCCAGTTTGACGCCTTGGTGAGCCTGGTGTACAACATAGGCAGCGGGCAGTTCAGGAGCAGCACCGTGCGGAGGCTGGTGAGGGAGAGCCGGGAGGCGAGAGAGGCGCTGGAGAGAGCCTGGTTTATGTGGGTGAAGGTGAGAGACCCGAAGAGCCACACATTGAAGACCAGTGTGGCGCTGAGCGCGCGGAGAGCCCAAGAGTGGAATATGTACAAAGGCCAGAAATAAACGACGATTAAAAACCCTTTAAACCCCAGACGAAATGGCAAAAGAAATGAACCTACAGATGGAGCGCAAGACCTGCGCGCCACGTGACAGCAGAGGCGGGCTCGAGAGCCGCCAGCAGATGGACATTGTCAGCAGCCGGAGCCATACCACCGCACGCTACGGATGCAAGTTATGGCACGACGACGCCGGCAACACAACCCCGAAGGAGACGCCGCGCGAGATGTATCCAGGATATATCGGATAGAGCTGCAGACGATGAAAGTGAAGCTGAAACTGAACCGGGACCAGTACAAGGGCGTTGCGACGATAGCTATGAACTGTTGCAATGCCCTCGCTGGTACCACGTTCCCGGAGGTGCAGTACCGAGATGCCCTGTGGAAGCTGCAGACGCGCATAGCCGTGAAAGTGCCGACGCTGAAGAAGAAGGGGAACACCTTGACGCTTGGGGAGGTGGAGAGCCTGGCCCTGTTCGAGGTTATGGGTGACCTGGTGCACGGCTTCCAGTCTTACGAGCTCGGGCTGGGCTACTGGATCCTGGCGGAGATCGACCGGCAGAAACAGGAGTATGTGGCCCTGATGAGAGCGAACCTGACAGCGAACCTGACGATAAACCAACAACTGCTGAAGTGAGGATATGGCATACAACCGCGTGAACATACTGCGACACTACAAAGCCATTGTAGAAGAGACCGGGGAGCACTATGACCCGGACGTCACCACCTACAAAGGGGTGTGGCGGAAGTATATCTACCCGGTGTACCATATCAGCTACCAGCAGTATATGAAAATCATAAACACGCCCAACCTGGAGGCGAAGCTGGAGGCCGAGGAGAAGAAACACGGCAAATGGAAAGACCCGAGGCAGGGCAAACTGTTTTAAGATGGAGAAAAAGATGGACCCAGAAAACGAAGAGAGCCGCTGGTATGACGGCCTGATAGAGATAATCTGCGCCATAGCGATATTTGCGGCGCTGATCTATGCGCACTGCGGATAGAGAGTTACAATAACCACAGAAAAAGGAGGGGCGGCCGAAATCGGTCGCCCCTTTGTCATTGGTCCAGGAGAGAGTCGAGGTAGCGGTCCACATTCTCGGTGATGATCTCCTCGACCGCGCGGTCCACCGCCGGGTGGTCGCCGATGAACTGGCGCTGTGGTATCTCGATGTAAGAGCCGACGCGCATTTTGCCGATAGCCTCATAGACGGACTTGTGCGTCTCCTTGTACTTGTGCCAGGCCCAGGCCTTCATACGTGCGGTGACCTGTATGCGTCCGCCCTCGTTATGGATAGCCGCATAGGGTTCGTCGGAGGATATCTCGACGTGGTCGGAGTGGGCGGTGCCGGTGATGCTCTCGCGGAGGTCGCCGGAGTCGATGAGGCCGTGTGGCGAGGGTTTCCACTTTTTATCAAAGAAAGCCTTGCGCTCGAAATTGCGCTTGAACTCGTCCTCGAGCTCGACGGCGATATCGGAGAGGATGTCGCGGATGAGGTCGTTGTGGGTTTGTTTGGGCATAATGGGGCTAATGGGTTTAATGGGGCTAATGGGTTTGATGGGTGTAAAAAGTTGAAAGTTTTTGAAAAAATTTCAAGTTTTTTTTGTCAGTTTAAAAAATAGTTGTATTTTTGCAGTCCGAAACAGCTGAGAACAACCCACGCAAGCTTCAGCCCGTGGCCGCCTGTTCTCAGCTGTTTATTTATATGGGATTGCGGTGTTTCTCAATGTTTTAGTTATTGAGTAAAGGCGGAAGAAATGACGTCCGGTTTTCTCGACGAGGTTCTCTTCGACAGCCAAATAAAACACCTCGTTTCCTTCTTTACATTCAAAATAATAGTAGTGTCTGGCCGAAGGTTTCTCGAGAGTTTTTGTGTTTGGCTCGTGGGCCACAAGAGGGGCCTGCTTGAGAATATGCTGAAGCTTTGCCGAGAGATCCTTCCAGAGGAAGTTCTTGTTGATGGCGATATCGTTGGCGATGTGGCTTGTTGTCTTGGAGTCGAACAGCACGGCCACCTCTTCCCCGTTGATGATTTTAGTGACAGGCGGCTTGGACTGGAACACCTTAAGGTTCTCGACAGCCGTTTTGCGCAGGGTTTTGTTGGCTGCAACCTTTTCGACGGCGGCGGTGATGGTTTCCTTGTCGGCCTGTGGAACCTTGTAGTAGGGGTGGCGAGGCGGGAAGAGCGTCTCCTGGGCGCCGGGGTTGAAGCGGAAGATAGCGGCGCGGTTGTTGCCGTGCTTGTCGAGAGACGTGGTGGCACGTTCGCCTGCAGCCATAGCCTTGTCGTGGTCGGAGGGCGTGTATTTGGAGCGGCGGACGCGGACGGCCGTGCAGCGGCAGTTCCAGCCGTTGGGCGGGAAATATTCAGCCCAGAAGGGGTCGTCGAACGGCAGGGTGATATCGTGGAGCGGGCGGTGGTCCTCGCGGACGCGCTCGTCGCCGGCGGTGCGGTACTGGAGATAGTAGCGGTCGGTGTCCTTCGAGAAGCGCTCCCAGAGAGCTGCAGAACGTGAGGAGTGGACCGCGAAATTATACTCAGCCCGGAGATAGTTGACGTTATAGTCCCGGTCGATGGCCTTGACCTCGCGCATAAAGGTGTCGAAGGGCGTCTTGACGCCATCCTTGGAGAGGAGGCGCGATACCGCCGACAGTTCGGTGTGGGTCTTGAAGCCGGAGAAGATGAAGGTGCTGCGCTCGAGCTTGGCGCGCATAGCCGCCGGCATATCAGACTGGCGGACGGTGCTGCCGATAGCGCCCGAGAGGGCGGCCATAGTCTCGGATACGAGAGGCGAGATATCGGGGTCGGAGAGCATAGAGGGGTCGTAGGAGCCGCGGGCGTGGACAGCTGCCGAGGCGCGGTCGAAAGCCTTGGATATGCGTTTCAGTGCCGAGTCGTCGAGCGAGAGCTGAGCCGACGTGCCGTCGGGTGCCGACAGTTGACGCTGTTCCCACTCAGCATAAAGGAAATGCAGGGCGTAGTCGATAGGTGCCGAGGTCAGGCCTCGGCGGGCGCGAAAAAATCGTGCTGGCCGAAGCTGAGGAGAGTATCACGGCGTGGGTTGTCCTTATCGAGCGGCGTGCCATAGAAATTTTCGATATAGGCAGGGTCGAGGTTGTAGCCGGCGTTGAGCAGTGCCTGGTCGATGGTGATTTTCTCGCGGGGCGATATCACCTCGCGGTCCTGAGCTGCGAAAACATAACCCTCGGGGATATCGAAGCCGTGGATGCGGAGGACGGGGAAGAGGGTATCGTTCACCCAGTCGGTGAGTTCGGTGAGGTCGGAGGCGTGGACCTCCTTGAGCACCTTTTCGTGGACCTGAGCCTGGGAGAGCGAGGAGCCGTCCTCCATAGTCATAGTCTGGCCGAGGATGCGCTTAGATATCTCGCGGTTGGCGGCGTTGACCTTCTCGAGGTAGATGTGGTAGGCGTCGGAGCGGTTGGACTCCTTAATCTCGATATCGGTCTGCTTGTCGAGGATGGCATAGGCGGCTGTGCCCATCGTCTCGAGCCAGGTCTGGATATCGTCCTTGTGCTCCTTGGTGTTGATAGCCGTGCGGGCGATGCGGATGGGGAGGCCGAAGATCTGCTCGAACTCGTCCCAGGAGGCCCAGGAGTGGCGCTTGTAGATAGTCAGCGGAGCCACAGACTCGATGAGACCCACGGTGTCGGAGCCGAGGGAAGCATAGAGGAAATAGGCGGGGAACTGGCGGTAGTCGATAGACTTGCCGGTGAGGTCGAGCGGGTTGTTCAGGATAAGGCCGAGTTCCGGCACCACGTTCTCACGGTGCACGTTGAGGATGGTGCGGGAGGGAGAGGTCAGGTTGTCCACAAAGATGAGCGAGTAGCCGTAGAAGATAGAGAGGAGAGCCTGGCGGAGGATGTCGCGGAACCACTTGCCCTGGATGAGGAGGGAGCGCTGCTCGTCGGTTTTGCCGTTGGCGTCGCGGATGATAAACTCCTTGTTGACGATGGGGAGGATGCGCTGCGTGTCGATAGCGCCTGCCAGGTGGTTATCGAGGAGAGCATCCTTGTAGAGCTGCTGCTGGTAGTAGGTGATGGGGCGGAAGGGGTCGCGGCGTGCCGTGCGCGCGTTGATCCAGTCGTCGATCTCCTTGCGGAGGAGATTTTCGTAGAGGTGGAAATAGTCGATTGTGATGTGCCGGTCCTGTGGCTGGTTGTCGGTCTTGGGGATAAACTCGGGTTTTTTGTTCTTTTTGCTCATTGTGATATGGGGTTAATGGGGTTTATGGGTTTTATGGGTTTTTCGCTATATTAAATTTATTCAGCGGTGCTCAAAGCCGCTCCCTGCGGTCGGGCGGAATGGGTTTTATGGGGTGTCAGTAGCGTGAGGTGTATTGTGTGTTGGAGCCGAAGCGGACGTCGCCGGAGGAGGCCTCCTGGCCTTCGGGGGTTACGGCCGGCGGCAGTGTGTCGTCGGCCAGGGAGCCGTCGTTAAGGCTCTCGAGCCATTTGATTGCCGCCTCGTAGCGACGGCCTGCCACCTCGTTTTCCTCGCGTGTGAGGCGGTCGTAGATCTCGAAAATCACTATATCCTTCAGGTATTTGAGGATAGTGAGGTGACGTGCGTTGCCGGTGGCCGAGAAGATGGCGTCGGTGTTGTAGCGGCGAGAGAGGTAGGAGCGCATAACAGCTATCGACTCGTCGATTATCTGCTCCACCACAAAATCGTTGCCGTTGGTGATTTTCTCGATGGTCGGCATAGCCGCCACCGTTTTGAGCTCTTCCTTGGAGAGAAAACTATTCATAAGACTTGCGGGTTTTAATTGGTTAATACTTGCTGCGTTTACGTTTGGCGATGACCGGCTTGAACTGCGGAGAGATATCGACAATGTGCTGTTTGGCGAGGCCGATAGCCTCGGCGAGCGCGTCTGGCCAGTCGTCGTTGATGCGCGAGCCCTTCTCGAAGCCGAAGAACTGGAAAGCCGCCTCGTCCCAGTCGGGGTTGTTCTTTATAGCCTCGTCGAAATACAGGGTACCGTTGAAGAGAGAGGCGCCGATGATAGTGGCTATCTTGACGTACTTGTCGGTGGTGTTGTGGGTAGGCACCGGGATGTAGGCCGAGTGGTAGCGTGCCGCCGCCTCTGCCAGCACGGGCTCGTAGATGGCCTGCTGTGCGACGTTGGCGTCGTAGTAGGCGACATAGGAGGCATTGCGACGTACCACGTCGATAGAGCCGGTGAAGTGTTCCTGCAGGGCGGCCTCGATGTCGCAGCGGCGGCAGAAGAGCCCGATGAGGGTGAGCTTGTTGCCGCGGGCGCCGATGCGAGCCATAGCCTTGGTGTCGCCGGTGCGGGTATAGGAGAAGTCCCAGAAATCGAGTACCAGGTCGTAAGAGGAGAGCGGGGCGTGCTTAACCCAGCGGATATGCTCAGGCTTGAAGAGGCGGCCCACCTTGACAGGTGTGTTGTAGTATTCATTGGAGAGAGTGGCAAGGTCGTGGGCATAGTCCTCAACCTTGCGGAGACAGTATTCCCTGCTGAAGCGGTCCCAGGAGGGGTGCCAGCCGGGGTTGTCGGGCGTGACCTCGTTATAGTAGCGGTCGGTGAGGTTGATCTGGTAGAGCTTCGAGCGTCCCTTGGTGATGATGTTATTGTGGCGCGTGTCCACGTTTTTCATATCGAAGCCCTTGCGTTTGAGCAGCTCGCCGATAAAGCCCTTTTCGACAAAATAGTTGTTGTTGATGATGGTGCGCTCGGAGTTGATAGAGAAAGCCGCCTGGATGTCGCCGGTGACCTTGTTGGCATATTCGATGCAGAGGTCGGTGTTGAGTGCGCGCTTAGGGTCCTCGATGTCGTCCACAGACACATACTCGAGTCGGATGCCGTTGGCGCGGAGGCCTCGGGCAGGCTGGTCGATGCCGAGCGACATAAAGGTGCAGCGGTCGGTGGTCTGGAACAGTCCGTCGGCCCAGTCGCCGACAGACTTCTGAGGTCCGAAGTCGGCGATGATGCGCGGGTTGGCCTCGAGCTGCAGCTGCAGATCCTGGAGCAGCATAGCGGCGCGTTCCTCGTTGGCGCCGACGACGAGGAAGAACTTGCATTTGCCCGTCTGTTTAAGAGCGAGCGGGTATCCGAGGTTTGCGTGGGTCGATTTGGCACCGCCGCGGAAGAGGGCGTTGAAGATGGTGATATAGTTGTTCTGGTAGAGGTCGCGGTAGATATCGACGTGGAAAGGCGCCGAGATGTGGTCGGCGAGCGGCAGCGCCGAGGAAGGCCCGAAGTAGTAGTCGAAAAAGAGGGCGTAGTTTTCCGGCTGCAGGAGCCGGTGAATGCGTGCCTCCTGTTCGGCCGGCGACTCACGTATCAGGTCGTCGATAGAGGCCGAGCGTATCTGTGCGGAGCGTTCCTCGTAACGCTGCCGGAGGCTGTCGAGTTCTTTTTTGGAGAGCATAGGTTTGATGGGTTTAGCGGGTTGGTTTATCGGGTTTGACGGTGAAGACAGAGATGTCCTTCAGCTGGACCGCCGTGAAGTTCTTAGGGAAGACGCCCTTGGAGCGGAGCTCCTTGAAATAATCCTTGGTGAGGAGAGCCGGGCGGCCGTTGATTTTGACGCAGAACACCTGGCAGCCGAGACGGTTGGCGAGGGACTGTGCGTTGCGCCTTGCGCGGCGATAATTGAGCACCGTGATGTGGTGCCGGATCTCGTTGAGGAAATTTTTAAACATTGGTTAAACTGGGTTTAATGGGGTTAATGGGTTTGATTGACCTGGTCGGAGGTGGCCCGTGCGATCACCTCGTCGGTGGCGGTGCGGACCATTTTGAGGAAATTGAGTGCCGCCTCCTTCTCCTTGCGGGAGCGTGCCTCCTCGACCTGGCGGGCGAGGTGGTCGGTGAGCATCTCGTAGGCCTCGAAGAGGTAGGGCAGCAGCTTGCGGCGGTCGGACAGCTTCTCGAAAGCCGCGGCGAGCTTGGAGGCTGCGTCGGGGTTGACCTTCGGGGTGCGGCCGTTCTGTAGATCGACGAAGGCGTCGAGGATGGTGCGTCGCATCTGCGAGACCGAGAGTGTGGCGACGGCCCGGGCAGAGTCGTAGTCGTCGTCCTTGGCC
>JAEEGG010021743.1_pt1 | contig 12709 bp, 9 predicted proteins | sample 9134161 | NCBI WGS metagenome assembly JAEEGG01 (sample SAMN16246543, study PRJNA631951) | gut metagenome | biome: gut microbiome; feature: rumen; material: CR-attached | host: Bos | place: Iran: Karaj | collected 2018-10
CGTCCAGCGTCCAGCGGACGAAATCCTCCGGCCGGGCGGCGAATTCCTCCGCCATCGGCGTGCCTTTCAGGAGCTGCAGCTGGTGGAACTTGATGCCGTCCAGGGGGAGGGCGTTGATGCGGGACACGTCTTCCAATATTGTCTCCCGCGTTTCGCCCGGCAGGCCCAGGATGAAGTGCCCGCACACCGGAATGCCGCGCGCGGCGGTCTCCCGCACCGCCCGCTCCGCGCAGGCGAAATCGTGCCCCCGGTGCACCCGCAGCAGGGTTTCATCCCGGCAGGACTCGATTCCGTACTCGATTCGTGCGCACCCGAGGGAAGCGATGTAATCCAACTTTTCCGCGTCCACGCAGTCCGGCCGCGTGCCGATGACCAGGCCGGAAACCGCCGGATGCGCCAGGGCCTCCCCGTATGCCTCCTGCAGCCGCGCAAGCGGTGCAAACGTGTTGGAAAAGGATTGGAAATAAGCCAGATAAGGCCCATGCGCCCTTCCCCTTGCCGCGTGGAAGGCGATCCCTTCGTCAAGCTGCTGCGTGATGCTTTTGGACGGCGTACTGTACGAAGGATGGAACGCGGCGTTGTCACAGAACGTGCACCGGCCGTGCGGACACGAGAACCCCGCGTCCACGACCAGCTTCAGCCCCGTCTCCTTCGCCGCATGGTATCGTTTTCCTTCCCACTCCATACGGCAAAGATAAGAAATAATGAAAAACGCGGAAAGACGGATTTTTATTCTTATCTTTGAAAAGGTGTGTCACATAATTCATTACAACTATGGCTGGTAAAGTTTTAGAGGTGGGCTATGCCGCCTTCCCGTCGGTAAAGCTGTACAAGGTGGTTACCAATCCTGAGACAGGGGAAAAAACCCTGAAGTTCAAGAACGAGTTGATTTACGGCGACCGGATCGTCCCGTCCATCCTGAAAAGCACCGGCGACTACAGCCGGGTCGAGGTGGGCGGCAAGCAATACATCCGGGTCACCAGCCGCCGGAGCTACGGCGTCATCCTGGAGTCCCAGCTGCTGCCCGATCCGGTGCTCGAGGTCAATTTCATCGACGTGGGCCAGGGCGACGGATGCCATATCGTCACCCCCGACGACAAGCATTTCATCATCGACGCGGGCGAAGAGAAGAACATGTTCCGCTTCCTCCGCTGGCGGTTCAACCTGAAAGATGCCAAGACGGCGCCGCCGGACATGACGGTCGTGATCTCCCATTCGGACACGGACCATTATCTGGGGTTCAATGAAGTCTTCCCGAACCATGAGGGGCTTGCCCAGCAATTGACCTTCGACAAGATCTACCACAACGGAATGGTGGAGGCGTCGGGAACGAACCCCACCTCGCTGGGTACGATCCTGGACCTCTCGAAAAAAGGGTATGACTACAATAGATACGTCACCGACCTCTGTGATACGCAGGAAGATTACGAGGCGCGCGTGAAGAGCCTCAAGGGACGCAAGTCGGGCGGGATCGGAAAGTATATCCAGGCCCTCGAGCTTGCGCCCGGCGCCCCCAAGATGGCGCTGCGGAGAGGCTGCCCGCCAATCTACGACAACTGCGGCCTGAAGATCGAGGTCATGGGCCCCGTCGCGGAACAGATCGACGGAAAGGACGCCCTGCCTTATTTCGGCAGCCCGGGGGAGACCAAGAACGGGCATTCGGTGATTCTCAAGCTGACCATGGGTCACCTGAAGATCCTGCTGGGCGGTGACCTGAACACCAAGTCGGAATACTACCTGATCAAGAAATACACCGGGATCGACATCAAGGCGATCCGGGCCGAGCTGAAAAAGAAGCTGACGCCCGAGAGGCGGGCCGAACTGGAGGCCCGGCTCGAGGAGGCCATCGTCAAGGCGCGGGAATTCCTGCAAGTGGACATCGCGAAATCCTGCCACCACGGCAGCGCCGATTTCTCCATCGACTTCCTGAGGGTGCTCAATCCGATCGCGACGGTCATCTCCAGCGGCGACGACGAGCCGCACTGCCATCCCCGCCCGGACACCCTGGGCACCATCGGCAAGTACAGCCGCGGGGAACGGTCCCTGATCTTCTCCACCGAACTCGCCCGGTCGGGCAAGGAGTTCCTGGACCTGTCCAAACGGAGAGAAACCGATTCCACGCAAGAGCGGGTGGTGACGGTCTACGGGATGATCAACGTCCGGACGGACGGAAACCAGGCCATCATCGCGCAGAAGCTGGAAAGAGTGGTCAACACGACCAAGTGGGACATCCACAAGCTCATCTGGAGCGAGGAGAAAGGCGAGTTCGAGTACATCATGGACTAAGCTTCCGAAAAAACACAGGCGAAAAAACACGGGCCGCGCAACTTGCGCGGCCCGTGCCATTCTATGGAACGCGGCGATTATTCCGTTTCAGTCGCCCAGCCATTCAGCTGATGGAGCGCGGGATTGATGGAGCAGACATCGGCCGGGAAGGGGAAATACTCGTGCTTGCCCTTGATGAACTGGTGAGGAATACCGTCATAAGGCTTTGTTTCGATGTAATACCATCTGTGCTCGGGTTCTTTGTCCTTGGACATGGCGTCGTATGCCTGAGGATATCTGTCGAGATCCTTTCCGCATACCTGGTCCGCGATGCCCCAGCGGACGATATCGTGGAATCGGCAGCTTTCGAACCAGAGTTCGTACTGCTTCTCTTCCTGGACATTGGCGAGCGTAAGCTCGGTTTCGGGCACTTCTGCGCGGCGCTGAATCAGGTTGAGCGCTTCTTTGCCCTTGGCGGCGTCACCGCTTCCGATGCAAGCCTCGGCATAGAGAAGAAGGGCTTCGGCATAGCGCGCGCACTTGGAATTGGACTGGTTTGACGCACCGTCGGAAACCTCAGGGACAACATCGATGCCGTTGAGGGACATAAACTTCCAATTCATATAGTAGGTGCGGCCGAAGAAGCCGTTGGCATTCATCCCTCTCTTCGGATCTTTCTTCTTGTCTGCCAGCGTCCATTCGGAAGCCGGCTTCAGCTCTCCGGAAGTATGGTTGTTTCCGACATAGTCGGTATCCCAGCGCATCCACGGGAATTTGTCAAAGATTTCCTTGCCATCGCTGTCGATGCCGTACAGCCATTCGTCAGGCGTGAAGAAGGTGCCCATCCGGCGAGGACCGTTTCCGTCGTGCGCGAGGAACTTCTCGGCAAAATAACCGTTGATGGCGCCGCCGTTCCAGCCCGTGGTCGCCTGGCATACCGGCCAGGAATTCATATTCTTGCCACGCCAGTTGAGCGTGTTGTTCTGATTCCACTTGGCACGGGACCGGTTGTCCCCGGAGGAATTGTTCGCGTCATAGACCCAGTTCGGCTCGAAGATCTTTTCCTCGTTGCCGTCTCCCGGGGTATGGAAATTCTCCCACCAGCGGTCTCCGGGAACCAGCGCATATTTGCCCGAGTTGATGAGGTCGCCGAGATACTTGCGGGCCACATCCATTTCGCCGGCGAACACCGCGGACTTTCCGGCGACAAACTGGGCGAAGCCCTTGGTCGCGTAAGTGGTGGCATCCTTGTCGGAGGTGCTGCTTCTTTCTCTCAGGTTAGGAATGGCGGTTTCGCATTCTTTGATACACCAGTCGAGGAGGAACTTCTGGGACTCCACATTCGTAGGATCCTCATCGGTCAGGCAGTGATCCACAAGCGGAGGGCGCTGCCAGGTGAGCGCCGCTGTCATATGGCACCAGGCGCGGACCACCCTCGCCTCGGCGACGCAGCGGTCCACCACGGGGCTTGAATAGGCCCCTTCCTTGGTGAAGTTGTCGATCACGAGATTGCAGGCGTAAATTGTATGATACAGACTCGTATATACCCTATTGATGATATCATAAGTCGCATCATAGCGATACTCGTTGAAAAGACGCACATCCAGATGGTCGTCCTTGTTTTTTCCTGCGGCAAACACATCGTCTGCCGAGTAGTTCAACATGAAGAAATACGGATTCCAGTTTCCGATGGAGCCGTAAACACTCTGCACCAGCCGGGCATAGACATTCACCAGGGCGGCTTCCGCCGCTTCATCGGACGTGTAATAGGTTTCGTAGGCGACGACTCCCTTCTGCTGGATATCCAACTGCTTCGTGCAGGCGGAGAAAAGCAATGTGCAAACCGCCGTAAGGGCTACAATATATTTGTTCATAATCAAGATCTCCTGTGAATTAGAAAGAAACATTTACACCGAACATGCATTTACGCATGCTGGGATATGCGCCGATATCCACACCGCGGCCGGACGCCGAGCCGGAAGTCGCCGTCTCGGGATCCATGCCCGGATAGCTGGTGAAAGTGAAGAAATCATCCAGGGAAACGAACATGCGAAGCTGCTTGATGAATACCTTCTGCGTTATCTTCTGAGGAATCGTGTAGCCGAGCTGCATCTGCCGGATCTTGAAGAAAGAGCCGTCAAACAAGCCGGCGGTGGACCCCCAGAAATTCACGTCGCCGGACACTTTCGCCGGTTCAGGGAACTTGGCGTTCGGGTTCTTCTCGCTCCTGGAATTCAGATAGAAGTATCTGAGGCTGTTGTGATAGCCGGCGCGATAGAGCGTATTCAGGATCTGGCAGCCGCCCTGTCCGGAACCGAACACGACGAAGTCCAAGCCTTTCCACTCGAGATTGAGGGTGATGCCATAGGTATAGTCCGGAAGGCCCTTGCCGATATTGGTCATATCGGCATCGCTGACCTGGCCGTCCCCGTTGACATCTCTGAGGTCGGGAGTCCCGTCCTCTTTGACGCCGTCATAGATATATCCGCGGATATACCAGATCGGCTGTCCGACTTCAAAGACCGTTTCGTTCGGGTAGTTGCTGCCCGAGGACGGGTTCTGCGTGAGTCTCGGAAGCGAGGGGAGCAGGTAGGTGACTCTGTTCTTCAGATAAGAGAAGTTTCCATTGATGCTGTAACTGAAGTCACCGATGGTGTCCTTCCAGCCGAGTTCGGCTTCAATACCGGTATTGAGCACATTACCGGCGTTGCTGGTAACCAAGGAGACACCGTACTCCGGCGGCGGAGAATAGGACACAAGCAGATCCCGGGTTTCCTTGCGGAACCAGTCAAGGGTGAGAGAAAGCCTGTTATTGAGGAAGCGGGCATCCAGACCCGCGTCGAACTGATTGGACTTCTCCCAGGTGAGGTCGGGGTTCGCCAGTCCGTCCGGGGCGGATCCATAGACGTTTCCGGTCTGGTCGACGTGATACTGATACCACTGACTGTTGAGAGAGATGGAGGTGGAGTAGGGATATCCGCTCAGCACGTTGACATTACCATTGATACCCCAGGAGGAACGCACTTTCAAGAAGGAAAGGGCGTTGGTGGAGACTGCATTCTTGAACCAGGGCTCGTTGCTGATCGTCCAACCGGCAGACACGGAAGGGAAGTAACCCCAGCGGTGCTCGGGAGAGAGTTTCGAAGAGTCGAAGGCGTCTGCGCGGAAGTTTGCCTGGATGCTGTAACGGTTGTCATAGCTATAACCCAGACGGGCGAAGTAGGAAAGGCTGGCGGACTCGGAGGGAGAGTTGCTGAATTTCTTGGTGGCATCATCCTTCACATAGTCCAGATAACGGAAGTTGGGATTGTATCCCTTCAGGATGTCCGAACCGGTCGCCGTACCACTCACATTATCCGATTTGTTCTTGATGAAGGACATACCGGCCATCAAGTTCAGATTGTGCTTTTGGGCGAAGATCTTGTTATAGTTGGCAAAATTCTCCCACTGATAGTAGAGACCCGTGTTGGCGGCAGCCCTGAGGGTGTATGTCTTGACATCTGCTTTACCATTCGAGAAGAAAGGAGCCTGATAACTGTGCGAGTTGCTCTGGGTGATGCGGAAACCGAAGCGGCTGGTGATGACCAGGCCCTTGATCGGCTTGAGATTCGCATACAGCACGCCGTGGACATTGATACCGCCGCTCGATCCTTCGGTGGCGTCCCTCTGTACGAACGGGCTGCCGCCTCGGGTTTCGTCAATGGCGGAAGTGGCGAACCAGCCGTTCTCGTCGCGAAGGAAAGAGTACGGGTACTCGGAGGCACCGGCCAGAACCGCTTCGTATTTGTTCCTGTAATCCTGGTTGAACTGGCTCGGATCGGTCCAATAGACCGGTGTGCAAGGGTCGATGGTCATCAGGGACTCGAAGGCGGAGCCGTAGCCCTGCTGGGAAACGGATCTGGTCGACCATTGTTCGATGGAGATGTTGTTTCCTACATCAAACCAGTCGGTGAGATTGTAACCGGCGTTCAACTGGGCGGACAGCCGCTTGTAAAGATCCTTGTCACCCTTGACGATACCATCCTGGTTGACATAGTTGAGGGATGCGAAATAATGGCCCGCATTGTTGCCACCCTGGAAGGTGACAGTGTGCTGGGTGCTCCAGGAAGGGTTGAAGTATTCGTCAAACCAGTCTGTATCCGTGCCATTGTAATTCGCATTCTTCAGCATGTCCTGGATGGCGTAGCCTTGCAATCCTTTGTAGTCGATGAACTGCTCCGCGTTCAGCATCTCAGGCTTATGCGCAAGCGACTGATTGATGAATTTGCCGGAATAAGAAATGGAGGTCTGTCCTTTTCCGCCCTGCTTCGTGGTGACGAGCACCACACCGTTACCCGCTTCTGCGCCATAGATCGCGGCGGAAGCCGCATCCTTGAGGACCTCCATGGACTCGATCAGAGAAGGATCGAGATACTGGATGCTGTTGACCTTGAGGCCGTCGACAATGATGAGCGGTCCGATTTTGCCGCTGTTGGACGATACGCCACGGACGTTGATTTCAGCGCCGCTTCCGGGAGCTCCGGAGTTCGTGATGATCTGAACGCCCGCCACCTTTCCCTGAAGGGCGGCTGCGGCATCGGCGGTTGAACGGTTCTTGAGGTCATCCTCGCGCACGGACGCGACAGCGCCGGTCAAGTCCGATTTCTTCTGGACACCGTAACCGATGACCACGGTCTCATCGAGGTACGTTACGTCCTCCTCGAGCGCAATCGTGATGACGGACTGATTGCCCACCTCGACCTGCTTGTCGGCGTAACCGAGGCAGCTGACGACAAGCTTTGCATTGGCAGGGACCGTCAACCGGAACTGTCCCGCGGCGTCCGTGACGGTACCGTTGCTGGTTTGACCAACAACCATCACGGCCGCCCCTACAACGGGAGCCCCAGTACCGTCAACAACCTTTCCGCTCAAAGAGCGGTTCTGTGCCCAGGCGTTGCCTGAACACAACACGAGTGCTGCCATCACCAGAAGGGGGGCAGCAACCTTTAATAAGTGTTTTAACATGGGTTTGATAGGTATGAAGTTGTGTTTAAGTGTGGCAGGTTTTTACAAAGGTACCCCTTGATTGTTAAAAATTATAGAAAGAATACGTCATTAAATATCAATCTTCGTTCAATTGGACATCGGGGTGTGGGGGTTTGCGGACGCCTTTCATAAATCATTGGGTTTCCCTGAAAAATCATTATCTTTGCATCGAATAAAAACCAAGCGATATGAATCTGAGAGACATCAAGAAAGACATCGAGTATGTGATCGGCGCATTCGTGGACGACTGCGCGCTGTTCCTCTCCGTCCATCCGGGCAAGAACGCCGACGAGGTGGCGAACCTCATCGACGGCGCCGTGGACCTCTTCAACGAGCTCCGCGACAAGCTGGGAAAGCCGGAAGGCAACAAGAAGGCCTACTACGACGGCGTCCGCAAGGAACTCCTCGAGAAGACCGACGCCCTCTACGACCAGCTCAGCGAGGCCGTGAAGAAGGGTCTCGGCGAGTAAGCCGCATCACACACCCATATGAAAAAGGTGTCCGGAGCGATCTCCGGACACCTTTCGTCGTCTTGGGTCGTCTTTAGAACGACCACTTGTAGCCCACGCCGGCCGTGATCAGGTTCCCGACGTGCCAGTCGATGGCCTTCAGCACGAGGCCGTTCTTCTCCCAGCTGCTGGAACCCTCGCGGTTCGTGTCGATGGACTTGTCCTTGTAGTGGTCGCCCAGGAGGTAGAACTCCAGCGCGTGGCGCTTGTTGAACTTCACCGTCGCGCCCAGTTCCACGCGGTAGCGGTTCACATAGGCGTGCGTGTAGCCCAGGAACTCCTCGTTGGTGTAGATGTCCTTGTTCTTCTCCGCCGAGGCGTTGTAGGAGCCCTTGAAAGCCGCGTCGTTGAGGGCGTTCCGCACCTCGAAGCCGACAAAGGGAACCACCTTGCCCCAGCCCAGGTACTTGGCCGAGAGCTTGGACTTGAGGGCGAGGGCGTTGCGCGGCGCCTGCAGGGTGTTCATGTCGCCCGGGCGGTGCGTGAGACGGAGCGTCTCCTTGAGGCCGAACTGCCAGTCCCCGGTCTTGAGCGTGCCCGTGAGGAAGAAGTTCCCCCGGTGCCGGACGCTCCATGTGTTGGCATTCAGGTCCACGTCGAACTTGTATCGGTTGATGAGCTCGTATTCCGCCCCCACTTTCAGGAAGGGAAGCACCTTGTATTCCAGGCCGATGCCGGTGTAGAACCGCATAATGTCCTCCCCATCGCCGTAGTAGCGGAACTGTTCGTGGGCGGTCAGGTGCAGGCCTTTCGCCAGCTTGGCGTCGGCCTCCACCGTGGCGCGGGCGCCGAAGGACAGGCCGTCGTCGTAGGTGGTCTGCGCAAAAGCGGCCGCGGGCAGCAGCAGGGCCAGGGTCAGCAGGATCTTCCTCATTGCTCCACGTAGTCTTTGGCGCGGGTGAGCTGGTCGATGGAACCGGTCTCCCCGTGGCCCAGGGTATAGAAAACCTTGATGAACGCGGCGTCCTTGAGGAAGTCCACGTGCCCGATCTCCACGTTGTCGATCTTCAGGCCCAGGCGCTTCTCCAGGTCCGCCACGAGCTCCGCCCGGCGCTCCGGGACGATGAGCTCGATCCGGTCGTAGAGCACCAGCTTCGTGGAGGTATGCTTGGTTACCTTGTCGCTCTCCAGGAACCAGATGAGGCCGATGACCAGCAGGTTCGAAACGACCGTCACGAGCAGCGCGCCCGCGTTCAGGGCGTAGTGCGGGTTGTCCGACAGGGCGCCCACGACCCGGTACAGCGGCGCGAGGCCGTTCATCGCGGCCAGGGCGATGATGACGAACAGGTAGGTCATCTCCCGGATGGGGACGGTCTCCGTCCGGTACCGGATGACGCCGAAGATGGCGAACAGGCCCAGGGTGAGGCCCACGCCCACCTCCACGTTGCCCATGATGTACAGGAGCATCAGCATCGCGGTGGAGAACACCATGAAGGTGAAGTAATAGTCGCGGCGGCGGCTCTTCCGGTAATAGAACAGGCCCACGATGACCCAGCACACGGCGAGGTTCAGGAAGAAGCGGATGGCCAGTTCCGTGAGGCTCTGGGCGGTGGTCATCATCGCGTCCGTGATGGACTGGACGTCGAGGAAGTTTTCGTCGGCGAGGTCGTATTCGCCGAGGTCTTGCAGGAATATCATACTACGTTGATTTTATGCTGGATGGTCTTTTCGATGAGCCGGACCTTCTCCTTGAACCGGCCGGCGCGGGCCGACGGGTCGGTGAGGGTGACGGCGATGCAGTATTTGCTGATCCGGGCGGGTTTCACCCGGTGGTCGCGGAGGATGCCCTTCATCGCGGAGGCGGCGTGGCCGTCCTGCTTCAGTTCGATGACGACAGCCTCCCCGAGGGAGGTTTCGAGCCCGGTCCGGAAGTTCTTGAAACACAGGTTCGTGTCGATGGTGAGCCGTTCCGTCAGGTCCGGGTTCACGAGGGTGATCCGCTGGAAGAGGGTCTCGAGCGTGGGCCGCAGCTGCCCGGCCTCGAAGTCCGAATGCCCGGCGAGGTACCGGCAGGCGGCGTCATTGGCCCGGAAATCCGGGAGGTCGGCCATCGGGATGCCGGTGCGCTTCTTCTTCGTCCGGCCGTGGTTGTTCTTCCGCTTGATCTCCAGGAAAGCGTCCCCGGAATTGACATAGGCGCGGGTGCGCACCTTCTGCCGGCGGAGCTTCTGGTTCCGATGGTCGGTGAACATCCGGAGGCCGTCTGTGTCGAAGTAGATGGAGTCGTAGGGGCTGATGCGGGATCCGTCGGCGACGAGGACGCGGTAGCCGGCGGCGGCCGCGTCGCGGAGCACGTCCGCGAGCGTCGCCCGGTCGGTCAGGTACTTCGTGTCCACCCGGTTCATCAGCTTGACGGCGTCCATCTCCGCGAGGGAGATGGGCGCGAACCCGTCCAGGGGCCCGGCGAGCGATAGGAACGCGGAATCAGGCATCTTCGGCGATGTATTCGAAGACCTTGATCGTGAGGAGCTTTCCCTTCGCGTTGTAGTTGTACTGGGTCTTCTTGCGGCCGAACTCGTTGTACTCGTATTTCTTCACGGTTTCCAGCTTGTTGCGGTCGTTGTACACCATCTCCTTCACGCACTTGCCGTCCGAGCCGTACTCGAAGCGCTTGCGCCACTTCTGGCCCTCGGAGCCGTACTCGATCTCCTCGATCTTCTTGCCGTCGGCGTCGAAGGTAGTCACGTGGTCCAGCACCTTCTTCCCGCTCCGGGGCTCGGTGTTCCACTCCTTGATGACCAGATTCTTCTTGTTGATTTTCTGGGTGGTATTCTGGGCCAGGGCCGGCGCGGCGAGCGCAAAGGCCAAGGCGAGGATGGTCAGGATCTTTTTCATAATCATACAAAGATACGAAAAATATCAATCACCAGCCACCGGGACCGCCGTGTCCGCCGCCACCGGTGTAGGTGGACAGGTTGCATCCGCTGCCGCCGCTCACGGTGGCGCCATCGGTGTAAGCGCCGTTGAACAAGGTCGTTCCGCCACTGACGGTGACGCCGTACTTCACGGAGTTCAGGGAAGGCGCAGATAGCACCAGGGTGAGATTTCCCGTCGACGGCGTCTTGAAGGCGCCGAGGACCTTCCCGTCCTTATCGTAGAGGGCGTAGGCCGTATTGGCCTTCACGGTACCGGCCGACCAGCAGGCCTGGGAGAGGGAAGCGCCGCTTTCCAGGCCGCCCACGGCGATGACGGTGCCGCCGGTGAGGTAGAGCTTCTTCTGCGCCTCGGAGTTCGCGTCCACGGCGAGTTCCGCGCCGCCGGAGCCGAGGGAGTACACGATGCCGCCCTTGATATAGAGGTTGCCGTTGGCGTCCAGGGCGTCGTTGCCGGTGGACTGGGCATAGACCGCCCCGCCGTCGATGGTGAAGTCGCCGCCGGCGTTGATGGCGTCGTCGCTGGAATAGGCGTACACTTCGCCGCCGGTGACCTGGAGGACGCCCTTGGCCTCGATAGCCTCGTGCCGGGCGCTCTTGACGGTGATCTTGCCGCCGGAGATGTATAGGTTCCCGTCGAACTTGACGCCCTTGGACGCGACGGAGTTGTCGGAGGACGAGCTGCTGCCCTGGCCACCGCCCCAGCCGCCGCCACCATGCCCGCCGCCGGGGCCGAAGCCGCCGGAGGAGCTGGTGCCGTAGTTGGCGCCGGAGACATCGACCGTGACCGTGCCGCCCTTGAAGTAGGCGACATTGTCCCCGCTGATGCCCTTGGCGCCCGTGCCGGTGCTGGTGACGGTCAGGACGCCGTCCACCATCTCGAAGCGGAGGTCGGCCTTGATGCCGGCGACGCCGGTGAGCTCGCCGTCCACCTCGCCCGCGGAGCCGGTGGTCTTGATCGTGGTCACGCCGCCGCCGATGTACACGAGCGTGTCGGAGGAGAAGCCCTTCTTGCCGGTGCCGGAGACATTCACGTCGACGTTTCCGTCACTGACGATGATGGATTCCTTGCCGCGGACGCCGTGGCCGGCGCTGGAGGTGACTTTCACCGTGGGCGCGGCCATGAAACGGACGTAGTCGTCGGAGGTGATGCCCGCCTTGCCGGTGGCGTTGACGGTCAAGGTGCCGTCGCCGCTGAACACGAGCTGGCCTTCGGAGAAGAAGGCGGCCTTCTCGTCCTCGTCGGAGGGCGTCTGGGTGTAGGAAGCGCCGTCGGCGAGGGTGTTCGCGCCCTTCACGACCACGAACGTGCGCTTGTGGCTCTGGTTGTTGATGGCCGCGCCTTGCTTGTTCGTCAGCGTCAGCCCGTTGAGGAGGATTTCCTGTTTCTTGGTGCTGTACAGCTTGAAATAGCCGTCGGTGGAGGTGCCGGACAGCTCGTAGATCACGGCCTCGCTGCCGTTGTTCGTGATGGTCACGCCGGCCCCGTCGGTGGTGACGGCAAAGTCGGCGGTCGCGCCGCTCACGGTGGCGCTTCCGCCGTTGAAAGTGACCTTCACGGTGCGAGCGAAGGAGGTGTTGGCGACGTTGTCGTCGTCCTTGTCGGTCTCGATGCCCGCGCCGGCGGAATCGTCGGCGTTGACCGGTGTCTCGGTGTTCTCGTCGGGAAGGACTATGTCGATGGGGTCCTTCGTGCAGCCCTGCATCGACAGGGCGGCGAAGGCCAGGAGGAGGGATACTGCGGTTTTCATGACTTCTTCAGGTTTTAGATACACGTCAATACAAATCGGTTCGTCGGCAAGATAATCAAGAACCCGGCCTTCCGGAAAAGTTTTCAGCGAACGGGCGGATTCTTTCAGCGAACGGGATGCGGCAGTCGGAAATGTTTCGTAATTTTGCGACAGGTATGAGACGGATGGAAACAGAGAAAAAGCAGGAGGTTGTCATCTATGGCATCCTCTGGTTTCTCGTCCTCGCCCTGGTGCCCGTGGTGATGTACTTCCAGGGGCATTCCATGGGGCATGCGTTCCGGATCGG
>JAEEGG010021746.1_pt1 | contig 12708 bp, 11 predicted proteins | sample 9134161 | NCBI WGS metagenome assembly JAEEGG01 (sample SAMN16246543, study PRJNA631951) | gut metagenome | biome: gut microbiome; feature: rumen; material: CR-attached | host: Bos | place: Iran: Karaj | collected 2018-10
CTCGTACTTCAACGACGCGCTCGGCACGACCGTCGGCGCGAAACAGGACGGCAAGTACTCCGCCGCAGCGCTCACGGCCTTCGGAGAAGACTTAACCGTCCACTCTCCAACTCCAACTCAAAACTCCAACTTTTTCACTGGGAAACCGTTCGTCGAAGGCCTCGGCCACGCGTTCCTGATGCGCAACTACCGCGCAGGCCTCGCCAAGTGGCAGTCCGCCGATCCTGTGGGGTATCCAGATGGTTGGAACGCGCACGCGTATTGTAACAACGGCGTGACGAGCGCGATTGATTTGTGGGGATGTGCAATTGTAACGAGTGTTGTTAATGTGGGAGGCACGACAGATCAACCAACTTACGGAGGAACTACGAGTTGCGCAATTACAATCACAGACGTAAATGTATATACTTATACAGTCAGTGCGGTCATAACCATACAAGTGAAGTTCTGTGAGACGCTTGAACCATCTGCAGCTTTTGGTTCGGGGGCTTATGTTGAGTATACTCCGCATGATGGTGTTTCTAATGGCGTTTTGGATCCTTGTGTGCGTGAAGCTGCTGAAGCTCATGAGAATGGACATTCCAGCTATGCCATTAATGTAATGTGCCCAGCACTGCGCTCCGAATTGGAGTTGCTTGAAATTCGATGGAAAATTAACGGCTGGTCGGAATCTCAAGTAAGGTTGGAGGCACAGGCAGTAGCAGCGCAGTTGTGGCTAAACTATTTGATAGGATTCTGCAATGCGGCTAATGCACCGACAATTTCGTGGTTTAATTCTGCGCCGGAATGGCGACTTGTTCATGATGCGCAGGATGATGGAACATGGTTGTGGGTGAAGGAGTAATCATGAGATGCGCGGCATTGATAATTGCGTGTATATTGAGATCCCTTTCTGTAGAGGGGAACTCGGGCGATCCTGATATGCGGGGCGATACGCTTTTAAGGTGGCCAACAGAATTCAAAGGTATTGCTGTCATACCGCCCCAGGTGAGACATATAGGAATTCAGTCCTTTGCTCAATGTAAGTCATTGTCAGGCGTGGTGTTCCCTCGGTCGCTTGAATCAATTGGACCTTTTGCATTTAGCGGATGCGTTGGCCTTCGTGAAGTGATAATACCGGAGTCCGTGACGAATATCGGAGGATCGGTGTTTCATAATTGCCAATCATTGACGAGCCTGGTGGTTCGGGCGAATGTCAAGAAAATTCCCGAAGGTATGTGCGTGCGATGTTGTGGGTTGAGACATGTAGAGATTCCTGATGGAGTTTTAGAAATCGGAAGCAGAGCGTTTTGCGGATGCCGCTCTATCAGAAGCATGTGCTTGCCTAGTTCTGTGAACGTTGTTGGACGAACTGCTTTCGCCGGATGTAGCAGACTGCGTTGTATGTATTTGCCAAAGAGTTTGGAACGTATTGATCAGTTTGCTTTTTATGGGTGCACAGATATGAAGTATCTCGTCGTTCGTCCTGGTCTCAAGGTTGTGGGAGCCAACGCATTCAAGGGCTGTTTTAAGTTGAATGGAATAATTGTAGATGGGGATGTGCCTGTTATAGATGAAGGATGTCGTCTTGCTGGAAGCGAGGTTTGCAGGGTGTTTGCTGTTGGGTGTGATGCTGATGCGTTTTCCGATGATGCTGGCAACGAATGGATGAGTGGCTGTGCAGTTGAATCTTGCGAAAGTATTGAAGAGGCCATTGCGATTTGCGAGGTGTCTAGGGCGAAAATGTTTGGCAATAAGTTGTTCGATGGATTGGAGCGGGCGCTAAGGATTGCCGCAGAAGGTCTGCTCGTTGGTTTATCTGACACGAATGAGGACATATGGAGGGTGGATGCATTTGCTGCGGGTCTATCCAAATTGGTGGTTATGGATAAAGAGCGAGACATCAAGAATTTCTTTGAGGAGTATTCAGCTTTTAGTGTAGATAGTGGCGAAAAAATTACTGCAACCTTATGTCTTTCGAAAGGTATTTCTATTTCAGCAGAATTTAAAGATGGTAAGTTGTATAGAATTATGCTGAGCGAGGGATTGAAGAACGCGATTCGCAAGGGGATGGAAGTTGGAAGTGAGGAGTTTGGGGCTGGCGAGGAGGATGAAGCCGTGTTGCGGTGGTTGCGATGATTGCGATTGAAATATGCCACTCGAAGTCCGGACAGATCGTTGCCCGCACGGCTAACGGCGTCCGCCAGACGTACGAGTACGACAGGAAGGGCCAGCTCCTCGCGGTTAAGGATTCCGACGGCAACGCGGTCGAGCGCTACGCCTACGACAAGGCGGGCAACATGCTCAAGAAGACGCTCCGCATCGGTAGGGGCGACTCTCCGAGTCGCCCGCAATATCAGACGACCACCTTCGCGTTCGACGCCGCGAACCAGCTCGTCTCGTCCACGACCGACGGCGTGACGACGCGCTACGCCTATGACGCCGCTGGTCGTCTCGTCAAGGAAGGCAGCAAGACCTACCGCTACGGCTATCTCGACAAGGTTCTCTCCGTAACCGACGGCGACACGAAGCGCACTTTCACCTACCACGCCGACGGGCAGCTCGCCTCCGCATCCTGCGACGGCATTGGTAGGGCGGGCGCGCACGCCTCTAGCGACATTGCTTCGCAATGCTCGCTTCGCTCGGGCGATATGCACACGCCGCAAACTGAAACCTTCCTCTGGGACGGCCTCGCGCTTATCCAACGTGGCGACGAGCAGTTCATCAACGAGCCTCACGTAGGCGGTGGCAATCCTGTCACTTCCTCGAAGGGCACTTCGTACTTCAACGACATGCTCGGCACCACGGTCGGCTCCAAGTCGAACGGCAAGTATTCCGCCGCGGCCCTCACGGCCTTCGGCGAAGACTTAACCGTCCACTCTCCAACTCCAACTCAAAACTCCAACTTCTTCACTGGGAAACCGTTCGTAGAAGGCCTCGGCCATGCCTTCCTCATGCGCAACTACCGCGCGGGTCTCGCCAAGTGGCAGACCATCGATCCCATGGGCTATCCGGATGGGTGGAACGCGCTCGCGTACTGCAACAATGGGGTTGTTTCCAGTGTTGACGTCTATGGTGCTGAAAGATATGATCATGCATGGCGTGTGATTGTATCGCATTGGTTAGGAGGGTCAGGTGATGAGCTTGATATCTTTTATGACAGTTATTTTTCCGATTACATGAATGCGAATGCCTTATTGAACAATAGTATTAGGTATTGGTTGCTAACTTATGCTTATGGATATTCGGCAGGTTTGATAAATATGAGAAGACACGCAGAGATTGAGAATGGATATTACACTGGATATGAGTTATTGCATGGGTCAAATGGAGATGTTGGGGATTTTCAAATGTGGGGTGGGTTTACTACAGAGCGACTAGGAAACTATTTGCTTTATCATTTTGATATCACTTGCCAGTGGAATGATAAGATAGATCCAAATTATAGTTATGATTCGGATATGGCATTAGAGACAATGATAAGGTTGTTTGGTTTCCCGTTTTCTTACTTTTCTCCAGCTGATTATGTAATACGAATTCGCTGGAATAAACAGCTGACAATTAAAGTGGTGTATGAGTAATTGTCGTTATTTTCTGAAAGCATTCTCCTTGGTCATGGTAGGCATGCTACTTGCATGCAATACAGGAGAAAAAACGATTGAAAATTCTGCGAGTACTTTCGCATATGCAATTAGGCGAGACAGTCGAGGAATGGTAAACATTGCCGTCTATGACATACTGAAGCAGATGGAGATTGCCGTTGTGCCGACGGGCGCATCCGTATATCACCGTTACAAGGCCGAATGGGTGACGGATTCGCACATATTGCTTAATAGTTCGGACATTGGTCGCCGCATTATAGACATATCGGACGGCTGCCGAATATATTTTGCCAGAATAAAAAAAGACGGAGGATCAGAGAAGGTTGTGTTGTACGATGAAGAATGGAATCAAGTGGGGCGGGAAATTGAAATCAAGTGACTTGATGGCATTTGAAATGGTTGTATAAAGTATGGGTTGAGGAATAATTTGGGGCGAGAAGAATGAAAAGAGTCATGTTGTTGTGTTGTGTGCTCCTGTGTATTGGCGGCATATGCTGTATGATGTTCAAAGGAGTGGAACCCTCTTGCGGTGGAAGTGCCGCTTGCAAAAGTAAACGTGGGTTTGAAAAGGTAAACGTTGGTTTGGTATCGTGAAGTACGGTTACATTTTCAAAAGAGGACGGTTTGCTCGTGCTGAACGTGCAAAAGCGCGGCCTGGGAGGTGGCTGCGCGGCGTTTGTGCACGCTCGGCCGGGATTTGCTACAATAGTGTCCCCAACCCACGACGCCTGGAAAGTTTCCGTCTTGCCGTTTGGCGTCAAGGGTGCATCCCCTCTGTGGGGCTGGGCCTCCTAACGGAGGCTCAGTTTATTTCTCGCGCTTCCGTCTCTTTCCCGTGTTGTTTGTCATTTCACTCCGTTCTGCCTGAGGATGATGCGGTCTGCATGGCGCTTGAACTTCTTGCCGAGCACGTACGGGTCGAGCGTCACCTCGTTCGCGGAGATCTTCACGATGCCGAGGCGGTCGAGGAGCCTGCGCCCCTCGTACCCGTATGTCTTCGCGAACTCGTCGTACGGCGTGGAGTTCCCGAGCGAGGCGCGCGTGTAGCTGTTGACGTGCGAGAGCACGACGTTGACGTCGTCCTGCTCCAGGGCGTTGAAGCTAGTGCCCTTGAGGAGGATGCGCCTGAGCTCCTCGTGGTTCCGCTCGACGTGGGGCTTCTGCGTCGCGCAGTACGGGTCGCAGTAGAAGACCTTCGTGCGCGGCACCAGCCTGTACGGGTTGTTGTCCGCGCGCGCGTTCTCGGTCATGACGGGGTCGGAGAACGGGGCCCCGTTGTCCTCGAGGATCGCGGGGAAGAGCGTCATGAACAGCGGCCTTCCCGCGAGGCGGTAGAGCATGTTGACGATGCCGGTCCACGTCTGGGCGGTCTCCCGCTCCTTGTGGAAGGCCATCATGAGCTGGCACGGGAACTGGATCGTGAAGAGCACGCTTCCGCCCACCTGTCCCTTGAGCGTATCGGCCTCGGGCACGAGTGCTCCCGGGTTCTGCTCCTTCCAGAGGACGAAGAGGTCGTGCGTCCTGTTGACGCGGCACTTCGCGTCCGTCTTCGTCGCGGCCTGCTTCGGGCGAGGCCTCCGCGAGCATGCGTACGGGAGGTCTCCGCGCCCGACGTCGAGCGTGTCCAGGCCGTCGGAGCCGATGTAGTTGTAGACGGTCCGCTCGCTGAGGCCTCCGAACGCGTCCGCGTTCGACGCCATGATGTGGCGGACGGACTGGTTGCGGAGGAGCCCGTCCTTCAGCGCGGCGTTCATCTTCGCAAGCGTCTCGTCCGAGGCGTGGACGTGGCTGCGCGAGACGTGCAGCTTCGACTCGCGGTCAGCCTGGGCGACCTTGGCGATGTAGAACTTCTTCGGGAGGTGGCAGATGCGCTCGTTCGTGCAGCCGTTGCAGACGAAGGGCGGGGCGACGAGCCTGTCGCACGTGCGCGCCTCGTAGTCCCTGCACTGGAGGAAGCACTGGTGGCAGTGCTTGCACCACTTGTCCATGCCGCAGTTCGTGTCGCAGACGTGCGTGCGCCTGCACTCCCCGTACCACCTGCACGTCGAGTTCGTCTCCCTGAATCCCTTGCTGGAGTCGATCCTCCTGTTCTTGATTTCGTTGGTGACGGTCTGGGGAGGCCTCTTCACGTAGGCGGCGATCTCTGGGATCGTCCACCCGCGCTTGAGCCCGTCTTCGATTCCGTTTCGTTCGACTCTGGTCATCTGAGCCATGTCAGTATCCTTTCTGTTGTAGGCATCCCGGCCAGGCGACGTGCCCGGCCATCGTGCCGGGCGGGAGAGTATAGCGAATTTGCAGAACTAAACGAGGGTCATCCCCTAGGGGATGATAGCAGGGAGATATTATGCTCTCCACCAATCACATGCAAGGAGAATCAATGTCCTTTGAAGAACTAAACGTTCCCAAAAACCATATTTACCTTTTCAAACCGCAAACGTGATTCGAACCGCCAACTATGAACGATGAACGAGAAAATGATATAATATTGCCGAAAGATGAAACAATTGCCAACATTCATGCGTGAGGACGGCGTCGCATCTGTTGCGCGTGAGGAGGTATCGTGACGGATGCCTTTGGCTGTTTGTTCTCGCACCTTGTGCAGGGAATCCCCGCGCTGACTCCGCCGACGGGGAGAAGTGATCTTTCGAGAATTTTAGACATGGCAAACAGCTTTAACCTTGACTTGCAGAATTCTGGGATATTACATCCAAATGGGTGGCCGGATCGTTCAAGTTACCCTGACCGCTGGCTTCATTCTGACATGAAGGATGTTGCATATTTCTATAACTACAAGTTCTATGAAAAGGCAACTGAGAAAGGAAACTTGAAATGAACAATGTTGCGAGGGTGTCCGCACTCTGCGCGATGGCGCTTCCATTTGTCGCGTCTGCCAGGGAGATTAAGGCTGATGTCTTGAAGGCGATGCACAACGGCGCGATGGCGGAAGTGTGTCTAAAGGTCTTGGATGACAGCGGAGAGCCTGTGACGAATGCGAGCGTGCGGGCGGTATTCGACATTTTGCCCGAACCACGTTCGTTTTATGGAAGGACGGACACGAATGGAGTGTGTGTTGTCAGAGGCAAGACGAATGGAAACTACATTGAATTTCGTGTCGGCAAAAAGGGCTATTATGGTTCCACTAAGAGAATTACGTATATTCAGATGCATGCCGAACATGATGTCAGTGATGGCAAATGGCAGCCCTACGGAAGTGAACAGCAAATTCTTTTGCGTCCTGTAAAAGCTCCATTGAGGTTGATTTCTGAAAGTGCAATTGAATATAAGTTCACAAGGCAGCTTGGAGCTTGGATAGGCTTTGATGTAGAGAAACATGATTTTGTCGCTCCCCATGGGAAAGGCGAAAAGAGTGATTTTGACGTGTATTTGGACTGGGATGGCAAGCGATTTCCAGATTGCAAGAAAATTGGGCTGAAAATAAGGTTCGCGCAGCCATATTCAGGCTACTATGAAATCCCAATAAACAGCGAAAGTGAACTGACGACGCCATATAACGCGACTCCAGGCAATGAATATTTTCAAAGTGCGGAATTATATGATATATATGACGGCAAACGTATTAGACAAACATTTGACAAGTCCAAATGCTGGGTTGTCAGGAGCAGGTGCAGGATTGATGACAATGGACGGCTGATTGCCGCTAACTATACAGTTGTTCGCTTCACAGGAATATCAGGGAGTCGTGACGGCATGGCTGGTTTTTGTTTTTTGAGCGCATTCAACCCCACGCCCAACGACACGAATCTTGAAGACGAGGAAATAGCCAATCGATCGCGCCAGTTCATTCGTCAGTGCGAGCCGCAGAGGCAGTAAAGGCCGAGGCCGGACACTGACATGAATGATGTCGCGTATTGTTTCAACTTTAACTCTGCGACAAAGCGGTTGAGAAAGGAAACCTAAAATGAAAAGGTACTGTGCAGCTGTTTTGATTTCGCTGTCTGCATTGCAGGTTGCGGCCCTTGCGACGTTGAAGAAGGTCCCTGCCTATCGTGACGCGCGTCGCAACGGTGCGCAGACGAAGATCGAGTTGCACATTGCTGATGACGATGGGACGCCTGTGCCGGACGCAAAGATAAAGGCGTACCTCGGCATGAACTTCCGTCCGCTGGGAACTTGGATCGATGGAACTACCGACACAAACGGCGTGTTTGTTTTGGAGGGGAAGACCTGCGGCGATGAGATTGAGATTTTTGTTTCAAAGAATGGATACTATAAAACTTTTCAGAGGCTATGTTTTGCTGCAATGGGGCACGAACATGATGTGAAAGACGGAAAATGGCTTCCATATGGGGAGACGAGACATCTTTTGCTCAGGAAAATTCATAATCCTTCAGAATTGTGCAAATTTGGTTTTGGCAACGGTAGAGAAATCCCTGATACAAATATATGGGTCGGTGTGGACATGCAACAAGGAGATTTTGTAAGACCGTATGGAACGGGATTGCGAAAAGATTTTGAACTGCTTGTGGATTGGGATGGGAAACCGCCAATCAGTTCTGGACGATGTACGGCTGTTATGCGGTTCAATGGACAATTTGAAGGGGCGTATTTGTCGGCGCGCGCTGATGAGAGTGAATATCCTTATGTCTACGAAGCAAACAAAGATAATTCATATTCTGTCGTGAAAGCATTTACCGACAAACGTCAAAAAACTGGGCAATTTTCAGGAGGCGTTCTTTTCGGCCGTGACACGGTTCTTGTCACGAGAACTAGGGCAATTATTGATGCGGACAAGCGGCTTTCCTCTGCATGTTATGGTTATATTCATGCTTTTGATGTAGATGCAAGCTGGGATGGTAATCCTACAATTAGGCTTTCGGGAGTTTTCAACCCAACCCCCAACGATACGAACCTGGAGCCGAAGATCGACCACGCACGTTAAAATACGGTGCAAGCTGTGGAGGTGGACACTGAACGCCATGTGTCGGTTCGCGGACGATTTCGATTGTCGCCCGCATGGCCTGAGAATCTGTAATGCGCCAATGTCGAGTCACAGGCGGGAGGCGACGACAATCGGAATCGGCCGCAAATTCTGCGGCGTCTGCGACTAAAACCACACTTATCCCGGTTGTTGATATCTGTTAATAACTCGTGTCTCAATTTTGCTCCTGAATTTGGTATCATATCTGCCCGTTGCGCGCGGGGATGTGGGGAACGGACCCAAGCGCGGCAAATAGGGGATACTAGGGGGATTGTATGGGGAGACTTGATGAATTTGCTACAGACGATCGCGCACTCGGGGGAGGGCGCGTGCAGGTATTGCACAGACATATTGGAGAAGATACTGTCGTTTTTCGGCGGGAAGATCCAGGCCATCGGCGGGAAGATCGATGCCGTCGTCGGGAAGGTGGACGTCATCGGCGCCGAAATGGCGCGGCTGAAGGCGCAGAAGAGGCGCAGGCACGGCGCGCAGTACGCGGACGCGAAGGTCGACGCGGTGCGCGAGGCGATGGTGCGCCATGAGGAGAGCTCGGTAGCCCGCAACAGCGAAAACACACGCAGGACCCTGCATGGCGTGTTCGAGTACTCCCGCCGCCTGCTGGAGTCCGTCGGAATCGCCACGCTTGAGCAGTTCCGCAAGATCAAGCACGCCCTCGACGTCCGCGCCTACCGCAACCGCCTCAAGGAGCTGGAAGCACGTGAATCGCGCAAGGAAGAAAGCGATTCGTGTGTTGAGGAGGGCGTCTCGTGCGATTGTGCCCGCGAAGAACCATCATCATTTGCTGCGGCACCAGGGGGTTGCGTCGCTCCGCGACGGAACAATGAAGGGCGTGGAGCAGTTGACTGGGAAGCCACTTTCCATTCGCCACCCTCGCATGCTCCCGATTGTTTTGGTTTGTGCGAGAGTTGTGAATGTCCGTCGCGGAGCGACGGACCCCCTGTAGGGAGGTCCTGTAGTGAACGGATCGCTAGGCAGGGGGGGTCCGTCGCTCCGCGACGGAACAATGTGAGACCAGATAAGATTCACATTGCGGCCGTTTGCACGGGCGAAATTTTGGTATAATATGCTCATCCCGCGAGGCGCATGCCGCGGCGCGGGGTCATAGTCCGGGAAACGGGGAAACCCCGCCGGGCGTTCGATTTGTTGCACTACTGCAACGCTGTCGTTCAGCTAAATCTGGTAAATTTAATTACGATCGACGCGTAGGCAGAGGTGTGCCATCTGGCACGCCTCTTCGCGTTATCGTAAAGGCTTACCAGAGCCTAGCTGAAGACGTGATAGAGGCCGTGCCTTTTTCATTGTCTGGCATCGTTGCGACGCTGGAGATGAAAAGAAATGGCGAACAAAAATCTTTCAAATGCGAAGAACGCAAAAAACGATGAATTCTACACCCAGCTGAACGACATTCAAGCTGAGGTGAATGCCTATATCGACTACGATCCCGACGTCTTCCGCGGCAAGACGGTGCTTCTACCGTGCGACGATCCGGAGTGGAGCAACTTCACGCGCTTCTTCGCGCAGAATTTCGAACGCTTCGGATTGAAGAAGCTTATCTCGACAAGTTATGCTGCCGCGTCGAAAAATATTTCAGCCGCAAAGAACGCAAAGGGCACAAAGAGAAAGAAGGACGTGTCTTGGTATCAGCCGTCTCTATTCGAGCAGGAGAGTCCGCAGTATGACGAGAAGAAGACGGCGGTAAAGGGAAAGATATTCGTTCTTGATCACGATACGAACGCGAACGGGAAAATTGACTTTGAAGATTTGGAATGGGAGTATCTTGAAGGAGATGGGGATTTTAGGAGCGAAGAAGTTTGCAGGCTGAGGGATGAGGCGGACATGATTGTGACGAATCCGCCGTTCTCGCTTTTCAGGGAGTTCCTGGCGTGGATTGTGGGAGATGGTTTAGCCGCAAAGAACGCAAAGGGCGCAAAGAAGTTTCTGATCATCGGAAACCAGAATGCTATCACCTATAAAGAGGTGTTCCCACTTATAAAGGCAAATAAGATGTGGTTAGGGAAGGGCTTCAAGGGTGGTGCGGCACACTTTATTTCGCAGTATACTGACTATGCAACGGCAGGAGATCATCGCGAGGGGATGATTCGAGTCTCGGGCGTTGTGTGGTTCACCAACCTTGAACACGGACGTCGCCACCAGCCGCTCAGGTTGATGACAATGGCAGACAATATCAAGTTTTCAAAACACAAGGAAGTCCGCGGCAAAGGTTATCAAAAATACGACAACTATGACGCAATCGAAGTGCCGTTCACCGATGCCATCCCAGGGGATTATGACGGCGTGATGGGCGTGCCAATCTCGTTTCTTGACAAGTATTGCCCTGAACAGTTTGAAATAATTGGAAGCGAAAAACAGAATGAAGGTATACGCACAACAACCTACCCTGAGCAAATTCAAGTGGAGGCATCTGGGAAAAGATCGCGCGTTACAAAATTGAACGATGGTGCCGCGATCCTCCTGCCGACGGCACCATCTGGTGTGACGTATTACCAAATTGGTGATGTTGCTTACGCCCAAGTCTACAAGCGGATCTTCATCCGCGCAAGGCGGCCAAAATAACCCTCTGCGTACTCTGCGTCTCTGCGTTAAAATACAGTCCGATCTACACGTTCTACATCTTCTACACGGCAAAACACTCGCACAAAATCCCGTCAATCCTGTAAATCCTGTCTAAACAGAAAAAGACCAAAAGAAAGACCTCCGCCAATGAAAACCACTCTTCTGACCGACCTGACCGTCGATGACATCTGCCGCGGATTCGTCTACAACGAGCTCGAGGGCAAGGGGCTCTTCGGCTGGGACGGGAGGCTCGTCATCCAGCCGGAATACCAGCGCAACTACATCTACGCGGACGGCAAGAAGGACGTCGCAGTAATCGACTCGCTCCTGAAGGGATATCCGCTCGGACTCATCTACTTCGTGAAGGTGGGCGATGACCGCTACGAGGTTCTCGACGGACAGCAACGCATAACGAGCTTCGGACGGTTCGTGCGCGGCAAGTTCCCAGTCGTGGACGCGAAAGACATGCCGCACTACTTCGACGGACTCAACGCCGAGGAGCAGAAAAGGATTCTCGGCGCGAAGCTGACGATCTACGTCTGCGAGGGCGCGGAGACGGAGATCAAGGAGTGGTTCAAGACCATCAACATCGCAGGCGTTCCGCTCGTCGAGCAGGAGCTTCTGAACGCGATTTACTCTGGCCCGTTCGTGACGGCGGCGAAGGAGGTGTTCTCAAACTCCGGCAACTCGGAGATGCAGAAGTGGAAATGCTATGTTGCAGGCGACGAGCAGCGGCAGAAGATACTCGAGACTGCGCTCAAGTGGGTTTCGGGCGGCAAGGTTCAGGACTACATGGGGCGGCACCGCTTCGACAAGGACTGCCATGAGCTGAAGGCGTACTTCACCAGCGTCATAGACTGGATTGACGGCGTGTTCAAGGGCGTAAAGGATGAGATGTGCGGTCTTGAGTGGGGTCGGCTCTACGAGGCGTACCGCAAGACGGCCTACGATCCGAGCAAGGTGTGGAAGCGCGTGGAGGAGCTTTATGCGGACGAGTTCGTGACGGACAGGCGCGGCATTTTCGAGTTCATTCTCGGAGGAGAGAAGGATACGCGGCTTCTCAACGTGCGCGTATTTAGCGACAAGGAGAAGAAACTGGTCTATGCGCGGCAAACAGCGGACGCCGAGAAGCGCCGCGTTTCGAATTGCCCGCTGTGCGCGGTCGGGCATGAGGCGAGCGCGAAGCGGATATGGAAGATTGGCGAGATGGACGCAGACCACGTGACGGCTTGGTCCAAAGGCGGAACGACCGACATCGCGAACTGCCAGATGCTTTGCAAGACCCACAACCGCGCCAAGGGCAACAGGTAAATGGTATAATATGAGTGAATCAGATGAAACATTTTGCGACAGTTTTGTGCATGGCCTTTGCCGCGACGGCGTTCGCGTCGGCGGGGGACGCGCATGCCTTCGACTGGATGGCGTTCGGGCGCTGGACGGTGCTGGTGATATGCGGCATTGCGCTGGCCGCTCCGCTAGTCACGGGACTGCGCAGGCTTGCGCGGCTCGCGGTGCCTGCTTTGTTCGCCTTTCTGCTTCTCGGCTTGGGCATATTCGCGACGACGCCCAACGGCGGCGTCCCGACGCGCGAGG
>JAEEGG010021755.1_pt1 | contig 12704 bp, 6 predicted proteins | sample 9134161 | NCBI WGS metagenome assembly JAEEGG01 (sample SAMN16246543, study PRJNA631951) | gut metagenome | biome: gut microbiome; feature: rumen; material: CR-attached | host: Bos | place: Iran: Karaj | collected 2018-10
GAAGGGAAACATCCCATGTGTGTCCTCAACGTCATCCGAGCCAAACTCGTAAGCCGCATGTTCGCTGTCGTCAAAAGGGACGAAGCCTATCAACGAAACTACATGATATTTACTCCTACATAAAAAACTTTCAAAAAGCCATTGCTAATTCATAAGAATAGATAGTATTTTTTCCTTACTTTTGCGCCCTAAAACTCAACCCGTGATCTACCCCACTAACTTCGAACAGAAAATCGGCTTCAAAAGCATCCGCCAGATGCTCTCCGAGCATTGCATCAGCGCGATGGGCTTGGAGAAGGTGGGAAACGTGGCCTTTTCAAATGATATAAACTTCATTATCAAAAGTCTGGAACAGACCGAAGAGTTCATCCACCTGCTCCAAACAGGAATTCCCTTTCCCGTGCGCGACTTCCACGACCTCCGTGAGGCCTTCCATCGTGTCCAGATTGACGGTACCTGCCTGAATGTGGAGGACCTGTTTGCACTGAAGCCTTCGCTCAATGTGCTTGACGCCATCTTGCGTTATGGTCATTCCGAAAGTGCCAACGAAACCCCACGACTTAAATCACTGATTGAAAACATCTTCATCGACCGCAGCATCTTCACCGAAGTGAACCGCCTCGTTGACGACAAAGGCGAGATTCCCGACAATGCCTCCACCGAACTTTTGGAAATCCGCCAAAGCATCCGCCGCAAGCAAACAGGCATCGAGAAACGCATCCGCCAAATCATGAGTGACGCCAAGGCAGCCGGCTGGGTCGACCAGAAATCGGAGCTAACCGTCCGCGACGGCAGGTTAGTCATCCCGGTGAAGGCAGGTGACAAACGCGCCATCCGAGGCTTCATCCACGACGAGTCGGCCACGGGACAAACCGTCTACATCGAGCCCGCCGAAATCTTCGACACTTCTAACGAAATCAAGGAATTGGAATATGCCGAGAAACGTGAAATCCACCGCATTTTGATGGCCTTCACGCGTCTCCTTCGGCCTTACCTCTCCGAATTGCGCAAGGCGTGGAACCTGTTGGGTGAACTCGACTTCATCCGCGCCAAAGCGTTGCTGGCCCAAGAAATCGGTGGCGTGAAACCCGAAATCAAAGACGCACCTTATTTCAACTGGCAGCAGGCGCGTCATCCTTTGCTGGAGAAGAAGCTGAAAGCACAAGGCAAGCAAGTCGTCCCGTTAGACTTGAAGCTGGACGAAACCGACCGCATCCTCGTCATCAGTGGCCCCAACGCGGGCGGTAAGTCGGTCTGCCTGAAAACCACCGGACTACTCCAATACATGCTGCAATGCGGCCTCATGCCTCCCATGCGCGTCGACTCGCAATGCGGTTTGTTTGAGAACCTTTTCATCGACATCGGCGACGAACAATCCATCTTGGACGACCTTTCCACCTACAGTTCGCACCTTATTAATATGAAAGCGCTGCTGGAACATGCCGACGAGAAAACGCTGTTCCTCATCGATGAGTTTGGCACAGGCACAGAGCCGCAATTGGGCGGTGCCATCGCCGAGGCCATCCTCTTGGAACTCAACAAGAAAAAAGCCTTTGGCATGGTCACTACGCACTACGCCAACCTGAAGCTTTTGGCCGACAACCATGAGGGCATCATCAACGGCGCCATGCTGTTCGACACGCGCTTTATGCAGCCCATGTATCTCATGTTGACGGGTAAACCCGGCTCCTCCTTCGCCTTCGAAATCGCCAAGAAAATCGGCTTCCCAAAACAGATTCTCGACGAGGCAGCCAACATCACCGGCGACCAGCATCTCAAGTTTGAGAAACAACTGCAACAACTCGAAGTCGACAAGAAAGCCATTCGCAAAAAGGAGCAAGACCTGCGCATCGCCGACCAGCTGCTGACCGAGGTGGTGGAGAAATACAAAGGCCTTCTTGCCGAACTCGAGAGCAAGAAGAAGCAATACCTCCGCGATGCTGCCGCCGAGGCCCAAGAACTGATTCAAAAGGCCAACAGACAAATCGAACGCACAATCAAGGAAATCAAGGAGGCTCAGGCCGAGAAGACCAAGACCAAGGAAATCCGCCAGAACCTTGAAAAGACCAAGGAAGAGATCGCACAAAAAGCCAAAGAGGTGGCCGAAGCCAAGAAAAAGGAAGAAGCAGAAGTCGTGTTGAAGGTGGGCGACACCGTCTGCATCGAAGAGATGCAGGTGGTGGGCGAAATTCTGTCCATCAGCGACACCGACGCCACCATCCTCTTCGACAGCATCCGCCTGCGCACCAGCCCCGACAAGCTCCGCAAGGTGAGTCGCGCCGAAGCCCGCAAGACCCAACGTCGCTGGCAGAAGGGCATCGCCGAAGACCTCAGCGAAAAAGCCGAGCACTTCGAGCTCACCCTTGACGTGCGCGGCAAACGCGCCGAAGAAGCCTTAGACATCGTTGACAAATACTTGGACGAAGCCAAACTACTCAGCATCAAGGAAGTGAGCATACTCCATGGAAAAGGCAACGGCATCCTGCGCAAACTCATCCGCGAGAAACTCAGCCACAACCATGATGTGGAGCGCTTTTGTGATGCCTCACTGGAAACGGGTGGAACGGGAATCACAAGAGTTTACTTCAAGTGAGTTTTCACTAGGTGGAAATTAGCTACATAAATAATTCTGCCATTCTATTGAAAATAACAGCTCAGTCGACATCACCGTGCGTGCCTGGGTCAATTCGGCTGACTACTGGCCGGTGTTTTTCAGCATGAACGAAAAGGTGTACAAGACCTTCGCCACCGAGGGTTTGAACATCCCATTCCCGCAGGTTGATGTGCATGTGATGAGTTAGCAGTTGGAAGTTTGCAGTTTGTAAAAGTTAGAAGTTAGGGATGAGACATTAGGATTTGACAACCAATGTGTTGATTATTTTTTTGACAAATAGTCAAATTAATCTTAAAAGAAAACAATTTATTTACTATTTTTGCAGCTGGGTTTCGTATACTAGATAATTATATCTCATTGATTTGCAAAACATTGCATGCAATTGAGAATGTTTTTGGGTATTACGAAGATAACGAAATTCTTTGTCACTAGGCCATTTGCCTTGTTTCAGAGTTAGTATAATGGCAGAATAAAAGAATAAATAGATAAAAAACAAACAACAACACAAAGAAGCGACAAATGAAAACAAGAAAAACGCAAATGAAAGACGGAAAGATGAAATTCCGGAAAAGGGCAATGATGCTCTTAATGGCATTGTTGTGTTTCAGTGCCATTCCACTGAAGGCACAAACTTGGACTCCTAACACTTGGGGGGGGATGACTTATAACCTCACTTCCGGAAGCGGGGGAAGATTTATTGTAAATGGAAATAATTATCAACAGTATAATACCATTGGCGGTTTCACAATGAACACTTCCAATAGCAACATTACCATCAACTTTAACTTTACCAACGCTATAACTATCAACCTTTCGGGAACGATTGTTTGCACTCGTGGCACGATCAACCTAATCAATAATGGGTCTGCTCCTGTCACTTTGAGAAGATCTACTACAGGGCCTGGCGGACACTTGATTGTACTTGACCCTGTTAATAACGCTGCGCCCTCGACATGTGTTATCAATATTACAGGCGGAGAAGGTCATGAGATTGCAATAGACGGTAACTGCCACAATATGAATTTCGTATATACAAATTATGACGAGCCGAATCCTGATAGTTTTGTAGAAGCTACTGGATATCCCATCAATGGTGGCCAAGGTCAAGCAATCATCGGCGTTCATGGCGGAACCCTCAACATGGATTATGCTGCATTGCAATACAACTGGAACAACGGAGGAACCAGCGGAGGTGGAATGGTTGTTGGTCAAAGTAGCAGTAATGCGACAATAAAAAGTAAATGCCTGATAAACATTGACCATAGCAAATTTGACCACTTGTATACTTATGGCCATGGTGGCGGCATCTATTTTAATAATAGAAAAAGAGATGGTCAACCCGACCCTTCTGATTCCCATGCTTATATCAACAACACAGAATTCTCCTACTGTTATAGTAAATATAATGTCCAAAGCTATCCCAACTCCAGTTATGGCGGTGGCGCTTTCCGTGGCATGGGCGACAACCTTTGCACATTGGACATGGAAGGAGGCGAAATCCACCATTGCTATGCTGACGACGATGGAGGTGGATGCAGGTGGAACAGCTCCCTTATTCGTCCAGCGACTCTCACGAACACCTACATCCACGACAACTGGTGCGCCGATATGGGTGGCGGAATCCGTGTGGAAGGTCTGATTGAAATCATAGGATGCACCATCAAAAACAACAGAGCCAACAATCACGGCGGTGGCGTGGCAATGGCTAATTTCGTAGAAGGCAAGCCAGAGCATCTAATGGGGGAAGACCAATGGGATCCTTCAGATGGCATTATAAGCCTCAATGGCAACACTTTAATCGAAAACAACTATGCGGGAAAAAACGGTGGAGGCATGCATTTCTCGAATGCTTTCATCAGGTTTTTGGAATCCCCTCAATCTCCAAACGTAATCATGCGCTTTTACCAGCATCCAGACGGTACTCCTTTTAAAGTGGCCCTTGACATAAGTGGAGCCACCATTCGTGACAACCTTGCCGGAAGAGACGGCGGAGGCGTGTACATGGAAAGAGAGACCAACCTGTATGGTCTTGAAGCTCTTTTGAACTTTGGTAGCATTTATGATAACGTGGCTCTCAGACACGGCGGCGGCGTTGCCATCGAGGAAATCCTGCAAGATGATCCCTATCACAACTTTGATCCGAACTTTGACTATTATGACCCACATACAAATCAACATTACAATAACCTTCAACCCCAACCTATCTTCCTCCATTTAGGGGCAGAAGACGAAACCATTACCACCCCGATGCTTGTGGAAAACAACTCAGCTACCGACGGCGGTGGTGTCTATATGACCTATGGCGATGTAGACGTCTATCACAATGCCGTGGTCGGCACCGAGGGAAAGGCGAACATAGCTAGCAGAAACGGCGGTGGCGTCTGCATCACAAGCAATCTTGAGGGTATAATAGGAAGTGGTGAAGGCGACCTGCTCGTACATGGCGGCCTCGTTTCCTACAACCAAGCAGCCAATCATGGTGGTGGCTTTTATGTGGATGGAGGCACGGTTGAAGTCAGAGGCGGTACAGTCACTGAAAACGATGCAGTTAACTATGGCGGTGGCTTTTATATAAGTGTTGATGCCGATAAAACCGTCAAGATCAACAGTACTGAAGCAACGACTACCATCAGCGACAACACTGCCAAGAGAGGCGCAGGAGCTTATATCAATCAAGGCAAGCTTTTGATTGAAAATACAGAAACAACCATTGTCGGCAACCATGCTTCTCAACAAGGTGGTGGTATTTATCTTAATCAAGGCGAGTTTCACATGATAGATGCTTCCATTGGCGTGGAAGACCACGGCAACATAGCGGATGGAACAGGTGGCGGAGCCTACATCAACAATGGAAAATTCACAATGGAGAATGGCCATTTGGACTATAATATTGGAAGGGCTGGTGGTGGCGGAGCCTATATCAACTACCCCAATAGTGTTGATCCTGGCGAGGTAGAGATTACCAATAGCACAGTCAGCCACAATAAAACTATAAATAACAGCTCTAACGGTGGCGGTGTCTATGTCAACCGCGGTATTGCCAGCATTAAGAGTTCGACTTTCATTGGAAATGAGGCTGTTGGTTCAGGTGGTGGCATATACTCCCAAGGTAGTTCATCAGTAGTCGTAGTTGACAGACTTGATGAGAATTCTGATGACTGTTTGTTCCAATCCAATACAGCCCAAAACGGCGGTGGCATTTATGCTTCGTGCAAAAGTGTCGATGTTGGCAATACATTATTTGACAGCAACACGGCAGCGAGCAACGGCGGCGGCATCTATGTCACAAGGTCTGGCTCCAATGATAATGCTACGGTAACATTGCATCCTGAGACCACCTTGATTAAAAATGAGGCAGCCAACAGCGGCGGCGGTGTTTATGTCAGCAACGGAGTCTTCACCATGGGCGAAGGTGTAATCATAGGGGGTAATGAAGAGGATGGCAATAAGGCACTTGCCTCTTCTGGTAATAACGGAGGTGGCGGCGTCTTTATAACAGGTACTGCCTCAGAAGTGAATCTAAATGGTGGTGAAATCAGTTACAACATATCAAATAGACATGGTGGTGGATTGTATGTGGCAAGTACTGCAGCGGTTGGCACAAACGTTATCAATAATGTACTGATAGATCACAACTCGGCTGCAAATAATGGCGGTGGTGCCTATGTCCAAAACGGTCTTCTCAACCTTAATGGAGAAGATGTTATTGTAAGCAACAACCAAGCAAAAGACGGTGGCGGTATCTATATGAACAACGGAACAGTCAACCTCATCTCAACCCAAATTCTTGACAACGTAGCCAACAACGGCAGAGGCGGTGGCATTTATCTGGGTAACTCAACCAATGAAGGTATGACAGTGAGCGCTGCCATTATCAGTGGCAACCAGGCTACAACCGAAACTCCAGGAACGATTGACAACACGGGTCAAGGTGGTGGTATCTACTGTGGTAATGGCACCATCTTGGTGAAAGACGCCTCACAAATTGGCACCTATGGCACAGACAACGCCGAAGGCTCTGGTAACACGGCCAAGCAAGGCGGCGGCCTTTATGTGAATGGTGGTAATGTCACTTTCAGTGGTGGCACCTTCGCCGAGAACTTTGCATCGATGCAAGGCGGCGGTATCTACATCAAAGAGGGTGCAGTCCTCAACATGAAAGATGAAGCCGAAATCAAGTACAACTACGTACCTGCCGATGGTCTCGGAGGCGGTGTTTACCAAAACGGCACGTTCTATTTAGGCGGTGGTACAGCATCTGACAAACAGACATTGAAGGCTTATTTGAATTACGCTGGCGACAGCTATTCTGAAGAGACTCAACACAACGTCTACCTGCCCTCCAACAACAAGTACGTCACGTTGAAATCAGATATCTCTGAGCAAACAGACTTCCAAACCTACATCACCAACATTGGTATTACCACCAACCCCGCTGAGCCCCATCCTCACCCCGTAATCCACGTTGAGGATAAGGACAACCAAGAAATTTGGCTTTGGAAAATGATGGATCGTATTTCCCATGGCAACGGCTCTGTATTTGACGACACTGAGACTCACGTTTGCATCCACACAGGTCATGATTATCCATCACAAAGTTTCTATACGGACAACATTTATTTTGATGGCTGTTGGACTACGGCAGTAACCAAAGACCCGCAAACCCATCAGACTATATACCCCATCACCAATGGCTCTGACAATCACTACACCGTAGACGAAGACGGTGCTTGGCACATCTACACAACGGAAGCTTTGGCATGGTTCATCTCCTACGTGAACAACCTGAATGGTTGCACGGGCGAACATCGTGGCACCAATGCCTTCATTGAAAATGACATCGACATGTCGGCCAACCGTTGGGTACCTATCGGAGCTGTCACTTCCTATGATCCTGCATCCAGCACCTTCATGGAAGATGACATAGAAGGCAATAAATACTATTATACAGGCACTTGCGACGGACAGGGCAACCTTGTAACGGGCATCAGGAATGGCTTCCTTTCCGGTATCAGCCTTTACGGTATGTTTGGTGCAACCCAAGGCACACTGAAGAACATCTTCCTCGACAACTACATTAATTTTGCTGCTGAAGTAGCCGATAATGACGACTATATTTATTACATGGGCGGTGTTGCAGGTATTGTCAATGATGGAACGGTGAGCAACTGTGAAGCACGTGGAACGATGGATGCACAATACTGGAGAGATGCCTATATGGGAGGCCTTGTCGCCCGCATCGAAGGTGGCTCTGTCCATTCATCGATGGCCATGCCTATCATGAGAGGCGAAGCCGACTATATGGGTGGTCTGGTGGGAGAACTGCTAGCAGACAACAGCTTGAAGAACTGCTACAGCTATGCAGATATTACCAGAACTGAAGATTACACTGTGATCGGTGGTTTAGTGGCACACAACCTTGGTACGGTTGAGAACTGCTACTCGCGTCTGCAAGGCGACAAGCCTAGTAACTTCGGATGGTTTGCAGGCATCAACGATGGTACAATACTTTATTGCTACGCACCTAGTGGTGAAAGCCTCTACGTTGCTGATGGCGATGATCCAACCGCGTCAGGCAATTACAATGCGACAGCATTAGTGAGCACCAAGTACGGTTTTGCCCATACAGACCAACAGATTACAGCCGAAAACGATTACGTAGAGAACGGTCCCATTGGATATGTAGAGGAAGGCCACTTTGGCGAGCTGAAGGGTCTGTTGGCCACCTTGAACAACTGGGTAGAAGCACAGACTGGCGATGAGGAATTCTCGACTTGGTCGCGCACCATGGCCAGCCCCGTAAACGACGATTACCCGATTCTTGAGTTCAACGACTTCGTCTGCCTGGGTTCAAAGGACAATATCTATCTCCTTTATAGATACGACCTCAACGCCATGATTGGTTTGATGAACCGCGACGACCTCTACACCACTATGGGCCTTATCAACGGTGACCAGGAGGGCGGCAACATCTTCCTATACGCCACGACCGATGAAATCAATGTAGATACTGAAGAAGATGTCAGAGTCTACATCGACGAGAACATTGGCGTGACGCAAGCTGAAGGTAACACAGTATATGCTCGCGTGGGTGTCACCTTCGACAACAGCGATGGTAGCATGCTCGGCTACGCTCCTTACGACTGGCACATGTTCTCCTCGGCCTTGAACGAACCTCCTATGGGTCTTATTTACCATACCAGAGAGCCCGGCTACCCAGGTGTGGACAACTACTACCTGACCGCCAATGGCTTCGACAACTTCGTGGCCAACGGTATCGAAGGCACCGACTATAAAGACCGCAATAAGATGGATCCGCCCATGACAACTTGGGACACAGAGAACCTCGGATACTTCCCAACCGACTCGCCTTATGGCACTTGGAGACCTGATTGGGATGGCGGCAATACAGCAGCACAACTAGGCGGAAGTTTCGACTTCTACTGCTACAGCGAGGAGTACTACCACTGGATTAACTTCAAACGCGAAGGCGTTGAGGGCTTCCTTGACCATTGGCATGAGAACGAAGACATCAACAACTATCACCAAAACATCCCCTATCTGAACGAAACGGAAATGGTGAACGCCAAAGGCTATTTGATGGCTGTGAGCGAGACTTCCATGCTGATGACCAGTGGCACGCTGAACAATGGAACCATTTATCAAGACGTTACCTACACTGAGCTTACCGGTTATGAAACACCGCTGAGGGGAGTGAACCTGATAGGTAATCCCTTCCAGAGCTATATCAATTTTGACGAGTTCGCGACGTGTAACCTCAACAACGGCAAAATCAAAAGCAACACCTGTTATATCCTGGATGCCGACCAAAATGGATACATAGCTCGAGTCGCAGGAGGTTCTATCCCAAGCCCGGGTGAGCATCATGTACAAAGCTACACGGCGCCACAATACCTCCACCCACATCAAGGCTTCTTCGTCCGTGTGGAATCCGATCAAAGGCTCAACTTCACCAACGACATGCGTTTGGCAGAGGGCAATGCCGAAGAATCCTATTTCCGCAACGAGGCTCCTCACTATCCTATGGTGAACTTAAAGTGTACTGATGCACAAGGTCGCAACGACTTTGCCACCATCGAGCTTGACCGTCCTGAAATTGGCGGCGGCGATAAGATCAAAGGCTTGCGTACCGGCAACGCCAGCATCTGGTTCCGCTTGGAAGATAAGGACTATCAAGTGGCCTTCGCACCCGTGGGCACCACAAGCGCTTTACTGCGATTTAATGCCTACAATAACGAAGTCTATAAACTACAATGGAGCACGGCCAATGCCGACTTCCACTACCTTCACTTGATTGACAATCTCACCGGCATGGACATTGACTGCCTGACGACAGACGAGTACGTGTTTGAAGGCAACACAGAGGATTACAACACAAGATTCCGCTTGATGTTTGGCTTCACTGGTGTGGAGGAAGACGAAGATGACAATACAACGATTTCTCAGAACTTCGCATTCCAAATGGGTGATGAATTGGTTGTCAATGGCGATGGCGTACTGCAAGTGTTCGACATCAATGGACGCCAGATTATGCACACCCAAATTCATGGTCAACAGAATGCCGTTGGTCTGCCAAATGTGGCAAACGGCGTGTATGTGTTACGTCTAACCAACAACAACCAAGTGAGAACACAAAAAATGGTCATCAATAAATAATAATTGAAAGGAGAATAATACAATGAAAAAAAGAATCATATCGTTAATTGCCATCCTGACATTACTGCTGGGTCCATTGATGACAAGTGCCAAAGCTCAAGTCTTCTTAGACCAGGAAGAGATGGAACACCATGTGAGACTTGGAAATAACAATTGTGAAGAATTCCCATATGTTCCAGTATTGGATGTCACCTATGACCAATACGCTCCCTTAGGTGGCGAGCTCTTGGTTCTGGGTTGCCTTGGTGGAGCCTACTTGCTAAGCAAGAAACGTCAAAAAAACCAATAATAGGCTTTAAGTATCCCGCCCTTTCGGGCGGGATACTTATTTTATTCGTTTGTCAACGGATTGAGTCTGTCGGAAGATGCGTTTCTGTCGTATTTAGTCTCTCCAAATTATGAGAAATCTTGCTGAAAACAAGCGAAATGAAGATAACTAGATTGTATGTATATACAAAAAAGCGGAGCCCTGAGGTTCCGCTTTTTGTATCAAGGTAAGTAAGACTTATTTCTTCTTAATCTTAGAAACAAGCCACAGCAAGACCACGGCACCGACTGTACCGACCAAAAGCTGACCCCAGAATGAGGTACTGACGGGAAGACCGATAATGCTAAAGATCCAGCTGCCTAAAAAGCCGCCGACGACACCGACGATGATGGCCCAGATCAAACCGAGGCCGTAGTTCATGATTTTACCGGCGATGATACCTGCCAGCGCGCCAATCAAAATTGAAACTAACATTCCCATAATGATGTAGATTTTAGTGAATATTGAAGTTAATTGTAGTTGCTATTTCTTGTTGAGAAGATCGGCTATCTCTTTGTTTTGTTGCTCGATATAATCAAGCACTTCGTCTCTCCCCTGCTTCTTCTCCGCCGAGGTGATGAAGATGGGCGGCAACTCCTCCCAGTTCTCCATGAGGCGGTTCTTCATCGCCTGCACATTACGATCGAGTTCGGCTTTCGACACCTTGTCGGCTTTGGTGAAGACGATGCAAAAAGGCACCTGGCTCTCGCCCAACCATTCCATGAAGCCCAAGTCGTTGTTTTGCGGCTCAAGACGTGCATCGACCAGCACGAAAGTCGTCACCAAGTTGCGGCGGCGTGTGATGTAATTGTTGATCATGACACGCCACTGTTCACGCGTTTTCTTCGAATGTTGTGCATAGCCATAGCCCGGCAAGTCGACAAGATACCATGCATCGTTGACAATGAAATGATTGATGGCCACCGTCTTGCCTGGAACAGAAGAAGTCTTTGCCAAGCCCTTACGTTGCACCAGCAAATTAATCAGCGAAGACTTACCCACATTCGAGCGACCGATGAAGGCATATTCCGGGATATTGTCGTTGGGCAGAAACTCAAAGCGAGTGTTGCTCATCAGAAATTCGGCTTTGTTAATTTGCATAGAAGGGCATTTTTAAATGTTCTGGGATCTCATTCATGTCATAAATCAAGTGGCGTTTCACTTTATCCTCAAACATGTCACTTATGGTCATCAAGATACCTGTTTCCTCCACTTCGCCAAAACCTGGATTGAGAGCGGTACCAAAGGAACGTAAGGTGGGCGAGAGGTTCATATAAGCGTTCACCAAAGGCGGCACAGCGGCACCCCGCTCACGTACTTGCTTGACCAAAGTCTTGTAGTTGTCACGATAATTATCGGCATTAAACACGCTTTCAAGCCATTGTATATCAGTAAGGATGGGAAGATTCAACTCGGGTCGCACTGTAACCAAATGTTCCTTGTCAGGAAAGTGTTTTTGCATGAAATAAAGAATCATGTCGCGAGAAGTACGTTCCAAAGTGGGATACATCGTCACCTTGCCAAAATAATACAAGGCATCAGGATAGATATCGACCAACGAACCTAGGCCATCCCATAAGTTATCCAAAGAATACAGGCCTTTTGAAAGGCTCTTTGAAGGCTGGTAATTGGGCTGCACAAAGGAACGGCCCAACTCGATAGTGCCGGGAAGATACTCCTCCACGAACTTCTTGGAATAAAGGAAAAGCTCGCTAGTAGGTGTATCAACCTGACCGTTGTCGTCAACAGGAAGGCCGTCGCAAAGAAGAAAACGGTAGCCACCCACGATGGCACGATCAGTAGGATTCCACACGATGAGCTGCATGAAATAATTCTCCTCACGGGTGTCAAACACGTCAATGTCGCAGTCAAGGCCCGTACCACCGCCAGAGTCGCGGAAGCTGATTTCGCGCAGGCGACCGATTTCGCGCATAATATTTGGCGAATCATGGGCTGAAAGGATATAAATCTCGTTGCTCGCATTGTTGGTTTTGCGGAAAAACTTGTCACGGGTCAACTCATCCATGATGGCCTCAACTGGCACCGGTGCAATAATATCTTTCATCATATCGTATATTCTTTTTGAGGATCAAAAACCAAATCGGC
>JAEEGG010021757.1_pt1 | contig 12704 bp, 12 predicted proteins | sample 9134161 | NCBI WGS metagenome assembly JAEEGG01 (sample SAMN16246543, study PRJNA631951) | gut metagenome | biome: gut microbiome; feature: rumen; material: CR-attached | host: Bos | place: Iran: Karaj | collected 2018-10
TTGAAGATTGAAAATTGAAAATTTAAGATTGAAGACTATGGAAGCATTAGTGACTATTATTGCGGTGGGCGCATACGCTGAGCGCCAGTATCAGAAGCAGGACGGCAGCTCTGAATACTTCAAGAGCCGTGGCGTGACAATGAAGCGCGGTGGTGACGTGATCTATGGTGAGATGACTGGGGAACTGGCATCGAAGAACCGTGACACGCAGTTCCAGCAGGGAATGCCCTACATCGTTAAGGGCTTCTGGAAGCATCGCACGTGGGGCGACAACAACGATCGCCACGAGAATGCCTTCTATATTACTGATCTACAGAATCTTTAACAACGAATTTAAACGAATTACACGAATTAGTATGCAAGGATTTTGTTTTCAAGCTAATACTCACTTCTCTCAGGCCACAAAGTGTGGTCGAGAGGAGTTCTGGGAAGGCGTAAGGAATACGTCCACAGCCTGGAAGATTGATAGCCGAAGGGAGATCCTGGAGGCTGTGGAGAAGCACGACAAGAAGATCATCAAGAAGTGGCTGAAGAATGAGGACTACGGCAAGTTCTTGGCTAGGAAACGTGGGCTAAAGAAGTTGTCGGCTCGTCAGAAATTCTTTGAGAAGAGCGATGAAGAGCGACTGCTGGCCTTTGCTCAGGAGTTGAAGGATAACCTGACGGCGTTCATCTTCTCTTGTCGAGAATTTGATGAGACTGAGACGGCCAAGGGCGGGATGTTTCGCCATCGTAGGTTGGCTGATTGTCATCTGAACGGCTTGGTGATGCTGGATATCGACCATGTGGACAATCCGCTCGAAGTGTTCGAGACCCTGAAAGCCAATCAGGAGCTGATGGCTCGCACAGCACTGGCACATATCACTTCATCGAAGAAAGGTATTCGCATCGTGTTTACTGCGAACATCAAGGATGGCAATTTGGCCGATAACCAGATTGTGTTTGCTCAGGCCCTGGGCTACAAGGCCGACCAAAGCTGCATCGACGCGACGCGCAACTCTTTTGCTCCCAAGGAGGAGGATATACTTTACATCAACGAAGAACTATTATTCAATTACTACGATGAAGAATTTGACAGGCGGTTCACTGCTGAGTACCGCCAAAAGAAAACTCAGCCGACTCGTTTTCAATTTGATTCTGCTGACGGCTCTGATCCTGCTCACAAGCCTGAGGATCCTAGTGTGGCCGGTCAGGATGCTGAACAGGGGACTCTGGCTGTCGGCGGAGTGGATGTGGAAAGAATGGCGAAAATAAAAACGACAACGGATTACATTAAAACGACAACAGGGACAACTGAAACAACTATTAAAGACGACAACTTGTCGTCTCATGAAAAAATGTTGTCTAAGTTGTCAGAGTTGTCGTTAGAAGAAAAAAATGAATTGTCGTCTTTAAAATGGAGAGGGTATGATATTCAGAGTATTATTGATGCTCGGTATGCTGATAAGCTGCCCTGCGGCGAAGACAGCAACAGACACAAAGAAAGTCTCAAATTGGCCTCAGACCTCCTTATCCTGTTCGATGGCGACAAGCAGAAGACGCTGGCCATGCTCAAGGCGCAGCCGTGGGTGCAGGAGATCATCGACGAGCGTGACGAGAACGTGGAGCAGACTGTCGCCAGTGCCGCTCAGCGCATGGCAGAGAGGGAGAAGAAATACCTTAGCCAACAGCCGAGTAAGGCCATGCAGGATGCTATCGCCAAGGCATCGGGCAAGACATATGCAGAGATTGCCAAAGGGACGCAAACGACGTCGGCGGCGGCAGAGGCTCAGCTTACGATGGACCAGTGGCTGTGGGAATGGGGTGACCAAATAGAGGCTTTGTTTGATGACTACCCACTTTTGCGTGATATTTGTCGTGGCTTGAAGAAGAACCAGTACCCTGCAGCTATATTTGTGGCTGGGGGCCTCTTGATGACGCTGATGACAAGGTGTACATATCGCTTCTATCATCGTCCTGAAGAGTTGCGCAGGCTGAACAATTCAACGCTCATCATTGGCGACCCTGCCAGCGGAAAGTCGTTTGCGACACGTCTGTTCAAACTCCTGGCGGCTCCCATCGTGGCAGCAGACAAGAGGGGTAAGGACGCCATCAACGCCTATCGTGAGGAGATGAAGACCAAGGGCGCGAACAAGGAGAAGCCGAAGAAGCCAAAGGTGGTGGTTCGCGTGCATCCCGCCCGAACCTCCAATGCACAGTTCATCCAAGATATGGTGAATGCCGTGGAGGTGGTCGATGGCGTGGAGATGCAGCTGCACATGCTGACGTTCGACACGGAGTTGGACAACACGGTGACCGTTCAGAAAGGCGGCTCATGGATCGACAAGCAGAGCATGGAGTTGAAGGCCTTCCACAACGAGGAGGACGGTCAGGCATACAGCAACGTCGACTCCATCATTCAGGACTTCTACGTCACGTGGAACTACATCTACACGGGCACGCCCTTGGCACTTCGTAACAAGGTGAATGAGCGCAATTTCGGCTCAGGTCTGGCTACACGCCTGACGGTGATTCCACTGCCCTCGACGAACTTTGAGATGATGAGTCGCGAGCAGAACGTTGACTTCGAGAGCGACGGCAGGCTCAAAGAATGGGCTTTCAAGTTGGATCGTGTGAAGGGTGAACTTTCTGTGCAGAAGATTGTGGATGAACTCTATGACTGGACGGCACGTCGTATGGCTGACGCCAAGGAGAACGAGTCGAAGGCTGAGGAGATGCTTTGCAAGCGTTGTGCCTATCATGGGCTGAACTTCGCGACACCGTTCATCGTGATGCGCCATTGGGCCAACATCCATCAGGACGGCCAGTACTGGAGCGGTGAGTTTGAGACGGACGATGTGGACTGGCGACTGGCCGAGTTACTAGTGACCATTCAGTATGCCTGTCAGCGCCATTACTTCCTGGCAATGGCTGAGAAATATTTCGATGACCAGTTGCGCGATGTGTCAGTAAACGCCCATCGTCAGCAGAAGACCATCGATGCCTTCGAGCGCCTGCCAGAGGAGTTTACCGTTGACGATGCCAAGCGATGCTTTGCGCTGACGAACGATACTGTGGCACGTGTGAAAATCAGCCGCCTGATGAAGGATCACTTCGTGGAGAAGGCTGGTGACTTCGTGGAGAACGGCACCACCAAGGCCGTTTTCAAGAAAACTGGCAAGGTCATGCGCTGACGCCGTATCACCGTATCACCGTAACATCTTTGAAAATTGAGAATTGAAAATTATGAAAGAAGTAAGTATTAATAAGCAAGTACGACTATCCCCAAATTTCACTTTGGGGGAGCTATGCAAGACAAGTGCGAAAACGGCTGATAGGAACATCCCTTCGCACGTACATATCGAGAACTTGAAGCGCCTCTGTGGCTGGTTGGAAGAACTGAGAAGGCGATGGAACAATATTTATGGCGAGGGCGATGATCCTATCATCATCAACTCAGGCTATCGCTCTGAGGCGGTGAACAAGGCCGTAGGCGGTGTGAAAGGCTCGAACCACCTGACAGGCTGTGCCGCCGACATCCGCGTGGCAGGTATCGAGCAACTCATCCGCTACGCCACCATCCTGCTCGACATCAGCGACCTGAACAACGAGGACTTCGACGAGCTCCTGATAGAGCGTTCACCCAAGGGCGGCTACTGGCTCCACTTCGCCGTAAGGCCGTCAGGTAACAGGCGTAAGGTTCGACTGATACAGACGTGATAAACTACGAGAATGACTGGCATCTTTGAGGGTGCCAGTCACTTCATTCTGCTTGTTTGACTAACGGAAACGTTTTCGCACACATTATTCTATTAAAGTGTTGGCTGTATCGGAAATAATTTGTACCTTTGCAGAAAAATCACAGATTATGCCGAAAGAGAACATTACCATCAAGGATATCGCTGCCCGCGCAGGTGTGTCGACAGGAACAGTGGACCGTGTGCTGCACAAGCGTCCGAACGTGAGCAAGACGGCTCTCGACAAGGTGAACAAGGCCTTGGAGGAGCTGGACTACCGTCCGAACATGTACGCCTCTGCCCTCGCCTACAACAAGACATATAACTTCTACTGCGTGCTGCCGAAGCACGAGCAGGAGGCGTACTGGGACGAGATTGAAGAGGGAGCGCTGGCCTGTGCGGACTTCCGTCGCGACTTCGGCATCAACCTGAAGTTCGTGTATTACGAGCGTTTCAACGCTGCCGCGTTCACCAGGATGGTGAGGGAGTTCTTCACGGCAAAGATCGACGGCGTGATCATCGTGCCCACGACGCTGGAACAGACGGCACGCTTCACGGAGAAGCTGACGGAGAGGCAGATTCCCTACGTGCTGCTCGACTCGTACATGCCCGACCTGAAGCCCTTGACCTTCTTCGGACAGGACTCGTTTGCCAGCGGCTATTTCGCTGCAAAGATGCTGATGCTCATCGCCGGCAAGGAAAAGGAGATTGCGCTGGTGAAGCAGACACGCGACGGAAAGGTGGGTTCCAAGCAGCAGGCTAACCGTGAGACGGGGTTCCGTCACTATATGGTGGACCACTTCCCTGAGATCAAGATTACGGAGGTGGACCTGCCGCTCGACGAGGAGAAAAAGGAGTATGACGGCATACTGGAGAAATTCTTCAAGGAGCATCCGCTGGTACACCACTGCATCACGTTCAACTCGAAGGCTCACATCGTGGGGCAGTTCCTGCAAAAGAGCAACCGCCGCAACATACAGATCATGGGATACGATATGGTGCCGAAGAACGAGATGTGCGTGCGGCAGGGAAGTATCTCGTTCCTGATTGCCCAGCATGCATACCAGCAGGGATACTCGAGCGTGGACGCGCTGTTTAATGCCATCGTCATGAAGCGTGCCGTCAACCCTGTGAACTACATGCCGATCGAGATCCTGACGAAGGAGAACGTGGACTTCTACAGAAGAACGGCGATCTGATTTACGATTTACAGATTTACGATTTACGATTGATTACTAAAACAAACAAATAAAAATGGAATTAGCTACTTACTTGAAGATTAATGCGGCGGACAGCGTGGTGGTTTGTCTGCAGGAGAAGAAAAAGGGGGAAATCATTGAGGTGGACGGTCGAAAGGTCGTGGTGAACCAAGATACGCCCGCTGGTCACAAGATCCTCATCAAGGATACCGCCAAGGGTGAGGACATCATCAAATACGGTTATCCCATCGGTCATGCACGCGAAGACCTGAAGGCCGGTGACTGGGTGAACGAGAACAACCTGAAGACCAATCTCTCAGGAACGCTTGAGTACACATACAATCCCGTAGGCGAGGAACTGAGCATTAAAAATGAGAACCGCACCTTTGAGGGCTATGTACGCAAGAATGGCGATGTAGGTGTACGCAACGAGATATGGGTGGTGCCCACTGTAGGCTGTGTGAACGGCATTGCCGAACGGCTGGTGGCACAACTCCGCCATGAAACTGGACTTGAGAGTAATCATAATGCTCAAAGCTCAAAGTTTAAAGTTCAAAGTGGCGTTGACGCCATCTATGCCTGGCATCACAACTACGGCTGCTCGCAGCTGTCAGGCGACCACGAGAACACCCGTAAGGTGCTGCGCGACATCTGTCTGCACCCCAATGCAGGCGCTGTGCTCGTGCTGAGTCTCGGCTGTGAGAACAACCAGCCCGACGATTTCATGGCGATGCTGGGTGACTACGACAAGGACCGCATCAGGCTGCTCGTCACCCAAAAGGTGGACGACGAAATGGAGGCTGGTATGACCATCCTGCGTGAACTCTACGACATCGCCCGTCAGGACAAACGTGAGACGGTGCCCGTGAGCAAACTGCGCATCGGTCTGAAGTGCGGTGGCTCCGACGGTTTCTCAGGCATCACCGCCAATCCGCTCGTAGGTGAGTTCAGCGACTGGCTCGTGGCACAGGGCGGCACCAGCGTGCTGACCGAAGTGCCTGAGATGTTCGGTGCCGAGACCATCCTGATGAACCGCTGCCGTACGGAAGGGTTGTTCAACCAGACGGTAGCCATGATCAATAACTTCAAGGAGTATTTCCTCTCTCACGGTGAGCCTGTGGGTGAGAACCCCAGCCCAGGCAATAAGGCCGGAGGCATCTCTACGTTGGAGGACAAGGCGCTGGGCTGCACACAGAAGTGCGGCAAGGCTCCCGTCAGCGGCGTGATGGAGTATGGCGACCGTCTGCAGAACACTGGCCTGAACCTGCTCTCCGCCCCAGGCAATGACCTCGTGGCGGCTACTGCCCTCGCCTCTTGTGGCTGTCATATCGTGCTGTTCACCACGGGCCGCGGTACGCCTTTCGGCACATTCGTCCCCACGATGAAGATTGCCACGAACCCCGACCTTGCCCGCAGGAAGCAGAGCTGGATAGACTTCTCCGCCGGTCAGCTGATAGAAGGAAGGACTATGCAGGAGCTCGTGCCGGAGTTTATCGACAAGGTGTTGGCTGTTGCCAGCGGAGAACCTTCCAAGAATGAAGAGAACGACTATCGCGAAATATCCATCTTCAAGAACGGAGTAACCTTGTGATTTACGATTTACGGATTTACGATTTACGATTTACGATTTACGATTTACGGATTTACGATTTACGGATTTACGATTTACGATTGAAATGACTGAGCTGGAGTTAAAGTCGAGGTTACGATCATTCAGTATTAGAATTATCAAGATGGTAGATAGTATGCCATCTACCATATCATCTATGGCAATCGCAAAACAAGTTGTCAGATCCGGAACGTCTCCTTCAGCTAATTATAGAGCCGCCTGTTTGGCCAAGTCAGAGAAAGACTTTGTGAATAAACTGAAGATGGTAGAGGAAGAATTAGACGAGACATGCCATTGGCTTGACCTGATAATTGCCTGTGAAATTCTGCCTGAGAAGCGTGTAGAGAATCTCTTCTCTGAAAGTCAGGAACTTTTGAAGATTATCTCAAGTTCAATCCTTACGATGAAACAGAAACTCTCAGAGTAATCAATCGTAAATCGTAAATCTGTAAATCGTAAATGAAAAAAGGTCTGATTGCCCTAAGTCCGTTGTTTGTCTTCATCACGTTTTATCTCCTGACAAGCATTGTGGCTGGTGACTTCTACAAGATACCCATCACCGTGGCGTTTATGGTGTCGAGCATCTATGCGATCATCATCTGTGGCGGAAAGCCTTTGAAACAACGTATCGACACTTACAGCCGAGGTGCGGCAACGGAGCAGATGATGCTCATGATCTGGATCTTCGTGCTGGCAGGAGCCTTTGCGCACTCGGCCAAGGCTATGGGCAGCATCGACGCTACCGTGAACCTGACACTGGCCCTGTTGCCGCCACAGATGATCCTCGCGGGCATGTTCCTCGCTGCCTGTTTTGTGTCCATCTCCATCGGAACGAGCGTTGGTACCATCGCCGCTCTCGTGCCCATCGCCGCTGGCGTAGCCGACGAGACAGGCATCAACGTGGCGATGATGACAGCCATCATCGTGGGCGGTTCGTTCTTCGGCGACAACCTCTCGTTCATCTCCGACACCACCATCATGGCCACACAGACACAGGGATGCCGTCTGAGCGACAAGTTCCGCGTCAACGCCTTCATCGTGTTTCCTGCCGCATTGATGGTACTCATCGGATATCTGTTCATGGGCTCAGGCGTCAGTGCACCCCAACAGATACAGCATGTGGAATGGGTGAAGGTGATACCCTATCTCCTGGTGCTGACAACGGCCATCTTCGGCATGAACGTGATGGCTGTGCTGACGCTTGGCATCGTGCTGACGGGCGTCATAGGCATGCTCACCGGCTCGTTCGACATCTACGGATGGTTCGGCAGCATGGGTGAAGGGATACTGTCGATGGGGGAACTGATCATCGTGACGATGATGGCGGGAGGCATGTTGGAACTCATCCGTCAGCAGGGCGGCATCGACTTTATCATCCGACAGCTCACAAAACGCGTGAGCAACAAGCGCGGCGCAGAGCTGAGCATAGCGGCACTCGTGTCGTTCGTGGATATCTGTACCGCCAACAACACGGTAGCCATCCTGACCGTTGGTGACATCTCAAAGCGTATTGGCGACCGCTACGGGGTGAACAACAAGAAGTGTGCCTCTATCCTCGACACCTTCTCATGTACCATCCAGGGACTCATCCCCTACGGTGCGCAGATGCTGATTGCCGCAGGACTGGCATCACTGAATCCTGTCAGCATCCTGCCCTACCTCTACTATCCCTTCGTGCTGGGCATCGTGGCCCTGCTCTCGATTTTCCTGCGCTACCCGCGCCGCTATTCATAGCTAATGAATGTAATCATAAAGTTCAAAGCTCAAAGTTCAAAGCTCAAAGTAAGAAAGTGGATATAGTACAACGAAATCTGTTCCGGCTTCTGAGAAGCGGTGCTTTCAACACTGCAGAGGAGATAGAGCCCATGTCGGCCTTCAAATGGACACGGCTATATCAATGTGCCATCATGCACCATATCGTACCATACGTATATGACGGCATAGAACGCTGCCGCAGTCAGTTCTTTGTGCATTTGACCGCGAAGCAGGAAAAAGACTGGAAACAGACCTTGCACGAAGAGATGGCTCTGGCCGAACAGCAGCATAACGAGATGGATGAGGACGAGTTGTTGCGTCCTGACCGTCTTACCAATCCTCTGCTCAACAACCGTCTACAGGAGATACTCGACGACGAATACTCTGACATAGCCACACGACAGTTGCTGCTGATCATCATCCGTATCGTGCGCCACCTTTTCAACGAGGGTATGCCCATACTCCAACTCACAGAGCTGGGATTATTCCTGCGTGACCCCAACAACCACATCAACTACATCACCTTCAACAGATGGACCGCACGGCTCCATCTCACACAGATGACTCAACTCACTGGGGAGTTCCTGATAAAGATTTTCAAGTTTACGGAAGATGAGATTCCTTTCTTGAAGGAAGATAAGGATAAACCTGTAGAGCGTATCGCCCAGGAACTGATAGAATTCACCAACACACGTTCACAGAACTGGTATTTCTCACAGCAGGACGGTGGTATCTTTGTGCATAACAGCAATTCCTCAGCCACATTCAGTCACGTAAGGCGGTCTGCACGCTATTTCCGCTATTATCCATCGGAGAGCGTCACGAACTTCTTCGCGTCGTTCTTACACTCGCTGTCCCATATTGAGGAATAGAATACTTTGAACTTTGAGCTTTGAACTTTATGATATCATTGGAGGCAGAAAAATGCCCACCACAGTCTTCTCTATATTCTGCTTAAGAAGTAATCATAAAGCTCAAAGTTCAAAGTTCAAAGCTTAATGTCTAATGTCGGAAGCGGATTTCGCGAAGACCATGACGGCCGAGGAAACGGCTCTTATCCACAAAACCATTAACACCCACGATACGTCCCTTGCTGGTGTACTGCCACATCGTGATGTCCCTTCCGTCGGCCAGTTCCGGCTCTTCGTCCGTATACATGGCTATCATCAGCTTGTAGTCGTCGATCTGTCCCAGCAGATGTTTGTTGTAGAAGTTGCGGAAGGTATATAACAACGGCTGCTGACGGTATGTGCGCTCCACCATCCCAAGGAAGCGGAACAAGGAATCGCAGAACTCGTAGTCAGGCAATCCACCTGTGGTTTCGATATCTATCATCGGAATAAGGTCTTGTTCTCCAGGCAGACACTGTGTCTTGAAGTTCTCCAATTGCTGGAGTAAGGGAGTCTTCGGTCGGAAGAAGTGATAGGAGCCAACCTTCAGTCCATAGCGGTGAGCCAGTTCGATATTCCGTTCATAGCGCTCGTCGATACGGTCGCCGCCCTCTGTAGCCTTCAGATAGACATACGCCATCTTCGTGTTCTCGCCTACCGTTTCCCAGAACACCTGTCCCTGATAGTGCGACAGGTCAATGCCGTGAATGTGGCCACAGGTGTCCTCACATGACAGGAAGGGATCGTAGTCGGGATCGTTAAGTCGAGGGTCTATTGGCTTCACAACAGCCGTACGTTTGCGGCTTACCTTCTTTTTCTTCTTGATGACCTTATGCGTCTTTACGCGATGCTTTCTTTTTGTTTTCGATTGATTAGCCGACACTTCGCCAATAGCCATTGTGGCAATAAGCAAGGCCAGCAGGATATATATTTTATTCTTCAGCATGTTCATGTATAATTACTTTAATTCTGGATATTCGATGACCGTCAAGTTCCACCACCTCAAAGGTGAAGTTCTTGTAGTCCAGACGTTCGTGGAGTTCAGGGAAGTCACCTTTTATCTCCAGCAGCAGGCCAGCCAATGAATCGGCGTCGCCTTCCACATCCTCGAAAGTCTCGTCGTCGAGATCGAGAATCTTGAAGAAGTCGCTGAGCAACGTCTTGCCTTCGAATATATAGGTATTGGCATTGATTCGGGTATAGTTCTTTTCCTCCTCGTCGTACTCGTCGTTGATCTCACCCACAATCTCCTCGAGGATATCTTCAAGGGTGATGATACCGCTGGTGCCACCGAACTCATCCACTACGATTGCGATGTGCACCTTGTTCTCCTGGAAGTCGCGCAACAGGTCATCGATTTTCTTCGTTTCAGGCACAAAGTACGGTGGTCTTATCAGCGACTGCCAACGGAATGTGGAGGGTTTTGAGAGATGCGGCAGCAAATCCTTGATATAAAGGATGCCGCGGATATTATCGATTGATCCCTGATAGACGGGGATACGCGAGTAGTTGTTCTCTACGATACACTTCAGGACATCAGGGAAGGAAGAGCGGAAGTCGAGGTCTACGACATCCTGGCGACTAGTCATCACCTCTTTTGCGGTCTCGTCGCCAAAACGCACGATGCCCTCAAGCATATCCTTCTCATCCTTCAGTTCGTTCTCACCTGTGAGTTCAAGTGCCTGTTCAAGATCGTCCACACTGAGTACGTGATTCTCTTTCTGTACCACCTTCTCTGCCAGCACTCCTGAACGGATCAGCACTGAGGCAAGCGGGTAGAAAAATGTCCTGAGGCGCATAATACCAGAAGCCGAGAAACGGCAGAAGGCCAATGCGTGCTGTGCTGCATAGACCTTTGGCATGATCTCGCCGAAAAGCAGAAGCAGGAATGTGAGCAGGACGGTAATCACAATGAACTGCAACCAATAGGCGTTGCCGAAGTCGATGACGTGGCTGAAGAAATAGTTGCAGAGCATGATGATCGTAACGTTCACCAGGTTGTTGGTGATGAGGATAGTGGCCAGCGTACGCTCAGAGTCCTCGCGTAACTCAGTAATCTGGCGGTCGTCGTCGTTCTTCTCCTCATCGAGCTCGTTGAGGTCGTTGGGCGACAGAGAGAAGAAAGCAATCTCTGAACCGGATGCATAGCCTGAGAACACCAGTAGCAAGCATGCCAACACCCCACACACTATGGCTCCAGTGGTGGGAGTCAGAAAACAAACTTCATTCAGGAGTTGTTGAAAATAGTCCATGATCAGAACGGCAGGACCTCTTCAGGTGATTTATCGGGCTGAGGAGCAGCCAACGGTTCATTAACAGTAGCCGTTACAGATTTGGGCGATCCAAGGAACTCCAAATTATCAGCCCATATTTCTGTTGCAAAACGACGCTGTCCCTGCTTATCATCATATGAGGTATAACGAATACGTCCCTCTATGTATAGTTTATCACCTTTGTGAACATACTTTTCAATATATTCCGCTAATCCCTTCCAGAATTTTATCGTGTGCCAGTCGGTATGGTCAGGCACCTGAGTGCCGTTCTGCAGGGTATAGCCTCGCTCAGTTGTGGCCAAACGAAGCCTGGCTACAGCCACTCCCTGGTCTACGTATCTTACTTCGGGCTCCTGTCCGACATTGCCAATAAGCATCACCTTATTCATAATTGCCTCCTTTCAAAAACTTACCTCTTTGCATTTCCGAGGAAACGGAACTTGAAATTCTTTCCCTTAGCCGAGGGGAACTGACTGCGCTCATCGACACGCTCACGCAGATGCTCGATGATACGCTCATAGCATTCCATACCCGACATTGCCCTCACGCGTGCAACGAACAACGTGTCGCGATACTGGAACTTGCCCGTTCCAGGTACGAGCAGCACTCTCTTGAAATTGACCGAGCCCTCATACCATCCATCGCGCAGTTCGTTGAGCTTCGCCACAGCAGGAGAGACAGCCTTTGCTGCAGGTACACTATCAGGGTGTACTGCCTTCTTTTCCTTGAAATCCTGCATGGTGGCAGCATCGGTCTTTATAATAATAAAGTACACACGGGGATGAATCTTATAGCGCTTGGGATAAAACACACTACTGGCGACATAATCTCTAATGTCTGCCTCCAGCTCGGGTGTCATCTCTATCTCGTTAATAGCCTTGAGGAAGTCAATAGCCTCATCTACTGTGGAAACGAGCGTTTCACGGTCAAAATATCTAAGATATAAATTCATCTGAAAAAGTTGTTTTCCTAAAAAGAGCGGAAAACGGGACTCGGACCCGCGACCCCAACCTTGGCAAGGTTGTGCTCTACCAACTGAGCTATTTCCGCTTGTCTTCGAACAATCGAGATTTTCGGCGGCGCCTTGGCATAAAAACAAGGTTTTTCTGCACTCGGCTTGCGCGAAAATTCCGCTTGTGAAGAGGAGGAGACTCGAACTCCCACGTCGCAATTGACACTACCCCCTCAAAGTAGCGCGTCTACCAATTCCGCCACCTCTCCAACAAAACGCTGAATAAAAAAGAGTGCCCAGAACAGGACTC
>JAEEGG010021758.1_pt1 | contig 12704 bp, 10 predicted proteins | sample 9134161 | NCBI WGS metagenome assembly JAEEGG01 (sample SAMN16246543, study PRJNA631951) | gut metagenome | biome: gut microbiome; feature: rumen; material: CR-attached | host: Bos | place: Iran: Karaj | collected 2018-10
GCGCGGCGTCGTTGACGGGGTTGCCGTTGATGTAGATGTCGTTGTACTTCGACCCGAAGGCACGGTACTTGAACCGCGCAGCCGAGAAGCGGTAGCCCACTTGGCTGGCATAGGCGTTGCGGTTTGAGGAGATGATGGTGACGTTCTGCGTCACGTCGTCGTCCTCGCCCAGCTGCGCCTCAGTGAAGGTGAAGGCCTGCTCCGTCTGCACGTCTACGGCCAGGGAGTCAACCACGTCCTGGGCCCATAGTGCCGGTGCACAGCAGAGTGCCATCACTGCAAGTTTCAGTTTCTTCTCCATAGATTGCTGTTTTTGGTTTCCGTTATTCGTTATTTGCTGCAAAGTTACAAATAATTTCTGATACTGCAAAGATTTTCCTGTTTTTTCGTCATATTTTCTCGCTTTACAGCATATTCTCCTCTCTTTTGCATACTGGGCAAGTGTCATTAGACGACCAGAATGGACAAAGCAGCCCTGTAGGGTCCCACGTTGCTTCTAGAGGACGACCTGTTCCCTCCGAGGGAAGTGCCTGTTCCCACCGAGGGAAATGTCGGTTCCCACCGAGGGAAGTGACGGATTGACTTTAACGAAATGTACTTTCAGGCATCCCATTGCATTGAGAAAGGAGGAAAAGCAGAAAAGCGGAAAGTAGACATTAAGTTCTTTTTGGTTGTAGAATTTAGCAGTAGTAAGTAAAGAGTAAGTAATAATATATCGTATTATATATAATTATAAATATATAAAACTTATACTTATAATGTCTCTCTGCTGCCCCCGAAAACCCTCGAAAGAGGAGAGTCAAAACATGCAAATGTCTACTTTCCTCTTTTCCTCTTTTCTGCGTTTCAATCCCCACAGCCCCCCTTGAAAATATTTAAGTAAAACTTAAATAAAAGTATGGTAAATATTTGCGTATATGAAGATTTTTTCGTAACTTTACGATAGCTAAAGAAAGGAAGGCAAAGGCCTTATGCGCGCAAGGATTAAGCCTTCTGACGGAAGCCCTAAACCTTATTTATTAACCTATTAATCATCAAAGAAATGGCAAAAAACAGAATCGTTGGCCACATCAATTATTCCAAGGGTTTGCGCCTGAAGAACCCTAGCGAGAAAGACTCGGAGAAGGAAGTTGTGGCATTCAATCAGGAAGTGGAGACCATCGACCTGGCGCTGCTCGCAGAGCACATACGCGACCATGGTAGCTGCTACTCCAAGGGCACCATCTACGGTGTGATGACCGACATGGTGGAGTGTATCATCGAACTGCTTCGCGGTGGCTACGGCGTGCTCGTCGACGGCATCGGCAAGTTTGGCGTCTCGCTGCAGAGCGACGGCGTGGACATGGACGAAGTGGAGGAATTCAGCGCATCGAACATCAAGGGCGTGAACCTGACTTTCCGTCCTGCCGAGGAAGTTAAGTCGGCGCTGAGCACCAACATGGAGTTTGAGTACGTTGGCACTCGCATCATGCAGGCTCAGGCCAAGAAGCAGGAGGAGGTGAACCTCGCTCAGGGCCTCTCGGCAGCAACCAGTGGTGGTAGCGGCATCGGCGGTAACTCTGGCTCGGGCGGAAGCGGCAGCGGTGACGCAGGAGATGTGACTCCCTAACGGAAGCCCCTCTCCCTAAATCCCTCCCCCGAATGGGAGGGACTTGGGGGGAGTTGGGACGCTGCTGGGCGTTCCTCGCTTCGCCCGAGAATTAAGAATTAAGAAAGAAGAAATCGGACGGACGTAATCGGACGCAAAGCTACGCTTGCCGTGCAAGAAGTCCTACGCTTGGCTCGTCCATGAATTAAGAATTAAGTAAACCAAAGAATCGAGAACCCCAAAAAGGCTCTCGATTCTTGTTTCTTGGTTGTATGTCTGCCCGAAGGCTTACGATTTGTGACTGATGAGCTTGAGGAACTCGTCGCGGGTCTTGGCTTGGTTGAAGGCGCCAGTGAAGTCGCTGGTGGTGGTGATAGAACCTTGCTTCTCCACGCCACGCATCTGCATGCACATGTGCTGGGCCTCGACAACGACCATCACACCCAGGGGCTTGAGGGCTTGCTGTATGGCTTCGCGTATCTGCAACGTCATGCGTTCCTGTACCTGCAGGCGATGGCTGTAGCAGTCTACGACGCGGGCTATCTTGGACAGGCCTGTGATGTAACCGTTGGGGATGTAGGCCACATGCGCCTTACCGATGAACGGAATCATGTGATGCTCGCAAAGTGCGAAAAGCTCAATGTCTTTAACTATCACCATCTGGCGGTAGTCCTCCTTGAATCGTGCCGAGAGCAGTATGTCCATAGGGTCCATGTTGTATCCCTGAGTGAGAAACTGCATGGACTTGGCCACTCGCAACGGGGTTTTCTGCAGACCTTCGCGGTCGGGATTCTCGCCCAGGAGCGAAAGTATGGCTCTGTAGTGCTCGGCCAGTTTCTGTGTGCGTTCCGGATTGAAATGCTCTATCTTTTCGTAACCGATGAGTTCGTTATTCTCCATCAATTTTCTTTTTTTCTTTTTTTGCGAGTTTGAATGTCTCAAACACGCTGTATATCAAATAGTAAATGAGGAAAGTGATTGCAAAACGCTTGCCGTCTTCCTTGAAATTCAATACATAGACGAAGATGATGGTCAGATAGAGTATCATCTTCACCACGGTGGAAGCCATGTAGAAATTGGCGAATTTCCTCATGTCTTTTCTTCTGGCCCTCATGCTGAGGAAATATACCAGAATGCTGACTATGAAGAAAAACAGCAATATGGCTGGCCACCACACTGTCAGTGAATTACGCACAGCTATGGACGCGCCGGTTACTACGGCTGTCAGTATGCATAAATGTGACAAGAATTTCGAATCTTTCGAGTCAAGTTTCATGCCTTATTTCTTTGGGGCTTCGGTCATCTGCTGCGACATTTCGCACTTACCTGTGAAGATGGCGCCCACCTCAATGAACAGCTGCTTGGTGTAAAGCTCAGCCTCAATGCGTGAGGTTGACTTAAGCGATGTCAGCTCGTCCACTCTGATGGTTCCTTTGACACGGCCCGATACGTCTGTGCTGTTGCACATCAAATCGCCTTCCACAACGCCTTGCTGGCCGATTATGATTTTGCCGCTTGACTTTACTGTTCCGATGATTGTGCCGTCAATACGGACATCACCTGAAGCGATGATTTCGCCCTTAATGGTTGTACCATTGCCGATAAGGTTGTTTCTTACCGATGTTTCCTGTTGATTTGCACTCATTGTTTTACTTGTTATATTGATGCCAGAATTCCAAATATTCATCTACATTCTTCTGTTCGTAGAAGATAGGGTAGTTGGATATCGAGATTTCCAAAACTTTATAATTTTCTTCGTTAATGCCTCCGAACACGTAATCCGTGAGGAAGAGTGAGGTGTGATAATCGAGGGCCTTGTCGAGGTTCTCAAACTTCTCTATGGTCAGGAGGGCGTCATCACGGTTTAGCATGACGTTTTTAACCTTTAGCTGGTCCATGCGGAAGTTGTTTTTATTGAAGTCGCCCAGACGCACCTTCAACGGGTTGACGCGCACGCTCTTGTTGCACACTATCACTACGTAATACTCATCGTTAGGCTTGAAGGTGTAAGGATATTCCTTTTCCGCCTCCTTATCATCCTTAGGACGGGCGCTTTCGATGTTGAGACCCAGGTCGTACATGTCGTTGGCTGCCAGCAGCACGTCCAAGGCGAACGGCTTGATGCTGCTTTCAGGATAGGTCTGAATGAGTCGCAGCAAGGCGTAGGCCATGGAGTCGACCACCTCGACATAACCCAGCGACACCGCGTTGAGGAACTCGAAGCGAGGCATGTAGAGGGTGTCGTTGGCATAGAGCTCGCGGGCACGGCGTGTGTTCATCATCACACGCTGGTACTGACCGTTCTGATAGGCCTCGTAAGTCTTTGAATACAGCTGTTCGGCCTCGGCGCCCTTCTCGTGAGCTTTCACGAAATAATCCGGGTCGAGTATGATTTTGGCCTGATTTGAATCGGGATACTTGGTAAGCACCTGATTCTTGTATGTCTCGGCCTCTGCCGTCTCCTTGCGGACGCTGTGCATCTTGTACAGATAATACCAGGCAGCCACTTCGTTGGAGTTGTCGGGGTAACGCTCGCACAACTCGGTGAAGGCTTCGATGGAGCGCGGGTAGTCCTGAAGGTCGTTGTAGTAGATGAAGCCTATATTGTTGAGAGCCTCGGCAATCTGGCTGTTGGCCTCGTCTTTCTGACTCTTCTTGAACGGAATCTGACGGAGGTAGTAGCCTCTGTCGAGTTCGGTGTATTGCACGGTGTCTATGGTCGCGGCTCCGCCGTTGAGACGTCTGTAGTACTCGTCACGCTCTTCGTTGGTGAGCATCTTGATTTGCTCGTCGGTGAGCTCCTCGAAAGGCTCTTCCGGGATTTCAAGTGCCGGTTTGTTGGAGATGAACCAATAGTCTTCGAGTATACGGTTGCCCCATCTGGTGCGGAACTCATTCATGCCGCGGTTGCGGGTCTGGGTGTTGTAGAAATACCAGCTGCCGGTGTTGGTCGGGGCCACAGACTCGGGCTTCTCGTTGCCTCCGTTGAGGGCTATCTGGGCCGCTATCTCTTCCTCTCTCTTGATGCGCTCCTGCTCCTCTTTGTACTCTTCTATCACTTGGTCGATGATGGCATAGAGGTGTATGGTGTCCATCTCGGAGAGGCGCAGCAGACTGTCCTGCAACTCGTAAACCGTAAGGTTACTGACCAGGTCGGTGAGCATGACCGAAAGGTTGAGCAGGCTGTCATAGCCCGGATATCTGCGGTCCATGGTCATGACGGCTGTGTCGTAGTAAGCCTGGCTGAGCACGTAGTCGCTGTTGCTGAAAAGCAAAGTGGCGGCGTCGAGAGACGACTTCACTTTCTGAGTATTGTTGTTGCGGCTTGCAGCCACCGATTTTCTGAGATACTTGATGCCGTCGGGCTCGTTGTTGTTGTCCAGTGCCACGTCAGCCATGGCGTAGTAGATGCGGTCTTTGTAGTCTGAGTTCTTGACGTCTTTCAGCATCTTGTTGAGCATCTTCATGATGGTGGCCGTGTCGGCGTCGTAGCAGCGTGCCAGGTTCATCTGTGCCTCGAATGTCATCTCGTATGACGGGTGTTTTTTGATGACGTTCTTGAACTGCTCGGTGGCGCGCGGCTTGTCGTTCTGATGCTGATAGATCTGACCGAGTATGAACATGGCGCGCGACTTGTAGTACTTGCCTCTGGCAGTGATCAGGGCGCTGCGCAGATAACGCACGGCCTCGTTTTCCTTGCCCATGGCTATGTAATAGTCGGCGTAGACCAAATCGATGTTGGTGCGCACGTAAGCCGGAATCTTGGTATCGTCGGTGTCGGTGGCCACCAGCAGCGACTGCAGCATGGCCTCGGCCTTCTCAAACTGTTTGGTCTCTATGTAGACCTTTGCCAGCCACAGGGTGGCGGTGAAGCGGTCTTTGCTGCCGCGGAACTGTGTGGCAGCATAGTCGAAGGTGCGTCGTGCCGGCACGTAGTCTTGCTTGTAGAAATGGGCTCTTCCCATATCGATGAAGGCGTCGTCTATCCAGCGCACGTACTCGGTGTTGTTGAAGCGCATGGAGTGCTTCTGCACGCAGATGGCGTCCTTCTCTATGGCACGGTCCATCTGCTGGTTAAGCGCGAGGGCGTTTTCCTTGGTACCGTAGTTGAACACGCGTAAAGTCTTGGTGTAGTCGTCCTGTACAGACTCCCGCAACACCTTTTCTCCCTCCAATATGCTCTGGTTGCCGTTCCACCACACATTATAGTGGCTTGTCATGTTGTGCCACACTCGTCTGTTCCATTTGTTCTTTTTTGTGGAACACGAAGCCAACGTGATGATAGCCAGCAATATAGCTAATATTCCAAATATCCTTATTGACTTTACCTTCATTTCCAGTTTATTTTCCGTCCGAAACTGCAAAAATACGAAATTCGTCGTTTCATAAGTCTTTTTTTTAAAAAAATATGAATAAGTATCCTGATTTGAGAAAATCTTTGTAATTTTACAAGCTGAATAAAAGGCTATATTCTGATGGAAAATTTTATAGTATCGGCACGAAAATACAGGCCTGCGACTTTTGAGAGCGTCGTGGGTCAGCATGCCATCACGTCGACCTTGCAGAATGCCATACGCAACAACACTCTTGCGCAGGCGTTCCTGTTCTGCGGCCCGCGTGGAGTGGGCAAAACCACCTGCGCCCGCATCATGGCCAAGACCATCAACTGCTTGCATCCCACCGACAACATGGAGGCCTGCAACGAGTGCGAGTCGTGCGTGAGCTTCAACAACAACGCGTCGTTCAACATCTTCGAGCTCGACGCGGCCTCGAACAGCGGCGTCGACGACATCCGCGCCCTCATCGACCAGGTGAGAATACCTCCGCAAATCGGAAAGTACAAGGTCTACATCATAGACGAGGTGCACATGCTGTCGGGCGCGGCCTTCAACGCCTTCCTCAAGACCCTTGAGGAACCGCCTGCGTATGCCAAGTTCATTCTGGCCACTACCGAAAAGCATAAAATCCTGCCCACCATACTCTCAAGATGCCAGATTTTCGACTTCAAGCGCATCACGGTGGAGGACATCACCCAGCATCTGAAGAATATAGCCGCCAAAGAGGGTGTAAACGCCGAGGAAGAGGCTCTCAACATCATAGCGCAGAAGGCCGACGGAGCTCTGCGCGACGCCCTTTCCATCTTCGACCAGATGGTGAGTTTCTCGGGCAACAACATCACTTACAAAGACGTTATCACCAACCTCAATGTGCTTGATTATGAGTACTATTTCAGGATGGTTGAAAATATTTTGGCCGGCGACATCAACTCCATGCTGCTGTTGCTGAATGAGGTCATCAACAAGGGCTTCGACGCCCAGAATTTCATTCAAGGCATGGCTAGCCATCTGCGCAACCTGCTGCTGGGTAAAGACCAGCGCGTGATAGGTCTGATGGAGGTGAGCAACCAGCTGAAGGACCGTTATGCCAAACAGGCGGCGGCCTGCAGCACCGACTTCCTGCTGAGGGCGCTCGATCTGGCCAACAGCTGCGACATCAACTTCCGCAGCGCCAACAACAAACGCCTGCATCTAGAGGTGGCGTTGATGAAAATGGTGGCGATGCCCGCCGCACAACCCATGGCGCAGCCTGTTTCGCAGCCTCAGCCTGTTTCGCAGCCTCAGCCTGCGGCTAAGCCACAGCCTATCGCACAGCCCGTCCCGCAGCCCGTTCAGCCGAAGCCACAGCCGGTGCAAACCCAGCCTTCGGCCCAACCCGTTGCCCAACCTGCGGCCCAGCCAAAGCAGCCACAACAGGCTCAGCCTGCCGCACAACCCGCCGCCCAGCCTGTGCAGCGCATGAGACGAACAAGCACGGTGTCCATACTCGACGAAGGGCCGAAGGAGAAAAAAGCCGAGGCTCCGGTGGAGGTGAAGGACAACCCTTTTACGCAAGCGATGCTGGATGAAGCGTGGACGAAATTCGTGACGGAGCATAAGAACTCCTCGCCGAACTTCGTTGCCGGCATCGGCAAATACACGCACACACTCAAAGGTAACGAAATACATTATCAAGTCGACAACGTGTTGGTTGTCAACGATATGAACAATATGGGCAAGTTCCGTGAATTTCTTGTCAAGGAGCTTGGAAACAATCAGTTCAAACTCGTGCATCACATTGTGGAGAAGCCCAAGGACGAGGTGGTCTACACCGACCGCAGCCGCTTCGAGAAGATGGCCGAGATGAATCCTAATGTTTTGACTTTAAAAAAAGGCCTCGGCCTGGAGATTGACGTATGAGTTTTAAAAAATGGTTTGGTCGCAACTACCTCAAATTGAGGGGTTTCACTTTTGTGGGAGAGTTTCCTGAAGGAGTCAAGAAAAGCATAGTCATAGAGGCTCCCCACACCTGCATAGAGGACTTCGTGATAGGCCGCTGTTTCTTCTGGATGGAAGGACGTCAGGTAAAGTTTCTGGTGAAAAAGGAGTTTTTCAACAACCCTATACTGCGCTGGGGTTTGAACCGAATGGGAGGCATACCCGTCGACCGCAGCAAAGGCAACAACATGGTGGTGAAGACCGCCGCCCTGTTCCGCCAGTACGATGAACTCAACATAGTGATAACTCCCGAAGGCACCCGCAAACGCGTGGAGAAGTGGAAACGCGGATTCTATTACATAGCTGAACTGGCCAAGGTGCCTGTGGTTCTGGGGTTTATAGATTTCAAGACCAGACGTTGCGGCTACGGACCGTCGTTCATCCCCTCAGGCGACTTCGACAAGGATTGGGTCATGATAGAGAATTTCTACCGTGGGATGCAGGGAAAGACAAAAGGACTGTTTAACTTGGAATAATGCGGAAAGATGAGCAAATGGTTTAAGAATTTCAAAGACAAGTTCAAAGTCGTCATCATCCATCCAGTGACATTGGAGGAGAAGCTCGGCTTCGACATGAGCAAAATGAGTCTCACCGCCATGATAGTGGTATATTCACTGTTGCTTATTATCATAACCACCGTTCTGATATTTTTCACTCCTTTGCGTGAGCTCATACCGGGTTATACCGACGTGACACTCAACCGCAGGGTCTACAACATAGAGCGCAGGGCCGACTCTCTGGAGGCCGAACTGAACCGCAATGACGTCTACATCCAGAATCTGAAACATATACTTTCGTCGGACGAAGAGTATGACGCCACCACCGATAACACCTTAATTAATATAAGAAAAAACAGGGAAAGCAAGGCCGCTGCGGCCAACGGCAAGTCGGTGGAGTATAACTACGTTGCATTATTGCCTCCTCTCAACGGCATGATCACAAGTCATTTTGACAGCAAAAACAGTCACTACGGAGTCGATATTGTGGCCGAAACCGACGCTGTCATAAAGGCAACGGCCGACGGCACAGTCATCTTCTCCGATTGGAGTGCCGAAGGCGGCTATGTCATTGGTATTCAGCACGATAGAAACACTATTTCGATTTATAAACACAACGCTTCACTGCTGCACCATGAGGGCGATTTGGTGAAAGCGGGCGAAGGCATAGCCATCATAGGAGGAGGCGGAACCACCTCCACAGGACCTCATCTGCACTTCGAGTTGTGGTTCAGGGGAATGGCTCTCGATCCGGAGGATTTTATTTCTTTTGAGAGTAAATGATAAACCAATCATTTTTTTTATTATCTTTGCGGCTTAAAAAACTGGAGTCAGAAAAATGGTTGTTTTAATCAAGATAATACAGGTTGTTCTAGCCCTCTCAATATTAGTTATTATCCATGAATTCGGGCATTTCATAGCATCCCGCGCCTTTGGTGTGAGAGTTGAGAAATTCTATATGTTTTTCGACTGGAAATTCTCGATTTTCAGATGTAAGAAAGTTAATGGGAAGTGGCGTTTCAAGTTTTTTTGCAAGAATGAGCCTGAAAGATACATCACTCACGAGAGAATCGATCCGATAACCAAAAAGAAAGAATACACTTACGAAAAGATAGATATCAACACCCTGCCTGAAGACGACTGGCGCCGCGAGGAGGCCAACACCGAGTTCGGACTGGGATGGGTGCCGCTGGGCGGTTACTGCAAGATAGCAGGCATGGTCGACGAGTCGATGGACCAGGCTCAGATGGCCCAGGATCCTCAGCCGTGGGAGTTCCGCACCAAGCCGGCATGGCAGCGCCTGATTATCATGATAGGCGGCGTCTGCATGAACGTGATACTGGCTTTCCTCATCTACATTGGCATACTTGCAAGCTATGGCGAGCATTATATATCCACAGCCGAGGCCAACAAATACGGCATCACTGTCGACAGCTTGGGCTACAGCCTCGGGCTGCGTGACGGCGATAAAATAGTGTCGGTCAACGGAAAATATGTGGAGAACTTCGGCCAGATCCCCATGGAACTGTTGCTCGAGAAGTCGGATTATGTAGAGGTTGAGCGGGACGGCATGGTGATGAAGGTTGAGCTGCCTGAGAACGCCACCAAGCAGATTATCCAGCATCAGTCGGCATTCATGAGCATACGCACTCCGTTCTACGTGGGTGAATTCGCTCCCGATTCGCCGGCCGAGATGGCAGGAGTGCAGAAAGATGACCGCATCATTGGCATAAACGGCATCGAGACTCCTTACTTCCAGGATTTCAAGAACAATATAGTCAATTACAAAGACCAGGACATAGACCTTGTGGTGCTGCGCGGCAGTGACACTTTGGATTTACCGCTTCACGTGTCGAGTGACGGCATTATCGGAGTGATGGCCGAAAACGTGATAGAGGTGTCCACACAGGAATACTCATTCTGGCAGGCCATACCGAGGGGCTTCAAGAAAACAGGCAAGGAACTGCGCGACTACTGGAAACAGCTGAAGCTCATATTCACTCCAAGCACCGGTGCCTACGAGAGCCTGGGCGGCTTCATCTCAATCGGAAGCATATTCCCCGACAGTTTTATCTGGGAGCAGTTCTGGCGCATGACGGCATTTTTGAGCATCATACTCGCCGTGATGAACATTCTGCCTATACCGGGTCTGGACGGAGGTCATGTGCTCTTCCTCATCTGGGAGGTGGTGACCGGACGCAAACCTAGCGACAAATTCCTCGAAAGAGCTACTACTATAGGATTCATTTTCCTTCTGATGCTGCTTATTTATGCAAACGGAAATGACATCATAAGGCTATTCAGGTGATTTTTTATACAATAAATTGAGAAACAAGGCGTTATAAAACACAATGCGAAGACTGGGAATAATATTGTTATTGGTGATAAACGTATTGACAATCAATGCGTTAAGGGCTCAGCAGGCTCCTATATTCACCAATTTCAGCAATTCCTACGGAGTGATAAATCCGGGTTATTACGGATTGAGTGAGGGTGTAAATGCCATGGCGACGTACCGTAACCAGTGGACTGGCTTCAAGGACGACGTTACCGGCAAAGTGGTGTCTCCGCGTACGTTCTTTGTGTCGGCCGACCTTCCGATCAAGGTGTTGGGTGGAGGCGTAGGTATATCTCTTATGAAAGACCAGCTGGGCTTTGAAGACAATACCTCGTTCAGCCTTGGCTATTCCTATCATTTCGATTTGGGAATGGGTACCTTGGGAGTCGGTTTGGCTTTATGTCTGAACAACCGCAATGTGGATTTTTCGCAGGCTGACCCTCTGCAGGGCAACGACCCGGCCATTCCGTCGGGACAGCAGAGCGACATGCTCTTCGATATGAACTTCGGTATGTTCTACATGGTGCCTGAGACTTTTTATGTTGCTGTGTCAACAACAAGCCTCATGAAATCGAAGGGTAAGGCTCTGGGCGGACAGTCGACCACCAGTGCCAGTTTTGTGGGAGACCGCACCTTCTACTTGGTGGCCGGATATGAATATCAGTTCAACAATCCGAAGTTCATGCTCAACCCTTCGATGATGGTTTTGAGCGACATAGCCTCGACACAAATTAATGCCAGCGCCCGACTCTGGTACAATAATAAGTTCAGTTTCGGCGTTAACTACAGATACGAGGAGTCTATCGACCTGCTTGTGGGCTTCGTAATCAAGGGGGTGGAGATTTCTTATGCATACGACATAAATACTATGGGGCTTAAGCTTCCAGGCTCGCATGAGGTCTCAGTTAGCTACCGCTTCAAGCTTGATATGGATAAGCAACCGCGTATTTATCGGAGTATCAGATACTTATAATAATTGTTGATAAAAAAAAGAAGCCGTTGAAAATGTTTTTGTCAAATATATTGAAAAATAAACTACTTTTGGTGGCTTTTTTGCAAAACAGGAAATAGTAATAACACAATAACGACTATAAAATGAAAAAGTTTTTGTTAGCAGGCATCGTTGCAATGATTTTGATGGGATGCAGCACAAGTGGCGACCAAGGAGAATTGGTCGGCGTCAGAAAGAAATCAAAGCCGTTTTACCAACCGGATCCTTACGGAATGGTGTTTGTGCCAATGGGTAGCTACACCATGGGCGTTGGCGGTCAGGATATTGCAGGAGGAAGCCTGACACAAGGTAAGACCATTTCAGTATCGGCATTCTACATGGATGAGACAGAGATCACCAACAACGAATATCGTGAGTTCGTGTATTACGTGCGCGACTCTTTAGCCCGTACATATCTGGGCGAGGTCGACCCTGACAAGTATCTGATCACCCAGAACCGCAAGACCGGCGAGACATACGACCCGCCATACCTCAACTGGGATCAGAAGATAGAGTGGCGTAGCGACAATCAGGAGTACAGAGACGCTCTGGAACAGCTCTACATCCCTGAAAACGAGCGTTTCTATGGCAAGAAGGAAGTTGATGCCAGACGTCTTGTCTATCACTACAGCTACATCGATTTGAGATCAGCCGCCAAGAAGGAGATGAAGGAGGGCGCCGACTACCGTAACGGTGCTTTCGCCAACCGTCCTACCGGCATGACCGACCGTACATCATATGTGCGCAACGAGGAAATCAACATCTATCCTGACACCCTGTCATGGATTTATGATTACTCATATTCATTCAACGACCCGTTGACAGAGAAATATTTCTGGCACCCGGCTTACGACAACTACCCGGTGGTGGGTGTCAACTGGAGCCAGGCTCGCGCTTTCTGCGTGTGGCGTACCGAGAAACTCAACAAATACCTCGCCAAGCACAAAGGCCAGGCTGGTTTGTCAGAGTTCCGTCT
>JAEEGG010021760.1_pt1 | contig 12703 bp, 9 predicted proteins | sample 9134161 | NCBI WGS metagenome assembly JAEEGG01 (sample SAMN16246543, study PRJNA631951) | gut metagenome | biome: gut microbiome; feature: rumen; material: CR-attached | host: Bos | place: Iran: Karaj | collected 2018-10
CCGCAAATTCCGTCTTTCCCACAAAATTAGCGACAAAAAATCCATCCACGACAATGTACAGGGAGAGAAATATATTCATCACAATGGATGGCAGTGTAAACCGCAGCAATTTCCCGTATGTAAAATTGTCAGAAATACGAATCTTTGATTTCATGTTTTTATTGAAATAATGGATGCCTACCGGACATAATCAAAGAATCAGTTTACTTTCTTTCCGGCAAAATACACCTCTTTCGGCATGTTTTGGCTGAATCCTTCATGCTCTGCGGTAAGCAGATCATTGTCGAATACCAGATAGTCGGCGTCCTTGCCGGCCGTGATAGAACCCTTTTTATCCTCGATGCCAAGCTGCTTTGCTCCGTTGATCGTGTATCCCAGCAGCATCTCTTCTATGTTCATCCTTTCCTCTGCAGGAGGTAATACCGCCTTGCTTTTGGCCCATTCGGGAAGCCTGGTCTTTTCGGTAGCTATGCGGGTCATCCCGATCTCCATGCCAAGGTACGGGCTCCAAGGTACGAGATCCCCGAAGACGATGTTATCACTGGACCATGTCACAAGAGCGCCGGAGTCCCAGATGGTTTTGCAGCGGAACTGTTTTGCGGCGCGTTCCGCCCCAAGCCAGGAACTCGATTCCTTCGTGTCTCCCGCATGCCACCACGGTGTAAAGTTTGCGATGACGCCAAGCTTTGCAAACCGGTCCAAATCCGCATCGTCCTGAATCTCCAGATGAGCGCAGGTGACACGCACATGGAAGCCGTCTCCCAGCTCTTTTTTTGCCAGCTCCACACCGTCCAGCACAGTACGGGACGCGCGCTCGCCGACCGTGTGCATGTGAAGATCCAGATCTGCCTCATTGAGCTGTTTTAAAAGATCCGCAAGTTCCTCTGCAGAGAAGGCAGTAGATCCCAGTGTGTTGACATCTACATAAGGCGTAACCATAGCCGCGGTATGGATCCTCTGGGTCCCGTCCATCATAATCTTCATGGTATGAACCTTAACATGCTCTGTGTTGTACTCACTCCGGAAACGCTTCAGCTCCTTAAGGGCTTTCTCCGCATCGCGAGCCGACATGGCCACATAGCTGCCGTCAATATAAACAGGCAGTTTTCCCTGCTCATCCAGTTCGCACAGACGCTTGTATATCTTCTCATGGAACACGGGATCTCCCGGCAGCCCGGCATCAAATACGCAGCTTACGCCGGCATTTACCGAAAACTCGATCCAGCGGTTAAGAGAAGCGTCAACCTGCCCGTCGGTCAGTTTCATCATGCTGTCCAGAATGATGGGAACTTCCGTCGAGGCCTCAATCATATTTCCGGTCACATGACCATCCTTCCTGACATAATAAGTAAGTCCAGGCACAGGATCCGGCGTGTCGTCAGTAATACCGTGTTTAGCAAGGATCCTGGAGTTTACCCAGATGCTGTGTCCTTCCGCTTCCTGAATTAAAATCTCGGCATCCGGACAGATTGCATCAAGGTCCTCCTTTACGATATCGTCTCCATGGAGGAACCTTTTCTCCAAAACAAATCTGTAACGCTCCTCACCGGGATTCTTCTTAATATAGTCTGACATAATGTCCAGCGCTTCCTGTTTGCCGTTGCACTCAAGGCGCATCCCCATATCCGCGTACTCGAAACCGACCGGCATGGTGACATGGACATGGGTGTCAAGGATGCCTGGCATGATGAATTTTCCGCCCAGGTCTGTGACCTCGCCCTCATACTCTGCAAGACCGGCCTCGTCGCCCACATAAACGAATTTGCCTTCCTTCACCGCAAGAGCGGTTGCCAGCGGGTTGTCCTTGTCAGCTGTGAAGATTTTTGCATTTTTAATAATCCTGTCGACTTTCATTTTGTTCTCCTTTCGTTCGTCTTCCCGAATAATTTTTAAATCCATTTCCCATGTCACGTATCTCTACTTTTATTCTTTATTATAACGTAATTTACAGGTGCTATCACATTAATAATTCATTATAACATATTGGCCGCAGAAAATCTTCGCCTTTTGAAGTAAATTTGAATTTGTCAATCCAGAACTCCTCTTATCGAATCCTCATAGTTTTCTGTGATCAGAGTCATCTTTTCTCCATAAGATTTATAACCATCTCCTGATTAACTTTTTTCCACAAAAAACAGAGCGAAATACTGACTATCGCTATCAGCAAAGACAATGCCAGTCCTGTCACGCCAGGGAAGTTTAAAATTTTATTTTATCATACATTCCCCTGGTTGGAAAAATTTTTCTCGCTTTCCTTCATGACAAGGCGTATCTGGAAAAACGCAGCTAATGTCGGGCATTGGATAAAGAACCTCGACCATACTGCCTCGATTGATGCAGTACGGTCGGAGGGCCTTTTTGTCGTATGCTATAGGTTTTTCATACTTATCTCAGACCTAAATTTTAAATTTTTATGCAGGGAAGGAAAATCGAAGCTTTGCGGCGAATAGTATCTTGACAAAATGATTTTGAAGCAGCAGAGTAAACCGGAAATGAATCGGGAGGCGAATCCGTAAATGCGCAAAGTATTTGAATCGATGGGAAAGAGGAAAGCAAGGGCCGGCGGCAAATCCTACACCTATTATTTCACGGTTGAATCCTCCGTGCCGCTGATGAGAAGCGGACATGCGATAGAGCTTTCGACGGTATTCAATCATCCGGAGGATACCCTCGTCACGGGGAGACAATTTGACGAGACTTTCTCGAAGACCATGCGCAAGATGTGGGTTCAGTTCGCCAAGACCGGCAACCCGTCATTAAGCGCGGCAGATTCCCCCGACGGCAAAGCGCACGAGTGGCCGCTCTATGACTTGGAGAACAAGCGGATTATGATTTTCGACGAGTTCAACATTCACCCGGAGAAGGAATCCCAGAGAAAGATTCTGGATTGGGAGAGAACCTATTTCCTGACTAAGTATTTTTGCATGTGATCGTTTTCAACTTTGCAAGCACAAGAGCGAACCGAAAATTATCGCATGGGAATCTCTAAAAACTCGCATTTTGGGTTGTTTTGCCTTTGGAATCCCCGCCCCTGCAGGGCGGGGGATTCCAAAACAATAGTTTTTAGAAGTTATCGTATAGGAGGATATAGTTATCATGATGCAGCACAAATCAAACTATCCGCCCTGCGTTCGCGTCTTTATGGGAGCATTGCTTTTCATCCTCATGCTTTCCACCGCGGCACAAGCGGCTCCCTTCACGGCCCCGAAAAAGCTGGCCGATTACCTGTACTACATGGAATACGCCGACTACGTGCCTGACCTCACGACGGGCGAACAGGTCAAAACGGGCTTCGCTTGCTCCTCTGTGAGGAACGGAAATTTCTACGGCCGCAATTTGGATCTCGATTATTCCGACGTCCCGGAATTCGTCATCAAGGTTGCCGCAAAAGAGGGACGTTACGCAAGCATAGGAATGGCCGCAGTTCTAACGCTGAAATCCAATGGCGTTGACCGGATTTCGGAAGCAGAGCTGTTCGCATTGCCAAACATGACGTTTGACGGCATCAATGAAAACGGCGTGGCCATGAACAGCAACGTCGTTCCCGCCCCTGATCTGGACTTCGCCACCCTGCTCTCCACCAATTACGGCAAACCGCGCATTCATTCTTTGGCAGTCGTCCGCTACGTTCTTGATCACGCGAAATCCGCCGCTCATGGCGTGGAGCTGCTGAAGAACATGGACATTTACGGCGGTTATGGCACATGGGGGCTTCACTGGATGCTCGCGGACGAGAAGGAGACCTATATCATCGAGTGCATTAACGGCGAGCTTGTCGCCAGAAACGACACGGACAACATCATGACAAATTTCTATGTCAACTACGCGCCGAATACTCGTTACGCAAAGCACATAGCGAAGACAGGGCAGACAGTCGCGGGAAAAACCTATAAGGGCTTCCCTATCCTTACGCCCCATGCCTGCGGCGTTGAGCGTTACGCCATCCTGAAGGAGCACTACGCCGAGGGCGGAAAATCCGCCGCGGGAATGGCCCGCCTGATGGAGCGCGTGAAATACACCCAGATGTATGAAGCGGCCACAGAGCCGTTCTGGTACACGGAGTATACGGAAGGAAACCTGACAATCGCAAACGCGCCTATGGATTTCAAGGCGGTTGTTCAGTCCAGCATTGACACCTACAAGTTGCACGACAGGAACATCCAGCCCGATAACTTTTGGCAGACATGGCACACGGCGGTTTACGACCTGGCGAACCGGACGCTCCGTTTGAACATCCAAGAGGATTATTCCAAGCACTACGACTTCAAGTTAGACTGATGAATGTCGTTATGTCTCCTTTGAAGACGGCATAGACGAATCGAGCAGAGAGGGAGGGACGTGCCCCTCCCTCTCTGCACTATCGGACGTGTGGTTACCTAATACTTATCTCAGACCAAAATTTTAAATGGCGAATTGTCAAGCTTAATGGAATCATTAAAGTAGGAAGATGTTCCCTTTTGTGCGGAGGCATACAGGTTATGGAAATCATAAAAGAAAAAAACGGAAACGCGCTCATCCTTCATTTGTCAGGAAAACTGGCGATAAAGGAATCCCAGGCCCTTGACCAGGTGGTACGTACAGAACTGTCCGGCATTACGGATCTGACCTTGGACATGACGGAAGTGCCCTATATTTCTTCGGCCGGACTGCGTGTGCTGATCATTGCCCAGAATATGATGGACGAAGTCGGCGGTACCCTGACGATTACCCATGTGAGCGAAATGGTGGGCAGCGTCCTGGAATTGACGGGGTTCAGCGATTTCATGAGGATTGAGTAAAATGACAGTTTCAGAACTTAACAGAACGGCGATTCCTGTTTAGTTAGAGTTTTTGGGGAGCGTGACAGTATGAAATTCGGGAATTTTAAAATGAACCTGCAAAAGAAGATTTTTGTGCTGATGTTGTCGGTCGGCGTGGCAGCTTTCATTTTTATGGGGATCGTGGCCATAACCGGCATGTACATGGTCAACAATAAAATCAATAACGCCGGTCAGCAGATGTCTGAAAACACCTCGGGATTTACCGAGCAGTTTGCAGAAAACCAGATCAAGACGAGCCTTTCTATACAGGCAATGGAAAAGGCGGAGCTGGTACAGCAAAAACTGGAAAACGCCATGGAAGACGTGGTGTACATGGCCGACGTCATGATGCGGATCATGAAACATCCTGGGAATTACCAGCCCCGCAGCCTGCCCAATCCCCATGAGAGCGAGGTCAAATCAGGACAGGCTTACCTGAATTTCAGTACGGATATGGCGCAGCGTTACGGCTATGGCGCATCGGCCCGGGAAAGAGCCCTGGCCTCCAATATTGCCGATACGCTGGAACCTTTGGCAAACTTATACCCTGCTTTGTTTTTCGGTTCAAAAAACGGGTATCTGATTGCGGCAGACGTAACAAAGAACGGGGAAGTCAAACAATTCAGCCGGCAATTTCTGGAACACTATGATCCCCGGGAGATGGGCTGGTACAAACTGGCCGCGGAAAAACGGGAACCGGCTTTCACCAGTTTTTATGTTGATTCCAATGGAAACGGCTGCGTCACCTGCGTGGCGCCCTGCTATGACGCGGGCGAACTGGTGGGCGTAATCGGGCTGGACTGTAATCCGGAAGCCATTTTCCAGTTAGCGGACCGCCGCGGCGTAAAAACGCAGAAACGCAGTAAACTGTACCGGCGCAGCTTTATTATGGAACAGGCTACAGGAAAAGTGCTGTTCTCGTCGTATGACGAAAACAGTATACTGGCTGTAAAGAAAGAAGCCACCGATCTGCGCAACTGTACGGAACCAAGCATCGCCAGAGCCGCAACGGAAATGGCGGACGGCAGGGAAAGCGTGATGTCGGTAACGGTAGACGGGACCGACTGCTATCTGGCCTTTGCGCCCATTTCCAAAGTTGGCTGGAGTTACGGTATTTTGAGCAAAAAATCGGAAACCGTTTATCCGGCCCTTTATGCAAAAGAAAATGTTCTGAGGCAAATGAAGGATTTTGCCGAATCCATTCACGATTCCTTTTTCTCCATCCTGAAAGGTATGGTTCTGTTCCTCCTCCTGCTGCTGGGCGCCCTTTTCTTAATCAGCAGCAAGGTAGCCCGGCGGTTTGTGGAACCGATTCTGGAAGTCGTGAGCGGCGTACGGGAAATTGCCCAGGGCAACCTGGATAAGAAGATCGAAATGAAGCGGGACGATGAAATTGCGATCCTGGTCGACAGTATCAACGATATGACCGCCAAAATGAAGGACTACATAAACAACCTCTCCACGGTTACGGCGGAGAAGGAACGCATTTCCACCGAGCTGGATCTGGCGAAAAACATTCAGGAAGGCATGCTTCCCTCTATCTTCCCGACCTTTTCCAGCTGGAAGGAATTTGATCTGTACGCCACGATGGATACGGCTAAGGAAGTAGGCGGCGATTACTACGACTTCTATAAGTTAGACGAGAATCACATTGCTATCACGATCGCCGATGTTTCCGGAAAAGGAATTCCGGCAGCTCTCTTCATGGTAATTGCCAAGACCGTTCTCAAAAATATTGCGATAGGCGCGGCGTCCGCTTATGCAAACGGCAGTGAACCGGATTTTGCCGCCGTAGTTGCACAGGCGAACCGGCAGCTTTGCGAAAACAACAAAGAAACCATGTTCGTCACGCAGTTCTTCGGTGTGCTGGACATTCGCACAGGGGTCTTCTGCTATGTGAACGGCGGTCATAACACGCCTCTTGTGGGGCGTAAATCTGCGGACGGGATTACCTGGGACTATATGCAGATTGCGCATCGTGGTGTTATCGTGGGCGTACGGAAGAACGCAACGTTTGTCATGGAAAGCCTTACACTGGCGCCCGGCGATTTGCTGTATCTCTACACCGACGGTGTGACAGAGGCTATGGATGAGGAAGGAAACCTCTACGGTGAGGAACGGCTGAAGGACACGCTGAACCGGTTAGGAAACAAGGAAACGATAAAGGAAATCCTGTCCGGTGTAAAGGAAGATGTGACAACGCATGTGGGCACGGCGGAACAATCCGACGACATTACCATGCTGGGATTGCGTTACCTTGGATGAATCACTGTCTGAACCGCCTCACAAGGCGACCAACGATATTCGTAATGATTATGTAAAAAAACAGTCCCCATGTGGTTTTAATCGCCACATGGGGGCTTCGTTTTTATTTATATGTTTTTTCAAAACCGGTTCAGAACCGTTTCCCTTCTCTGATGTAATTGCCGTTGACCCAGCCCTGGATCCAGCCATACTGCTTATTGTAATATTTTACTTCGTACCATGAATCGCCGTCGGCCGCCGTGATTTTATTTAACAACGTTACATAATCGTCTTTGAAAAACACGCCAAGGCTTTCGTAAGTTTCGCCGGGGCCGGTACGGATATTCACTTCGTTGGCCGTGATGTAGCCGGGCGCGTTAGCCGGCCATTCCGGCGTCATTTTCCCGACAAATCCGCCTTTTCGCACAAAAGGCAGGACTTCCTTCACGAAAAGTGCAGCCAGATCGATGTTTTTCTGTTCCGTGATATTTCCGTGATAATGACCGGGTGCGGCGCCTTCACCACTGAAGAGCCGGTCCGCGGGAACCATGTTCCCGTTTGCGTCGTAATCCACAAGGATGTACATGGGAATCAGATGATGGCTGCCGCGCCATTCGCCAAACTGATGGTCTTTATCGTAGCTGTCGTTATGGATCAGGAACTGTGTGATGAACAGTCCTTTCTTTTTGCTGTTTTCCTTGTCCAGATCTTTAAACACCGCCTCCGGGTTCTCAATGCTGGCAATGCGGTTGTTTTTGAGGTCAAGGATATACACCTTCCCGTTTACGTTCGCCATAAATCCGTTAGGATTATTGCCGTAGGTTGAACAGGCAACATTACCCCGGACGCCGAAACGTTGCAAGGCAGCGTCCGCGTTTTGGGCAGATGCCGCGCCGGCAGTACTGCTCAGGGCAAAAACGGCGAATACGGCAGTCATGCAAATCGTCATGGCCCATGCGGAAAGACGGTGTAACCGGCCGGTTTTATTTTTCTGTGTCATTGTCATACCCTCCCCTGTTGCGTTTTTAGAAATAGTTTTACTTTTGTCAGTGTAATTATACCACAAAAAGCGTATAGGGTTCGCAGGATTTATTACGATACAAAAACACGGCATCGTCTGCCCGAAGGTAAACAATGCCGAGTTAAATAATTCTATAAGAGTCATCATCCTGCAGCGCACACCCTGGCGCCACGCATGTTAGTCCCGAACATAGATCCGGGGAATGCGGGGGTGCAGCACGCAGAACATTTCATAGGAAATCGTGCCGGCAGTCGCCGCCACTTCTTCGGCAGGCAGTTCCGGCCCGCCGTAAACGATCACGTCATCCCCCACAGCCACGTCCGGGATATCCGTAACATCCAGCATGATCTGGTCCATGCAGACGCGGCCCACAATGGGAGCCCGTTTGCCCCGGACCACCATGCAGCCTTTATTGGACAGATGCCGGCTGACGCCGTCCGCATACCCTATGGGAACCGTAGCGATGCGGCTTTCTCTTTCCGTGGTAAAAGTTCTGCCGTAGCCGATATCCCGCCCGGCAGGCAGTGTTTTCACAAAGGCCACCTGGGTCTTTAATTTCATAACCGGACGATAGTCCTTGTACGGTTCTGTAATGTCTGCCGGCCGCGAACCGTACAGGGTGATGCCCAGTCGAACCATGTCCAGCTGGTATTGGGGCAGTTCCGCAATGGCCGCGCTGTTGGCGATATGTTTGATGGGAATCTGCAGTCCCGCAGCTTCCAGAGCCTGCACGCCCTTCATGAACTGCCCGTACTGATAATCCGCATAGCTTTTATCTTCCACATCCGCCGCGGAAAAATGGGAAAAAGCGCCCACCACTTCAATCCCCTGCATGGCTTTCACTTTTTCCGCAAAGGCGGCCGCTTCGTCGATTTTTATGCCGATCCGGTGCATACCCGTTTCCAGGGCAATATGGATTTTGGCTTTTTTACCGCGCCGCAGCCCGGCTTCATTCAGCAGGGTCAGGCGCTCTTCATCAAACACGGCGTGAGCGATGTTAAACCGTACGCAAAGGTCTGCCATAGACGGACGGACAGGCATAGCTCCCAGTACGAGGATTGGTTTGGTGATACCCGCTTCCCGCAGCTCCACCGCTTCCTGCACCAGCGCCACCGCAAAATAGTCCACGCCGGCCTCTATGCAGGCGATGGCCACCGGAATCGCGCCGTGTCCGTAGGCGTTGGCTTTTACCACCGCGCAGAGTTTTGTGCCCACGTTCAGATTTCTCTTGGCTACTTTAATATTATTCACGATAGCGTCCAAATTCACTACCGCCCTTGTTCCCCGGTCAGGTTGCATGAGTTTCTCCTCCTGAATTGAAAAAGTCTGTGCCGTTACGACCGCCGGTTGCGTTTTAGCAAAACCACGGACGGACAGCCATTCTTCCCTTTAATTTTTACCGATTGTTCTCCCCAAGGGGTAAAACAACAAACAACAGTAGTATTATAGCATACTTTTTACCGTTGTATGTAACATTTTTTTATAAAAACAAATTTTTTTAATTATTTTTTGCTTCTTTTCCGATAAAGAGCGGATGTGTGGTATAATGAATCGTGCCTCACGGTTACGATTGACTATGTAACATCACATTCCTATATAACGTTATTATATAACATTACCATATTAAATTACATGACTATGTAACGCAGAACCACAAAGAAGGATAACAACATGTGCAACACCGACACCAAAGAGCAACGGCAGGAAAGCGCGGTCACGGATTCGGATTACGCAGACCGCAACCGCCTGAAACACATTGAAGCTTCCCTGCGGACAAAATACAAACATAAAATTTTTAATAAATTCGTCCAGGCGATCTGCGACTTTGATTTAGTGCGCCCCGATGACAAAATCGCCGTCTGCATTTCCGGCGGCAAAGATTCCATGCTCATGGCAAAACTGTTCCAGGAACTGAAACGAAGAAACAAAATCCCCTTTGAAGTGAAGTTCCTCAGCATGGATCCGGGCTATGCGGAACGAAACCGGCAGCAAATCGAACATAACGCCGCGCTGCTGAACATTCCCATCACGTTTTTTAACACCAAAGTGTTCGATGCCGTGTTTCACGTGGAACAAAATCCCTGCTACCTGTGCGCCAAAATGCGCCGGGGTTTCCTGTACCGGTACGCACAGGAGGCGGGCTGCAATAAAATCGCGCTGGGCCATCACTTCAACGACATCATTGAAACCAATCTTATGAGCATGATCTACGGCGGCGAGATACGCACCATGATGCCCAAGGTGAAAAGCGCCAACTGGGCCGGCATGGAACTGATCCGTCCCATGTACTACGTGCGGGAAACCGATATCAAACACTGGCGGGACGAAAACCGTCTGGAATTTTTGCAGTGCGCCTGCCGCTTCACCGAACGGATCGCCGCCGCCAATCCGGACGATCCCGCCCCATCCAAACGGCAGGAGATCAAACAGCTGATTGCCAGGTTGTCGGCGGAGAACCCCCAGGTGCCCGACAACATCTTTCATGCCATGGAAAATGTAAATCTTTCCGTCGTATTAAAATATAAATTAAACGGCACTCTTCATAATGTATTAGACGCATATGATAATGAAGAACAGGAAAAGCAGGAGCAAAACATCGGGAGTGTTTGCGATATTCCATGAGGTGAAATGCGTCGTAGTGGCGAGACTGTCCGAGGGGCGAAGCCCCGAGTTTCGAAGCTACCGACGCATGAGTCCATGGAATAGCAAACAGGAGCGGTTTTGCGACGTCTTTCCTGTTGCAAGCTTAACCATTCTATTATTAAAGGACGTTCCCTGACATGAAACACTCTGCGGCACTTTCCATAGCAGGCGCCGGAACCCTTTGGGGTCTGATCGGCCTCTTTGTCAACCTTCTGGCGGCCAAAGGCTTTGCCCCGTTGCAGATCACTACCCTGCGCGTGACCATCGCCCTGCTGCTTACCGCCCTGATCATCTGGCGTACGGACATACGCCAGTTTTTTATCCGCCCCAAAGACTGGTGGATGTTTTTCGGCAACGGCGTAATCGGACTGGTCTTTTTCAACTGGTGTTACTTCAACGCCATCGCAGGCGGCAGCCTGGCCATCGCGGCTCTGCTGCTTTATACGGCGCCGGTGTTTGTGATGCTGATGTCCGTGATCCTGTTCCACGAAAAACTCACAAAAGAAAAAATCATTGCCCTGATCATCACCTTTGTCGGTTGCGGCTGTATCACCGGAGCCTTTGCCGGCAATCTGTCCGTCAGCAGGGAAACCTTTCTGTACGGTTTGGCCAGCGGTTTCGGCTATGCGCTGTACAGCATTTTCGGCAAGCCCGCCACCAAGCAATATTCAGCCCTCACGGTCAGCCTCTGGTGTTTTCTCTTTGCCTCCGCCTTTACCCTGCCCCTTTCCGGCCTGGCCGGTAAAGCGGCTTTGTTCAGCGACAGGATGGTGTGGGGCGGTATCCTTGGCATCGGGCTGATCAGCTGTGTATTTCCCAACATATTATATATGCGGGGCCTGCAACAACTGGAAGCCGGCCACGCCGCCATCCTGGCAACCATCGAGCCGGTAGTGGCCGCCATCGTCAGCTATCTCTTTTTAGGGGAAGCCTTTACGTGGCAAAAGGTTCTCGGCATCGTGTTAATTTTGTCCGCGGTACCGATACTAAACCGGAACGCCTAAAAATCGTAGATTATGTGCAGCAGATTAAATGCATATGACTATTTGAATAAAACGAAACGAATTAAGGAGACGCTGATTACTTTTTATATAAAGCGGAAGAAATTGATTATATAAGGAACTAAAAAAGCAAGCGTGCAAGGTTTAAGCAAAACATCGGGAGTGTTTGCGACATTCCATGAGACGAAATGTGCCGCGGTGGCGAGACTGTTTGAGGGGCAAAGCCCCGAGTTTCGAAGCCACAGGCTCATGAGTCCATGGAATAGCAAACAGGAGCGGTTTTGCGAAACCTTGCACGCTTGCTTTTTATTTTTGATTTTATTTATAAATTCATCAATACCCTTTGTACTTTTTCCCCAGCCGGTCAATGCCGTTTTCTTCCAGCTTCTGTTTCACCCAAAAGAAATGGTCGTTGATCTCGTCATAGAACTGCTTGCGCCAGTTCATGTCATCTAAAATCAGGCCGATGCTGTATTCTACATTTTTATCGCCGTCATCAAAATCCTTGAACTCAAAGAAATTTTCCCGGATACGGTCGATCCAGAATCCGTAGCGCCGGTCAATATCATCTGTCTGGAAGCCCTTGAAACATTCGGACAGCTTATCCCGCTGCTCCATGGTCAGCCCCGTTTCCGGCACGCCGCTGACATGCTGCAGGATTGCGTACAACTCTTCCGAAGCGTCCATGAACTCGTCCCAGTTCTTGCGCCCGCCGGTAAAGCGTTCCCCGCTCTTCCACCACAGATACGGCATATCCGGACAGTGCACCGCCGCTGCATGCCCCAGCGGCATCACCAGATCCAGCACCTTGCTGAGGAACGTGGAATCCAGCATTTCGTCCAGCATCTTTTCCACCATACTGCCCTGGGTGGAAAACAGCAGATCCTTCACCTGGTTCACCGCGTTGTTGATGCCCGCAAACTCCTGATGAGCCCAGGTATCGGCCAGCACATGCATGCCCACGCCTAAACGGAACACATAATTGGAATTATCCA
>JAEEGG010021763.1_pt1 | contig 12701 bp, 10 predicted proteins | sample 9134161 | NCBI WGS metagenome assembly JAEEGG01 (sample SAMN16246543, study PRJNA631951) | gut metagenome | biome: gut microbiome; feature: rumen; material: CR-attached | host: Bos | place: Iran: Karaj | collected 2018-10
CTCCTCGCGTATGATCCCGTCGGCCATGAAGATGACCTTGGAGGCGACCTCGCGGGCAAAGCCCATCTCATGCGTGACCACGGCCATGGTCATGCCCGAGCCTGCCAGCGCACGCATGAGGTCCAGGACCTCGCCGACCATTTCGGGGTCGAGCGCGGAGGTGGGCTCGTCGAAAAGCATCAGCCGGGGGTCCATTGCCAGAGCGCGGACGATGGCTATGCGCTGCTTCTGTCCGCCCGAAAGCTGACTGGGCCACGCCTTGGCGCGGTCGGCCAGGCCCACGCGCCGGAGCAGCTCCATCGCCCTTTCCTCGGCCTGCTCGCGGCTCTGCTTTTTCAGCTTGCGCGGGGCGAGGGTTATGTTGTCAAGCACGGTCTTGTGGGGGAAGAGATTGAAATGCTGGAAGACCATGCCTATGCGCTCGCGGTAATAGTTTATATCCGTTTTCGGAGAGGTGAGCTCGCAGCCCTCAAAGAATACCTGACCGGAGCTGGGCCGTTCAAGCAGGTTGATGCAGCGCAGCAGAGTGGATTTTCCGCTGCCGGAGGGACCGATTATCGCGGCGACCTCTCCGCGCTCTATCGACAGGTCGACTCCGTCGAGAGCCTTTATCGACGTGCCGAAATGTTTTTTCAGCGCTTTGACTTCAACTACCGTATCAGTGGTCACTGCTTCTCAGCCTCCTTTCCAGCTTGCCTACGAGCCATGAGAAGAACATTACGAGTATCAGATACACTATGGCGACGGCAAAAAGCGGCATAAAGGCCGAAAACGTCCTGCCGCGGATGATGTCGCCGCCCTTTGTGAGGTCCATTACGGATATGTAGCCGGATACGGCCGTTTCCTTCAAAAGCACGATGAATTCGTTGGCAAGAGTGGGCAGCACCGTTTTGAAAGCCTGGGGGATGATGATATAGCGCATGGTCTGAACATAGCCGAAGCCGAGAGAACGGCCGGCCTCGAACTGTCCCGCGTCGACGGACATTATGCCGCCGCGGACGATCTCGGCGACGTAAGCGCCCGAGTTGATGCCGAAGGCCAGCATCGCCACGGCGACGCCGTTGTTGGACGAAGCGAAGATGACGTAGTATATTATCATCAGCTGTATCACCACGGGGGTGCCGCGAATGACGGTAAGGTAGACCTTGCATACGGCGTTGGCGATGCCGAGGATGAGGCGGCCCGGGCCGCGGCGCATATCCTCGGAGTTTTTGTCCCAGGTAGAGCGTATGATAGCCACTACCACGCCTATAACGATGCCCAGGATCACCGCGCCGAAGGTTATCTTGAGCGTATTGCCGAGGCCGCGAAGGAGATATTTCCAGCGGTTGTCGGCTATGAAATTGAGTATGAATTTTTCCTTCAGGTCCTCAAAGCTTACGGACATAGGCGCCTCCTTTTACGTTGATAAAACACGGAGGCGGCAGCAAGGCCGCCTCCGTGGATCGTTCCGAAAATCAGTCGCCTATGTACTTATCGATGATGCTGTCTATCGTGCCGTCGGCGCGCAGAGCGGCCAGAGCGTCGTTGATATCGCCGAGCAGCTCCTCATTTTCCTTGGCTACGCATATGGCGTAATCCTCTATGGCATACTCGGTGTCGAGTATCTTAAGAGAGTCGGACGCGGCGACGAACGCCTTGGCGGGCTCATTGTCGATGATGACGCAGTCGATCTTGCCGGCGCTGAGAGCGGCGACGGCGTCGGCGCCCTTGTTGTAGCGCTGAACGGTGCCGAGACCCTCGTCCTCGATATCCCAGGTGGCATAGAGGTCGCCGGTGGTGGCGGTCTGTACGCCTATGGTGTAGCCGCCCACGTCGAACAGATCGTCAACGCTCGTTATGGGGCTGTCGCCGTTGACTATGATCACCTGTACGCCGGTGGCATAGCTGTCGGAGAAGTTGATGCTCTTGAGGCGATCTTCGGTGACGGTCATGCCGGCCATGCCCATGTCGATCTTGCCGGTCTGGACGGCGGTGATGATGGAGTCGAAGGCCATGTCCTGTATCTCGAGCTTCATGCCGAGCTTGTCGGCAATGGCGGCGGCTATCTCGGCGTCTATGCCGACGATGGCGTCGTTCTCGTGATACTCATAGGGCGGGAATTCCGCGTTGGTGCCCATGGTGAGCGTCTTTACTTCGGCGGTCTGATCGTCCGCGTTTTCGGGGGCGCTGACGTCGGCGTCGGTCTTGGATCCGGTCGTGTCGGGGGCGTTCGCCTCGGCGGGCTTTCCGGCGCAGGCCGCGACGGAGAAAAGAAGCAGAAGCGCGGCCGCAAGTATGAGCAGTTTTTTCATTTTGTTCGTCTCCCTGTACATATTTATTTGCTTGTAATGAACCGGCGATCGGGGCCTGCACAATCACGCGCAGCCGTACCGCCGCTTTGAAATAAGCCTACAAATTATACAACGGATAATATTCATTGTCAATGTATTATAATACGAATGCCGTTCGGAAAAAGGAGACAGGGACAAACAGCCGGGACGGTTGCCTGACGCGGCGATTTCTGATACAATAACAAAAAAGGGGGGGATAAAGGATATGGCCGATTACAAACAGCTCATACAGATGGCCCGGGCGGGCAGCGACGCGGCGAAGTGGGCGGTTTTTTCAAACACCGTCGGCAGAGTGTTTTTTATCGCCCTGAAGGTCACCGGCGACGGGAAAACCGCGGTGCGCACGTCGGCGGAGGTATACCGGCTGGCTTTCGAAAACCTGGGCAGGCTGACGTATCCCGAGGCCTTCCCGACCTGGCTCGACAGGATAGCGGCCTATCTTTCGTACAACGCCGCGGCGGATAGACTGTCCGCCCCGGGAAATGAGCAGCGGCTGACCGAGGCCGTGGCATTCTTCCGCAGCTTCCAGAAGATGAGCGACAAAGAGATCGCGGAGATGATGCACGTCAATCCGCGCGAGCTGCCCGGACCGGGCGCAGCCGCGGAAAAGTACGACCCGGACAGTCTGCTGATCGCCCCGGACAGCGTAAGAGCCATATGGGAGGAAATACACCCGCGGCGGGAGCCGGCGCGTCCGGAGCATTCCCGCAGGAGCGAGGAAGGCGAGCGCGCCGCCGAGGCGGACAGCGGGTATATCACGATCTCCGATATCGCAAACGAGTATCTGCGCAGGGAGAGACGCGCCACCGCCGTGAAGATCGCCGGGGCGGCGGCGCTGATATGCGCGTTCCTTTTCGCCGCGCTGTTTTTCCCGCTGCGCTTTCTTGCCGGGGAAAAGAGCAGGGAAGCGGAGGAGCTTTATAAAAGCGGCAGCGACGGAAGGGTGCAGCTGCTGGCGGAGGAATTGTCCTCGCAGCTGTCCGGACAGGTGGGAGAGATCTACAAGCTGTCTGAGGATACGTACTACGTGGTGATCTACCTCGGAGGCGAGGCCTCCGGGAGCGCGATAGTAAGATACGGCAAAGACGACGAGCTGCCCAAGGTGGTCTCCACGGGCTCAAAGGTACTCGGCAAGGATAAGATAGCGGAGCTGTCGCAGGATCAGTATATGCAGGTGCTGTTCAACAGAGCGAGCTCCGGCAAGGGCGGCAGCATGATAGGCGACGCCGCGGCGGCGGCCGGCAGCAGGGAAGTGGAGCTGTCGGAAAATTCGCTCGTGCTGCTGGGCGGGACGCTCGAAAGCATGATGAGCAGCGCGAAGGCCGAGCAGAGCAAGCTCGAGGAGCTGCTCGGGGACGACGGGGAGGACTTCAATCTCGTTCTGCGCATCAGCTGCAGGAACGTAGACATGGACAAGCCCGTGCTCATTACCCTGGACCGGACCATATCCGACGCCATAGGAGAGGCCGGAGAGGTGCAGATAATCATAAACGATCAGCATTACCGCATTTCGCTGTCCAGAGAACAGCTGCTGCAGCTGTGCGGAGCCTACGGAACGGTCGCCCTGCGCTTTACCCGCCTGTCGGACAGACGCTATGAGATAAATTTCTACGGGCCGGACGGCAGTCTGATAAGAGAGCTTTTCGGCTCGATGATCTTTACTCTGCCCGCGGAGGGCCCGCTGAGCTACGTTTACGCCACCTATGCCAGCGGTACCGAGGCGAGAGGCGGCATATACGACGCGGAAGAGAGCACGATGACCTTCCCGGTGACGCTTTCCGGCATTTATGAGATGATAGGCGGGGATACGGAGATATCAGATCTTGACGAGATGGACGAAGAAACGGCCGAGGCCGCGCATTTTCTCGTTTCCCTGCAGTTTTTCCGCCTCGACGGGAGCAACGCCTTCCGCCCGTCCGGCAGCATGACGAGAAAGGAATACGTCAACACGATAGGGCGTATGTTCCTTATGACGGACGACAGCTATACTTCCGCGTTCACGGACGTGGATCTGAGCGATCCCGAGTACGATTATATCTCCTCCGGCGCCGTCAGCGAAATACTTACCGGGCTCGGCGACGGCAGCTTCGGAGGCGACGCCGAGATAACCCGCGAGGACGCGCTCGTGATATGCGGCAGAACGCTGAGATACCGTCTCGGAGCGGACAGAACGGCCGTATCCGGCGAAGAGAGCGGCTTTGAGGACTCGGACGAAATATCCGCCTACGCAAAAGACGCGGCGGCGCTGTGCGTGAGGTACGGTATAGCCGACGCGGGAGGAAAGCTGCGTCCCGGGGACGCGGTCAGGCGCGGCGAGGCGGCGCTGTGGCTTTACAGGATGTACAGGCTTTTATACGGGATTTGACCGCAATGCGAAACGGCGGGCTGCAGAGCGCAGCCCGCCGTTTCGATTATTGAGGTCAAGCCATTTTGAACCACATTATCTCGCCGTCGATATCCAGCCTCAGCAGCAGATCGTTCGCGCTGCCGGCGTATATCTCGAAGGCAGCGTACTCGGCATGAGGGAGGCTGAGCTCGGCATAACTGCCGTCGCTGCTGCACTGCCAGGAAAAGTCGGCCTTTTCATCGTAATATCCGCTCAGCGTTCCGGTATCGGATACGCCGAAGGTCAGAGTGCAGGAAGGGGCGTCAATGCCGTTGTAAACGCCGAAGTACTCGCTCCAGCCGCCGAACCAGGAGGTCGCGTGAAGCAGCTCGGCGTCGAAGCTGAGCATATCGGGATAGTCCTCATCCTCATGATCCTCTTCGTAATCCGGATATGAGGTGATCTCGTCGCTCCAAATGCAGTCGGTGGTGGCGATATCGCTGTACCAATACATGGAGTTGGTCTCCGACTGCCCGAAGGTGCAGCGGAAGAAGTTGATCCCGGAGTTGTCGCAGTTATAGAAGCTGAGCCCGGAGCCGTTGTCCGTAAAGACGGAGTCCTGGAAAACAAGGTATCCCGATGAGTTTTCGAAGCAGAGACCGGAAAACATGCAGTCGTGCACGAAGCTGTCGTACATGAACACGTTGCCGCTGCTGTATCCGTATATGCCCTCGGTGCCGCAGCCGTACAGATCGACATTGTCGAAAACCGCTCCGGTACAGCCGGAAAGGGCGATAACGCTGCCGGCGCATTCGCCGCCGACGGAGTGGCCGAGGGTGATATCGGAGACCGTGACGCCGGTGCAGTTTTTAAACTTCAGCACGTCCGCGTAGCGGGGATCGGTCTCGACTGTGGTCTCTCCGCGGTCGCCGCTGCCGCCGCTTATCGAAATGCCGTCGGTATTCGATATTACAAGGTACCGTCCGTCGTAGCATTCCTCGATGCCGACGTAAGTGTGCGCGTCGTTCCACTCAAGGACTTCGTCGATGCTGAGGCCTTCGAGCCAGTCGCTGATGTTGTAGTTGCCTGTGCGAAGCACTATGCGCGCTCCGGGCGCGACGGCCTCTGCGAGCTGCTCGATGCTTTCAACGACGGTCTGCGTGGGGCTGTAGGGCCCGTCAAAGAAGCAGGAATCGTCGAACATCAGTCTTGCCTCGGAGTCGAGAGCGGCTATCTGCGCCGACTCCCATTCGCCGAAAGAGCAGGCGGTGAACTCCATCAGGCAGTTGTTGTCCGGGTTGACAAAGCTCCGGCCCGAGTTGCCGTCGAAACGGCAGCCGTCAAAATGCAGGCTGCTGTAATGGACGTCGAGTATATCGTATTCCTCGCAGTTTTTTATATCGCAGTTATCAAAGTCGAGAGAGCCGCAGTTCAAGACGAAGATCGCGCCGTAGCTGCAGTCGCGCAGGGTGCTGTCGTTTACCCGGATGTCGGAGCAGTTGAGGGCGGATATGGCATAGGCCCCGCAGCCGTAAAGATCCATGGCGTTCAGCTCCACGCCGCTGCAGTAGCTGAATTCCAGCACGTCGCCGCTGCACTGTCCCTGCTCGGGAGAATGACCGAGGGTGACGCCCTCGAGAGTGACGCCGTCGCAGCCTTCGAAGCAGATGACGTCGGCCGCTATATGCGAGGTGATTATCTTGGTGTTGTAGGCGCCCTCGGCGCGGATGACGAGATTTTCGGCATTGGCGACCGTCAGCTGAGCGTAGTCATTGTAAAGATCGAAGAAAACGTTGTCGCTCACAAAACCGGAGGACCTGCCGTCTTCGTAAAGCTTTTTGCCGTAGGCGCTTATGTCGTATTCGCCGGGCTCGAGGAAGATCTCGGTATCGGAGGCGATGGCTTCGATGAACTCATCCACGGTGCCGACGCGTATGACGGTATCATCCTCCGGCAGAGGCGGCTCGGTTTCGGGCGGAGGCGTTTCCGAGGACGGCTCGGGGCTGAGGTCAGGCGGGGAAACGGAGGGGGCGACGGGAGCTATCCTGCCCGTGCAGCCCGTGACGAGCAGGAGCAGGACAAGCAGCGCGCAGAGCGCCGACAGAGGTTTTCTTCCTGTAAGCATATGTATCAGACCTCCATTGTCTTTTTTTATATGCGGAGTATGCAACAGCGCGGAGCCGTGGTATAATAGCCATATACATTTATCGGCACGACCGCCTCGCCGCGGAGCGGCAGCCCCATTGTATCACATAAGGGAAAAGCCTACAACATTATACGGCAAAATCTCCGCCCGGCGGGCCGGGACAAAGAGAAAAAGCCGCGGAGCCTGCGCCGCGGCGGAAATAAGGAGGAAAAAACATGAGCCTGTTGAAGAAAGCCCTCGTAATGCTTGTCGTTATTCTTATTATAGGCGCGATATTCGCCCTGTTCTCCCTTTTCGCCAAAAAAGGCAGGATAAAATCCGGCGACGACCTGGCGCCGAGAAAAGCGGCATATACGGACGTCTGCCCGGATATCGCCGGCACGGAAATATAAGAGACGGCCGAAAAGCAAACGGCACGGACGATTACCGTCCGTGCCGTTTTTCGTTTTACGCCTTGGAAAAGCTGTCCTTTCCCACGCCGCAGAGCGGGCATTCGAAGCTGTCGGGAAGATCCTCGAATTTGGTGCCGGGGGCTATTCCGAGCTCCTTGTCGCCGAGCTCTTCGTCGTATTCCCAGCCGCAGGCGTCGCATACGTATTTCATATCGTGCTCCTTTTGAAAATGTCGGTGGGCCTCAGTTTTTCCAAAGCCCGTGGAGGTTGCAGTAGGCGTAGGCGGCTACGGGCTTGTCGCCGTCGGCGGGGATAAAGCAGGCCTTGGGCTCGTCGCCGGGCTTGAGCGCGGCGAACCGGAAGCCGGATTCGGTCTGCAGGGCGATCCACTCGATGTAATGCTCCGGAGCCATGGGATGAGTGACCGAGCCTACGCTGACGAGGAGCTTTCCGTCCTTCTGCTCGCACACGGGAACGTGCTTTTCGACGGCGGCGTCGGTGGTGCAGGGAACGAGCTCCTTCATGGGCTTGCCGCAGCAGGTGAGAGGAGCGCCGGTGGACTTGATCACGGCTATGATCTGTCCGCAGGTCTCGCAGCGATAAAACTTCATTTCCATATTATTGTTCTCCTTTCGGAATTTAAGGTACGTGATCAACGGCACAGCTCGTCGGCGAGAACGTCGAGCGCGGCGGGGGTCTTTTCGTTCGGAGCCGAGAGCAGGGTAACGACGTTCCCGGCGAATTCAAGGTCCTTGCAGCCCTCCAGCATCGCCTTCATGGTCTTTGCCGCCGTGGGGGCCCATGAGCCGTTTTCGATAAAGGCGACCTTCCGCTTTGAGAAGCCGCGCTCCGTCAGAGCGTTTATGAATTCGCGCATGGGCGGAAAAACGCCGGCGTTATAGGTGGTGGAGGCGAAAACCACGGTCCCGAGGCGGAAGGCGTCGGCGACCGCGTCGGAAAGACGGCAGGAGGCCAGATCCCGCACGGCCGTTTCGGGACAGCCGCGCCGGACAAGCTTTTCCTCCAGCATCTCAACGGCCTTTTTCGTGTTCCCGTATACCGAGGTATAGGCGATGAGAACGCCCTTGCTTTCCGGGGTATAGGAGGACCAGGTATCGTACAGAGCGATATGATCGGCAATGCCGTCCTTCAGCACGGGCCCGTGGAGCGGGCATATCACGGAAATATCCAGCCCGGCGGCCTTTTTGAGCAGGTTTTGTACCTGCGCGCCGAACTTGCCGACGATGCCGAAATAGTAGCGGCGGGCCTCGTCGAGCCAGGGCTCGTCGACGTCGAGCGCACCGAACTTGCCGAAAGCGTCGGCGGAGAAAAGGACCTTTTCGGTCTCCTCGAAGGTCATTATGACCTCCGGCCAGTGTACCATAGGCGCGGTGACGAAAGCAAGCCTGTGCCTGCCGAGCTCAAGAGCATCGCCTTCGCCGACCGTGACGCGGCGGGCGTCCGGGGAGACGCCGTAGAAGTTGCTCATCATGGAAAAAGCCTTGGCGGAGGCCGCGAGAACGGCGTCGGGATAGGCTTCGACAAAGCGCAGTATGCTGCCGGAATGGTCGGGCTCCATGTGCTGCACCACAAGGTAATCGGGGCTGCCGCCGTCAAGAGCGGCGCGGATATTGGCCAGCCATTCGTCGGCAAAACGCTCGTCCACGGTGTCCATGACGGCGGTCTTTTCGTCTTTTATCAGATATGAGTTGTAGGCCATGCCGTTGGGAACGGGATACTGCCCCTCAAAAAGCACGGTTTCGTGATCGTTCACGCCTACATATACTATATCACGGCTTATCTGCATTTTCTGTCGGGCTCCTTTCACGGATCACCAGGATATGCGGCCCGTCGCCGCGTCGATATCGAGTTCGTCGCATTCGACCATGCGCACCGAGCCGTCGCCGGGGAATTCAAGAGGATACCATACGTAGCGCGAGTTGAAATAGTTGCCTGCGTCCCAGCGATCGCCCACGTAAATATACGACACGGTCTCGCTTCCGTTTACGGTGAGGATGAATGCGGGCTGCGAGCGGTAGGCAGTCTCGTCGCCCGTGTCGCGGAGCATGCCGAAGCCGTCCTCCAGACGGGGGGAAACGGCATAACGGCATTGATTGGGTGCCCAGCCGGTACAGAAGGAGCTGAAAAACCAGTACAGCCCGTCTTTTTTCACGAGGGCGGGAGCCTCGCGGTATTCCCCGGGCCAGAAGCGTCCGGCGAGCCGCTCTACGTTTAGCCAGTCCTCCTGAAGGAGATACATGTGCATGTCGGCGTTGTCCCGGGAGGCGGAGAAGAAATACGCCCTGTCTCCGTCAAGGAAAAGAGTACAGTCGCGGGACATCTCGCCGAAGGGATTGAAGCTGCCGTGATAGACGAAATCGCCGTCGGGGGTGTCGCACTCCGCGACGGCCGCGGCGGCGCAGCGGTAATCCGAGCCGTTTTCATAGTGCATCCACATTACGAATTTCCCGCTGCGTTCGTTGTAGAGCACCTTGGGACGCTCAAGATTGACCTTGCGGCCGTTGTCGTTTTTCAGACGCAGGTCGCTGCGCACCCGTGTGGGCTCGACGGGGGAGCCGACGCGCAGCACGTGATTGCGAAAAGTCCAGTTGACAAGGTCGGGAGAGGAATAGCAGCTGACGTAACAGTCGTCCCTGCGGTCCTCGCCGTACCAGTAATACAGCCCGCCGTAAAAAAGAATATGTCCCCCGTGGGCGTGCAGCACGTTTCCGTCGGTATCTCTCCATACCTCGCCGTTTTTTATTTTCATTTGACTCTCCGATCAAATCAAGATGTCGGGATCGATCACGGCCCTGAGCGAAGCGTATGTGCCCGCGGCGTAATTATAGGAATTCAGACGGAGCTCCGCCGCTCCGTATTCGCTGCGGAAGTAGTACGAAAGCTCATTTCCCAGCGCGTCGTAGCTGCTCGAGGCTTCCCATATCATGTGATGATCGCTGTAATACAGCTCGCACAGAATGTTCCCGGAGCGGTCGTAGAGTATATGATAGCTGTCGCCGTCCGAATCGAAGCGATCCTCTCTGGTCAGAGCGCCGTCCGTATTATAGCCGAACAGCGCCTCGGTGCGATAGTCGTCGGACTCGTATGACGAGGATATCAGCCTGCCGTTCTCGCCGTAAGTATAGCGGTATTCGTACCGTTCCCCATCGGAATTGAGCCAGGTATCGCAAACGAGCCGCCCGTCGGGATCGTAGAGGTATTCCTCGCGGTAGGAATAATCATCACTGAGATAGTCCTCATACAATATCCGCCCGTCGGCGTCGTAGCCGTAAAGAGAGGTATACCTGTCGCCGTTGCCGGAGCGGTATTTTTCCGAGAGCATGCTGCCGTCGGCGTCGTACGTGTAATCGTAACGGTAGTAAAGACCGTCGGTATTTTCACAGCTTTCGGAGAGCAGATTGCCGCTGCCGTCGTAGCTGTAGCGATAAACAAAGCCGTAGTCGGAGCCGCTTTCATAGGAGTACGAAAGCATGTTCCCGCTCTCGTCGTAGGTATATTGAGATTCGTGACGGTCTCCGAGGGACGAAGAATACTGCTCGCTGAGCATATTGCCGCGGGGATCGTAGGTATAAACGACGGAGTCGGTGACACCGTCGGAGCAGACGCAGTTTTCGGAAACGAGGAGCCCGTCGGAGTCGTAGGAATAATCCGTGACGCGAGTGAAGCCGCCGGGATATTCGGCGTATTCGTTTTTTATCAGCGTCCCGTCGGCACCGTAGGTGTTCCTTTCGCCGGTGACGCCGACGACGGTCATTTCAAATACCGCGCCTGGAAGCCACAGATCCGGGTTGGCGACGTCGGCGAGGCTTTTCACGACGGCGGTATTTGTCGCCTCGTCATAATCCACGAAGAAGCCGAGAGTCCCCCCAAGATCGCGAAGTCTGAAAAAATTGTTCCCGCCGATGTTGTATACGGAAAGATCGTCCCTGACGAGACCGTCGATCATTACCGTCTGGCCGGAGGGCACGGCGGAAGAGGAGCGGTCGCCGAAGGAGAGATCCAGCTCGCTGCCGTCGGGGGTATAGGGCAGGCCGGTAAATATCGATACCGTTCTCGCCTCTCTGTTCCAGTCAACGGAAAACCGGCTGACGGTGCCGCTGAGAAGATAGGCGAGATCGCGCAGCTTGAAATAGTTGCTGCCGCCTATGTTGTACATCTCGCATTCGACAAGGCTGCCCTCAACGGCGAGCTTCTGCGGTGAAAGCACCGCGTCGGCCGCGGCGGCGCGGGCGGAGGAAAGAATAAAGACTGTGAAAAGCGCCGCAAGCAGCGGGACGGTCTTTTTCATGGCTCCGGTCCTCCTCAGGGCAATTATAACGGCAGGGGTGCAAAGATGCAACATAATTTGCTCGCCCAAAGCAAAACGTTCCCCTCTCCGGAGACGGAGAGGGGAACGGAGCGGAGCGAGACGATCAGCCCATGCCGCCGTAGCCGTACATTTCGTTGGAGTACTCGGTATAGGTGCCGGCTATGTAATCGTAGGAACGGAAGGTGTAGTATTCGTTGTCTTCGCCATAGCTGCCGTAACTGCTGAGGAGGTTGCCCAGCGCGTCATAAGTGTAAACGGTTTTGGAAGAATAATCCTCCTCGACATATCCGTATTCAAGAGTCCGGCCGTCGGAGCCGTATTCGGTATAGCTGTAGCTGCCGTCGCTGAAATCGGTATGGCGGGAGCGCATTTCACCGTTGTCGTGATAGGTGTAGGCAGTCTCGGAACCGTATCCTTCGCCCTGATATGTCTCACGGATCAATTTGCCCCCCGCGTCATATTCGTAGACGGAGCTGTAGGAAGAGGAGCTGCCGTCGGAGTAGGAATAGGAGTAGGTCTCGTCGGTCAGATTTCCGGAGGCGTCATAGCTGTAGCCTGTGTGGCTCGAGTAGCCGCTGGTAGACAGATAATCAGAGGTCAGCATGTTGCCGGCGGCGTCATAGGTGTTCAGCGTCGAGGATACGGCGCTGTCAGAGGTAAATAATTCGGAGAGAAGGTTGCCGGCGGCGTCATAGGAATACTCGTATTTGCCGGAGTAGCTGTAATCGCCGCTCACGCTTTCGTAAGAATCGCTGAGCAGTTTGCCGGAAGCGTCATAGGTATAATATCTGGAATATGTGCCGCCGTCGGAATAGTATTCGATCTCGCTGAGCGGGTTGCCGGCGGCGTCGTAGGTATATTCGTTTTTGTACCAATAGCCGTCGCTGTCGGAGGAAGAGTAGGTCATTGAAGTGCGGTTGCCGGCGGCGTCATAGGTATAATCTGTGATATATTCGCTCGTACCGCCGTCAAAAGTGTATATTTCTTTTTCCGACAGAAGCTGTTTGCTGCCGTCATAATCATAATCCGTGTAATAGTATACATCGCCCTCATAATCGATGTAGGAAGCGCGGGTAATGAGCCATTCGTCGGGGTTTTCAACGTCGGCAAGGCTCTTTATCACGGCGGTGTTGGTCGCCTTGTCGTAATCCACGAGGAAGCCGAGAGCGCCGCC
>JAEEGG010021766.1_pt1 | contig 12700 bp, 13 predicted proteins | sample 9134161 | NCBI WGS metagenome assembly JAEEGG01 (sample SAMN16246543, study PRJNA631951) | gut metagenome | biome: gut microbiome; feature: rumen; material: CR-attached | host: Bos | place: Iran: Karaj | collected 2018-10
GATTGGCTTCCTCCACGAGTGCGACATCATCGATATCCACGCACGTCTGCCAAGTGAAACTTTCCGGGTCAATATGCTCGCGGTCGCGATGGTTGTCACGGAATCGGCTGTAGTGTGGGCAACGGAAAGGCAGATACCCCTTCAACTTCCGCTGTTCCTCCTCATCTTGTGAGGCATTGATGCGTTCTGCCAATTGCTTCAACCTTGGCGACTGTGTCAGCGCATCGTAGTCAGGGAGCGGGCATTCTGTTACGAATGCCCTGGATTGCTCCTTTATCTGACGCGGGTTGAGTGCTATCATTCTGCGGATTACTTCCATATTGTTTCCTCCTTTCTGGTTTTAAAGTATGACATAATCTGATCGGCTTCCTCTTCGTAGAGCGCCTTGGTGAGCGCCAGCCCGTACTTTTTCGGGAACTTGAACGTGACATAGACATACTCGTCTTTCAGTCGGCGGCGACCGTTATCGCTGCGATACAGCGGACGGGTAATCTTCACAGCTCCGTGAGGTGTCTCGTAGAGCACGTCGTGCTTTGGACCCTGAAGCCCATCGTTGTAGCGCTTCACTCGGGTACGCCCGTCGGCATCCACCTCGATGCCAGCACGGTAGCGCACGCGCTCACCGCCAGTCACCTGCTTCTCATCCTCCCAAGGGCACGGATAGACGTTGATGTCGCCGTTGGTCATGAAGTTAATACTGCCGTCCATCTGAACGTTCTGCTGTAAAAACTGCTTTTTGAAACTTGTCTGTTTCATATTTTTACTGAGCCTCCGCTTGTCTATAGGATAAGCAACCAACAGCGGTCTTATCTCGGAAACCGCTGGCAAAGGTCAGCAATCGGTGGAGCGGTACAAATCTGTGCTAATAATCTCAGATTATTCTCAGCAGCATAATGCAACCATCTCAAAATCAGCACAAAACAAAAAAAATGTCCGATTCTCAGAATTCGAGGATCGGACACCTTATATGATGTTCAGATTACGTCAGATTACTTCTCAGGCTCTTCCCAATGAGTTTCTGAGTCAAAACTTAGCAGGATACCATCTGTATCCGTTGAAAATTCAAGTTGGTAATCCTGCATCATGGCTTGACTTCTTGGAAAACTATGTGATACTACTATATGACAACTCAATACCACAGCATCCTCAAATTGGATATCCACGGTTTGAAGTTTATCTTTGAACACCTGTATAGTGTTCTTCAATTGTCGTGTTGCTTTGTCGAAATTCTTCTTTGCATTACTTTTTGCATTGGTTTTAAACTCTACAAATCGAAATTGCTTATCATCAAAGAGAGCACAATCAGCAATACCACCTTGAATACCTGTCAGTAATTGATTATCAATAGAAAGCAATACTATCTCTCGCTTGTTCTCATTAATGACCATCAAAGCCTTGCCAAGATCATCTCCTTCATCACCAAAACGAGAAATCTTCGTTTCAACATCATCAACCACAAATAATGTCTCATCAGACCTTGCATCTATACAATCCTTAAACGGCCGATGTGTCATTTTCCCTATAAATGCCTCATCAAGACGTATGCGGTCGATGCTTACCTTGCCTACAGACATACACCAATTACTTCTTTATAGTTTTTAAGTATAAACGATAGAGACGGTCAAAATCATTGCCTATGATTTCTGACACAGAATCCAACTCATTTACCGACACCAGTCCTGTCTTCTCTGATATCAGACTCTTGCAATACTCCTTTTCATCTGGATATAATCCATATACTGCCACAACATCAGGATTCACAGTATAACCAGGAACAATAATCTTTTCTGCCTCTTCGCGCACCTTTTCTATGTGATGAAGTTTGTATGCCAGCATTAGCACATTGAGACAAGACAACAAATATGGACTATGAGTGGTAAGCACAAATTTATTACCTTCTTTATTCCATAATCTTGTCGTGAAGAATCCAAGAACTTCTCTTTGATTCTCTGGGAACAGATTTTGCTCTGGCTCCTCTACAACAAAAGAATTGAAGCATCCCGTTTTCAAAGCATAATCTATTACCATTAGCATTGGTAAAGCAGACTGTAGTCCTGACGAACAGGCACTTAACGGAAGATCCTTGCTTTTATTTGTTAGTTCTATTTTATCTTTGCCTTCTTTTTTAATAAACTTGACACCAAAGAATGGAACTTCGTAGGTCGAGAATTCCTTTTTTGCTTTCTCAAACATACTCATATATTCCAGCAAAGGATTAGACAAAGGAATCTGATGTAACATAATTGATGCCAACGAATCAGAAAGATTCCCAACCAGATTTCTCTCTGCCAAAATATAGAGGCCCATTCTGGAATATGCTTTCAGAACATTAAGAGTATGAGGGTCTGACAAATTTTCTGTAGTTAATCCATCTTTTTCTTTTTTTAAATATGATACAGAGGACTCTGCAATAAGAATTGACAAAGCTTTTATTATTGCTTCTTTATCATCCTTACCTTTTGACTTGTATTCAAATGTTCCCTTTTCGTATTTTATTTCTTCATCATCAAGAATATATGAAAAGAAACTATCTTCTTGGAAATACTCATTGATTCCAAAATCCACGAATGGCTTCATAACGTCTTTCTTATCCAAAATCTGAAGCCACCACCTTATATCCCTGCAAATGGTCAACAACTTCGATACCGTACTCTTACCGCTGCCCTGTGTTCCAATGAACAGTGTGAACGGACGAATTTCAATATCCAAATTGGTTATTGGACCGAAATTTCTGACTACCAATCGTTCTTTTCCCATATTTTATTTCATTATTATGTTGCAAAATTACGAATTTCTATTCAATAATGTTCTGTCCGATGCATTATTTTACGCTTTTTTATCCAACTTCGGCAAATTTTCATCCAACAGCGGCAGCACATCACGAAAACCAGCGGACATATTATCACGACTCGGACGCCCCTTGTCGATGTTAGAATAAGAAGTATCGCTGTCCGACCCTATGCCTGGATATTTGCTATTATCCGCAAAAAACATTCTGTTCAGCGCAGGCGATCCCATCCTGTTAGTGTTAGGCAGCAGCCCCCTGTCCGAGAAATACCCTATCAGGTTCTGCCAAGTCACCCTGATGCGGTCACTTCTGCCATTTCCTAACAGTTTCCACATCGCCTCAGAATGTTCCAGCACCCTTGTCATCATCTCCTTGATATTCTCAGCCGAAGCCCCATTCATCCACTCACCTTTGTCTATCAATTCCCACAAGTCACTGATGACAGTCTGGTTTTGAGTTGACAGAATATTGATTGTTTCCGTCGTATGCGTCTCCCGCTTTTCCTCATGGTGCTCCACCTTTTGCTCATTGCCATAGTGATAGTGCGTCTCGTTCTTCACGCCGCCATCACTGACGATGTCACCCTGCACATTGCCTTTTATAATGATTGCCATATCTCGCTATTCTTTTTTGTCAAAGTTCGTTTCATTTTTCGTTCCACCTTCACCGATAACATCACCATTTACATTGCCGTTGATAATCGTTGACGGCTTCCCTGCGGTCTTCTTGTGTTTAGCAAGCATCGCCTCAAACACCTTGCCACTCCTTAGACTCCAGGCAGTACCTCTCAACAAATTGTCGGCCTGTTCAAGAGCCTTTTGCTGCAATTCAAACGTTGGGAAGCGCATGATGCACTCTTCTACCGTATCAAGATTGAACGGTTGCCCACTCGCCTTGGCATCTGCTATCAGTGAACAGACGATACCGATTTTCCTCCCTGCTCGTTCCTCTTCATCCTCCGTATGGCGCATGCCCTCCCATAGTCTTTTTAAAAGCGGATGGCTTTGCGTTGCCTCGGCCAGTGCCACACAATAAATGTGATAGGGGCTGTCCTTTGACGGACGAAACATTGCCACCAGCATATACATCAGTATCATCAACACCAAAAAGGCAGAGCGCTCACCATACTTCTCTGTCAGTTCTTCTTTCAACATTTCCACTGCCATTTGGGGATGTTTCGACCCAAGCAATGGTTGCCACCTTGTCGAAGCCTCGTCCCACAACTCTGCGGGACTTGGCTCATTGTACTCTGCCGTTATCTCCTTCAGCGTGTCGTATAGGTCGCAAAACAATTGTTCGTCCAACAATTCCGCTGTCCGTTTCCTACATCGTGATGCATCCCAACGTTCGTACATACTCATTTATGCGTAAACGGTTAGAATCCTGTCAAGGAAGTCCACAATAGCCTGCCACTTGTGTGCTATTATTTCCTGCTGCTCTAAGCCTTTTAGTGCCTGGTCAGAAAGTTCTTCCTGAACAATGGTTTCCAGTCCAATCTTTCTCCACTTACGAGCCCCCTTAGGGCGCATCATTATCACTTTGCCACTGGCACTTGCCGCCTTGATCATCTGTTCCAATATCAGATCGCCTTGTTGCAGTATAGCCTTCTCCTTGGGAGGTGCCGTAATGGTAGTCTTGGGTTCCGTATTCGTTCTGCGAGCTAACTCTGTGTAATATTCACCTACCATATCAGAAATCTCAGGTAGGTTGGGATATGGGAACTTGAATGTCACGCTGGCAATGCCCTGCTCGTATTCACTCACCACGTCCCAGAACTCGCGTGTACGATATTTCGCGTTTATCTGTACCTGTAGGCGCTTGCTCCATAAACGGCGGTTGAATGTTTCCTCCATAATATGTGCTACCGTCGCCGTCTCACTAAATGCCTGGGGGCGATTCTCGATGGCAATAATCTGCTTATCTTTGCGGTTGTCAATCAGCACGTAGAGGCTGGGATTGTCTTCCTCTGTCCAGCGGTTAAAGTCCTTCTCGTGTACCTGCTGAGTCGAGTTAGCCAGTCGCATCACAATGATACCCTCACGCTGCGCCACCACCAAGTGTTCAAACTGCTTACCCTCGCCATCTGCGCGACTTCTTGAAAACCTCAATTTACTATCAGCCAAAAACATTTCGCCAAGCAATTCCTGTTTTCTTGCCAACGATTCCTCCACCTTCACCTCAGGCGAAAACATATCCGGCTCCTGCGGCTCGTTGATGGGTTTAAATAGATATGTGTATATCGTAAAACGTATCATATTCATTGTTTTTTGTTTATTCTGTCTGTTGGCAGTTTCCTTTTATTTGGCACATAATGCTGTTTTTTGTCAATGTACAAATAGAACGTGGACTGTTGAATGTGGATGACAATCGTTATATTAGACTTATAATATTAAAGTCTGGATTTCCGTTCATCATGTTCTTAATTTGTAACAATCCGTAAATTGCAGCCACTCGTGCATACTTATATGGGGTTGTACACCAAGGATATATAGTTGTTATCAATTTTTTAAATGTACTATCTGCATCAAACGAAGCACTGTGATAGTTCGCTCCGTTTTTATCATACATATAATCCCATTTTTCAAAGTCTATTCCACTCTGATATTCCTTCAGGGCATAAGCCGCTGCCAATTTGTAGACAGAAATTGCCTGAGAGAAGAAAAACTTTTCTTTTATTTCTTCTGCGATATTAGTCGCTTCTGCTGAAAAGCGAATGTCGACATAGTCTCTATTATCTTCCATAATTATTCAAAATAAGATTTGCTACTAGTCAGCTGATTTATTGTGATTTCTCTTTTTAATTGTGAACCTAAAACTCTACGTACCTCATTTTCATCACCAATTTCTTTAGGGTATGCAAGAATTATTACTTGATTGCTTAGAACCGACAAATTTTGCAAAGTTCTCATTTTATGGCGCATGTCAACTCTTTGGAACGTAGAGTCTAAGAAAACAGGACCTGCAATTGGTGCATTTTTATGCAATGCACTAATAAGGGCTATTGCAACTACTTGCTCATAACCTGAAGATCGATTAGGCACTATCGTTCCATCGTCTTTCATTATGTGTAGGCCAAAAAAATCATTTATTTTTAACGATTTAAATTCTTTCTGATGGCTAATACGTACAAAGCTATCAGTAGCATCTCGTTCAACATTATTTCTAATATTCTCTCTAAACAATGCGATGCTTTCTTCAAACGAAGAAAACAACTTGTATAAGAAATCCCTTTTCTGTGTAGCCTCTCTTGCCCCACTGCTACCAGATAGTTTCCTTATCGACTCGTTACATCTTTCGATACTCTTCTCAACAATTTCTAATTGTTTCTTATTATCTTCCAACCCGCCCTTTATTATTTCTATTTCTTTTAAACAAGTTTTCAGTTTACTAGGCAATGTTGCAATTTCATTCTCTATATCTGGATTATCGCCACCATAATTCTTAATTTGTTCATACAATGATTTTATATCATTCATAGAAACAGCAAGTTCAGCCTCATCTTCCCTAACATCATCCAATAAATCTTTTGTATATGAATAATCAACCTCTGGCTTCTGAATAGATTTCCAAATAGAAATCTTAGTCAAGGATTCTTCCAATCTATTCTCGTCTTCGGCACTTAATATCTTTCCTTTTTTTTGCTTTAATTCTTCTAACAATTCTATTAATATTTGCTCACTTTTTTCTTCTTTACAAAATGGACAATGATTGTGATCTATATTTAATTGAGCCTCTATATAATCACTTACACATTCATAATTATAACTTTTTCGCTTTGCTTCTTGCAAATCTTTTATTGAATCTGCTTCAGTTTCTCGTAACTTTGAAATTACTCCTGAAAGAACAGCCATCCATAGATTATCAATTTTGTCTCTGATTTTTTCTTTTTTATCGTTAATAGATTCTTTTAATTTTTGTATAGATTGATCTAAAAGATTTTTTCTGCTGATTAGCTCATTCAGCTTTGCATTCTTTTTGAGTTTTTCTTCAATATCCGCACTTTCCTCTGTTTTTGATTTTAGCTCTTCCTCAAGTAACTCTCTACTTTCCAATAATTCCTGTCTCTTTTCATTGGCTCCAGCCAATGATTCAGCTATTATCTTTGTTTCTTCAGACTTCTCTGCTTCTTTTTGGACTTCAGAGTCAGCTTCACTAACAAGAGTTTTTAGATTTTCTCGTGCATTTATAAGCACTGGAATACCTAAAATATCTTCAATTGATTGCTTCAATTTTTCACCGCCTACACTACCTTCATCCAAAAGGTCTTCATATTCCTCTAAAAGTTCGCCATCAAACACATAAAATCGTGAAATGTCAAAAGGAAGTAAGTTGTTTAGCCATTCCTCTGCCTTGTCTGGGCTAAACACAATTCCATTACTCTCAATACTAAATACGTTTTGATATATATCACCGCCACAGTTTTTTAATCCTCTAGTGATGTTATAATACTCCCCATCAACATTGAGACATAATTCCACCATCATGTCTTTATGCATCTTCTCTGCATCAGTATTCACATATGAACGAGATTCTTTAATTACTCTTTTACGTCCATATATCGTATTCCACAAGGCGTATCTAAATGCATTTGTTATAGTCGTTTTACCAAAACCATTCTCGCCCCATACAATACAAACACCATCATCTTTAGGAAAAGTTATTTCCTGTCTGTCATAATACGGGCCAAAATTTTGTAAAACAAGTTTTTCTATCCTAATCATTTTTCTAACGAGTTAAAATATTCGAACATATATTTACGCATAACCTTAAGAGATTTTGCTCTCTCCCTGTTGTCTTTGGAGATAGAGATAATATCAGCTACCATATCTTTGGGTATTTCTTGATACTTTTCAGCTATGGTTTTATCTAAGAGTTCTTTCATTAAACTCTCTGCATTGTTTTTAGTCATTCTCGAATCCATTGTTTATTTCGTTAAAATCAATATTATTTCTTATCGCAATTAATTTTAAATCGACAATACATTTGGGGTCTTCTGACATTTCTCCAAACTCTATTGCACGAAGTATCTCTGTTTCAACAATCTTTGCATGCTTGTCAGATTCCGCAAAATTATTTGGAAGAACAAGATCGTCATATAAGAAAGAGTGGTATTTGTTGTCACTTTTTCTTAAAATCCTACCACGCCTCTGTATAAATTCGCGAGGATTTTGGGATGATGCAAGAATAAGTGCATGGGTTGTGTTAGGAATATCTATGCCTTCATCAAGGCATCTTATAGATACAACGACACCACCCACCTGTCTAAAAAACAACAAAGTTTGTTTTTTTACATCGTCAGGTAGTTTTGAATGATATTCGTATGCTTTTACACCTATTCCCTTTAGTGCAATCAAGACATCATTAAGTTGTTGTTGATTATCACAATACACTATCCATCTTTGTCCATTCTTATATTTTAACTTCAAAATATCTACAGCAAGTTTTGTCTTATTTTTAGCCTCTTTTACTATTCTTGACCTTTCAATTAAAAGACTCTGTATTTTTCTATTAAGAATAGCAGACATTCCGCAATCTGATGACGTCGCAATTGCATATTGTCGAGAAATCTCTTTAGAAAGTTTGTCCCATTCTTGTTGTTCGTTTACCGTTAATGTGACTACCATTGGATAATAGAAATATCTGCATAGAACCCCGTCATCAACAGCATTCTTTAATGTGTATTTTGGTGGTAGTATTCCACCAAAATAGTCTATAATAGCCAAGGTGCCTTCATTATCGTTATATCTTTTAGGTGTTGCCGACATAGCTAATCTGTAGCCTGCATTTATTTTAAAGAAAATACGTTTACGGTTACTGCCCATTCTATGCACTTCATCCGCAACAACAAGTAGTTTTTCAGACACAACTAACCTAGACATAAATGCATCCGTTACAGCGGTATCCATAACAGCCAGTGTAATTCTTTTGTTTTCACGCTTCAAAGGCTTCGTAAAACTTTCAAGCATTTTCTCATTTTTCCATGTATTATAGCCACCACCGCAGAGCAAATAACTAATTTTAATGTCACAATAGGTTTCTGCCAATTCATCTTTCCATTGATTTAACAATCCCACAGAAGGAACAAGTATTAGTACTGGGCAGTTTTCCTCTATACATTTTCTGATAGCACACATCGCAGTGAAGGTTTTACCACTTCCAGTTGCATGTTCAAAAATTCCTCTTCGATTGTTTTGTTCCCAGTTTTTCAAGGATTGTAGTTGGTGTTCTCTGGGTCTTTTACCATTCTCCCTTTTGTCAGCTGACCAGAAAAGTCCTTCATCAATAGAAGTAAGGATCTCTTCATAAGCATCAGTCCATGCGGATTCTTTTCTTGCATGCTCTTTTATAAGGCCCTTTATGTCATCGGGGATGTCAATTGCCTTAATGAGAGAATTCTTTCCTTCCCAGATAGTTTGAAAATCATTGGATATACCATTTAGTCTTTCTAAATCGTTATTCTCGCTCCAACTTGTAAACACATCAAGAGACTCAAAATTACCATCATTAGAGAGCCCTTTATATGTTTCATTGATTGACCCCCGGAAAGCTACAGAATCCATGCCATCATAAAAAATACCGACCTTATCGTGAAACAAACGATTTATATCTTCTTTTCCTATTGCAATTTTAATTTCTATAATGCCTAATGAGATTAAGCACGCCAACACTCTTTCCGGAGCGGATAAACTGTTCTTTCCAAAAATATCACGTAACTCATCGTTTATTATCTGGACGCTATTAGCCTGTTTCATGCTATAGCCTTCCTCTATCGCATCTTGATCTTTTTCGGAAAGATATGGCGAACATATTATTCTCATTCTCCCACCATTATCAACAAATTCCTTGAGGGCTGACCAAGCTAAAATATAAATGGTGCTACCAAAATACCCTGTTGCCCTATCATATCTTTTTGAACATGATAGAGAAGGAATATAAAAATCCTTAGCGACATTATCTCCGTTGGACTTTGAATAATACGATTTATATTTAATACTTTTCAGACTCATATCTAAACAATTAAGGATTCGGCTATGCCTTTTGGTAGTTCTGAACTTACAACCCCTATAAGGGTCTCACCATTTTTCTTCGTCATTCTGGCTATTCCGTTTATACTGGCAGCTCTTAATAACTCAACTCGACTTTGAAGATTAGATGACCATAAAAAATTAACATGTTTTCGTGCCTCATATATCACATATGTATCGTAATCCTCTGCATAAGACATTAAGAGTGGTACTCCTAAAGAATAATCAAAATTACTCCTTTCTCTCTGTTTCTGCCCTGGAACTTTTAGATTTAGTTTATATTCTTCCAATGCCCTACCACCATGTGGATTAGTGTTGGGGTAAATGTATATCGCAAAAATTACGCCTATGGATTTAACTTTGACTATCAATGGCCACTTTTCAATAGTGGAGAGTATTTCACAATACCCACCTAAATCTGTTACAAGTCGTTCCTGTAACTTAACTCTTTTTGGCGACAGTCTTCCGAACATCCAAGCAGGAATTTATATTGTCAGTAGCAATTTCAACAAATTCTTTATATATATCGTAACCAGCAAAACGCCGATTTTGTTTAACAGCGGCTACCCCAGTAGTTCCTGAGCCAACCCAAGGATCAACAACCAAATCTCCCTCATTTGTACAAGCTAATATATATCTTTCAGGTAAATAGTTTGGCTGAACTGCTTGATGCTTAGTTATCTTTCCTGACACGGAGCCACTTATTACATTTTTGGGGAGTGCACCTTCTGGATTGGGATCTATTTTATGGGTCTTTCTAACATAAGGCACTCCATTAGTCCTTGGTTTGTATTCCTGATTTTTATACCGGTCTAAAGAACTATCAGAATAGGGCGTTCTAATTGCATCAATGTTTAACGTCCACATTTTTGCTTTAGAAAACCACAAATTCTGTTCATAAGCGTCTTGGCATGCTACTCTTAGTCCAGTTGGAATAGGATTTTCTTTCACCCAGATTTCAATATCCACGCATGACAATCCCCATCTCTCTTCCATTAAAATAGCTAATTTTTCTATTACTAAAGAGCGACGCGTTGATTCTCCGTTTTTTGCCCTTTCGCGATTTGCCTTCACATTAATCACAATAAATCCATCATCTGTAAGTTTCTTCACAGCGGCATCAATGAATGGAGATATTTTGTCAATATACTCTGTTGTACTCCAACAGCCATAGTCTCTTACAGCATTAGGATATGGTGGACTTCCATATATTAACTTCACAGATCTATCTGGCAAGGAGAGTAACCCCTCTGCACCATCTCTACATTCTACTATATATTGTTTTTTTGCCATGTTTCTATATGCATGCGGCTTAATCTGCAACCATTTAGTGAGGATGCTTAAATCTCTGCCATCAGCTTTTTCTTTGGGTGCAAAGTTACAAAATTTCTGGGAGATTAATGCAGGTTATGCAAGAAAATACACATTATTTAATAAAGCACGTCTGCCATTTCGCCACTTTGCCACTTTGCCACATTAAGGAGGTGGCAAATGTGGAAAGAATGGCGGAGAAATGGAGGGTATTTAAATTAGAATATTATTATATTATAATATAATATTATTCTAAAGTATAATTGTGTGTATTCGGCAGATGCTTAATGTGGCAAAGTGGCATTGTGGCAAAGGGACAAACCGAATTTTGAGCCCGATTGTTTCCAAATCACAAACAGTACGTTTGAAGAGGCTAAAAAATACGTTTGAATGGGCTAAACATATCATTTACATATTTTAAGATATCATTCGTATTTCATTAACAGATTTTTACAAGTTATGAATATCCGAAATTTGGAACTTGGCGAAAAATGTTGTACCTTTGCATTGTCAAAAGGAACGAAAAGCGCGCGTCGCAAATGGAGACAAAAAGGCGGGAGGCGGCCACCCGATGTAGCTGGTCGCAACGGAATCTAATACCATGTAAAACACAACAGAATTATGAGCGTATTTTATCGTAAGTACCAGAACAAGAACACGAAGAGCGTAGCATACGGCAAGTGGTTCGCACGCGCCGTGACCATCGGCAAGACCATCAACATCGACGAACTGGCAAAGCACATGTCGGAGCACAACACTCCGTACTCGAAGGGTGCCATCAAGGGCGTACTGACGGATATGGTAGGTTGCATCCGCGAGCTGATGCTGGAGGGTAAGGCTGTGAAGCTGGAAGGGCTGGCCATCTTCTCCGCAGGCATCAAGACGAAGAAGAACGGTGCACCGACTTCGGCAGAGTTCTCAACCACGAAGCACATCGACAGCGTGTACATGCGTGCCCGTGCCACTGGAGAGTTCACTCGCAGCGAACTGACCAAGGCTGGCAACGTGACCGAACTGCCCAAGAATTTCACCGACTATGGTGTGAATGGTGGCACCAACGCACCCAGCAATGGTGGGGGCAACACGGGTGAAAACACGGGTGGAAACACCGGGGGCAACACCGGAGGCAACACCGGAGGCAATAACGGTGGCGGTGGCGACGACGATGCCCCTAACGAGAACTGAACGAAGGCTGAAGGCTGAAGTTTAATTAACCGCAGGTAGAATTAACCGCAGATTCCGCAGATTATACAGATTATAGCTGCGCCACACAGTTATGAGAAATAAATCTGTGAAATCTGCGTAATCTGCGGTAAAAAAAAGCGGACTCTGCGTCTTAGTGTCTCTGTGTACAAATTGAGAAAAGGAAGGAATTATGAAGAAGTGACTGGGGCTTATTTCATGCCGTATCGGCTGCTGAAGTTGATGCGGACCCCCTTGTCGTCAACCATCATATCCATGCCTCCGTTGTTGCCGTTGCTGGTAGTCGGCTTGCGCGTGCCATCCAGTATCTCGCGGCACATGTCCTTGATATCTGTCACACGCTGGAGCGTCTCCAGATTGTCGCCACTGTAAT
>JAEEGG010021768.1_pt1 | contig 12700 bp, 14 predicted proteins | sample 9134161 | NCBI WGS metagenome assembly JAEEGG01 (sample SAMN16246543, study PRJNA631951) | gut metagenome | biome: gut microbiome; feature: rumen; material: CR-attached | host: Bos | place: Iran: Karaj | collected 2018-10
TTGAAGTAAAGCCAATTTTTGCAACTGATTCAATTTCAAGATGTCCATGGAAGTGCTCAATGCTTGATATTATTCGTTCACATTCTTTCATATTAGGACCAGTTCTTAAAGCAATAGTATACCCTTTTTTACCTTTAGATAATTTAGCATGTGGTTCATGGGTATTACACCAAGGAGTGCATCTATCTATAAATACTTTGAATTGCCCTGGGATATCAGCCCAATAAGATGGAGACACAGAAACTATTTTATCTGCCCATTCATATTCAGCTATAAGCTTATCCACATCATCTTTTTGGAAGCATTTGGCAGTTTTATGGCATTTACGACATCCTTTGCATAGTTTAATGTCGTAATCATCTATACATACTTTTTTAATTGTATTAGAAGAAGAAAGATTATCTGAAACAATATCAACAATTCTTTGCGTTGCTCCATCTCTAACAGGACTACAATTGATAACTAGGATTTTCATAATTTACCCCCCTTAAAAGCGTATTTTGAAAATTCTATCACATTTTAATAATATTTCATAGTCGATTTATGTTAAATTATGGAATGTTTATTAATGTAACAAAAAAATCAGTCTCAATTGAGGCTGATTTTATCTTTTTAATGGCGTCCCCGACTGGATTCTAACCAGCGACCCCAAACTTAGGAGGTTTGTGCTCTATACAGCTGAGCTACGAGGACAGATATATTATTGAGGGGATTTTGTCCCCTCAATTATTATTTATATGAATCAAATAATTTTTTAAATGCAGGTAAAGAATTAGAAATAGTATCCTTAGATACGCAATATGCTAATCTTACATATCCTTCAATACCAAAATTATCTGAAGGAACTACTATAATATTATATTCTTTAGCACGTTCCATAAATTTATATGCATCTTTTTCTAATGATTTTACAAATAAATAAAATGCACCTTCTGGTTTAACACATTCATAACCAATTTTTGTTAATCCATCATAAATAAGATTTCTATTAACTACATATGCGTTCATATCAGATGTTTTATCTGCAACCTTTTCAATTACATGCTGCATTAAGCTTGGTGCACATACATATCCATACGCTCTTCCTGCACCTAAGCAAGCAAGATAAATATTTTTAGAATCAGTAACAGAAGAAGGAACTAAAATATAACCGATTCTTTCTCCAGGTAATGATAATGATTTAGAATAAGAATAACATACAATAGTATTATTATATAGTGATGGAATATGTGATACCTTTGCATCACCATATGTAATTTCACGATATGGTTCATCACATACAATATATATTGGATGATTATATTCTTTTTCTTTATTCTTTAATATTTCAGCTACTTTTACTAAGCATTCTTTAGTATATACAACACCTGTAGGGTTATTTGGAGAATTTACGATAATAGCTTTAGTATTGATATTAATCATTTTTTCAAGCTCTACTAAATTAATGTTGAAATTCTTTGTATCTGCAGGAACTACTTTAAATGTTGCACCTGCACCTTCAGTAAATACCTTATATTCTGTGAAATATGGTGCAATAGCAAGTATTTCATCCTTTTTGCTTTCAACAATTGCTCTAAATGTAATACATAATGATGCTGCAGCACCACATGTCATATATATTTGATCAAATGTATATGATGTATTAAATCTATTATTTAAATCCTTAACAATAGCTTTTCTTACTTCATTATCACCTTGTGCAGAAGTATAACCATGTACATAATCAGAAGGGCATTCATCAACAATTTGCTTTAATGTATCATCAACCTCTTTACATGGTGGAACAGATGGATTTCCTAATGAGAAATCATAAACATTTTCTGCACCAATTTCAGCTTTTCTTTTTTTAGAAAACTCAAATAATTCTCTAATTATAGATCTTTTAGAACCTAATTCTAACATCTCTTTATTCATAAAATCACCTCAATAAATCAATATAAATAAATAATATAATAAAGTTATAAAATTTTCAATATTTACAAATATAATATATTTTATATAATATATTTGAGGTGATGATATGAGAAGAGCAATTCAAATTTTAACAGTTGTATATAATGTAATTCTTATTTTTGCAATATTATCTTTTGCAGTTACATCAGTCATTTTCTTTATTGCTTCAACAGATGATAAGATTATAAATGAAATGATTGAAAGGGATGTGTTTAAAGATCCAGAAGTAACAAAAGCGGCTGTAAAAGCCTTTTGCATCGGTATGGGCGTAGGTATGCTACTTGGTGCTTTAGTATTCGTTGCTGGATTAGTATTTAATAATCTAATTAGAATGGAAGTAAAGCATGAATTTAAAGAAGAAAGAAAAGGCAGAAACATTGCTTATGGTGTTCTTGCAATAGTATTTGGTGCAAATGTTCCTGGTATTTTAAATATTATTTATAATGCTACAGCACAAGAAGCTTCAAAAGATAGCGAAACATTAGAATAATATATATTAATATAATAAATAAGGATGGGCGACCATCCTTTTTTATTTGTAATACACGCATGTCGGTGTTTCATAATTAAATATCGTAATTATTTTAAAAATATGATTAATTTAAAAAAGCATTGAAAACACTAAATATTTAGTAAAACACGGTTGTCGGTGTTTCAAATATACAAAAAAATATTAAAAAAAGTTATTGACTATTAAAAATAAATTGGTATAATGTAATAGCATTTCGCAAAAAAATATTTACTTTTGATGTTATCGAAAGTGAAAGGAGAAATTATTTATGCCAACTATAGAACAGTTAGTACGTAAAGGAAGACAAGACAAGACTTCAAAGTCTAAGAGCCCAAGCTTAGGTATTGGATTTAATAATCTTACTAAGAGATATACAAATTATCCATCACCTCAAAAGCGTGGTGTTTGTACACGTGTTACAACAATGACACCTAAGAAGCCAAACTCAGCATTAAGAAAGTATGCCAGAGTTCGTCTTACAAATGGAATGGAAGTAACAGCTTATATTCCAGGTATTGGTCATACTTTACAAGAGCACAGCACAGTACTTATCCGTGGAGGACGTGTTAAGGATCTTCCAGGTGTACGTTATCATATCATCCGTGGAACACTTGATGCTACAGGTGTACAAGGAAGAATGCAAGCTCGTTCAAGATATGGAGCTAAGAGACCTAAAGCTCAAGAGAAGTAATATTCGTTATAATCTAATTAATAAATAAGGAGGAACAAGATTATGCCTCGTAAGGGACACATTGTAAAAAGAGACGTATTGCCTGATCCAATTTACAACTCAAAGGTTGTAACAAGAACTATCAACACTCTTATGCTTGATGGTAAGAAAGGTACAGCGCAATCAATTTTATATAGCGCATTTGACATTGTTAAAGAAACTACAGGTCAAGACGCTTTAGAAGTATTTAACAAAGCACTTGAAAATATCGCACCAGTATTAGAAGTTAAAGCTCGTCGTATTGGTGGTCAAAACTATCAGGTACCTATCGAAGTACGTCCTGATAGAAAGCAAGCACTTGCATTAAAGTGGCTTGTAAAATATGCAAGACTTAGAAGTGAAAAGACTATGGATCAAAAACTTGCAAAAGAAATCATGGACGCATCTAACGGTTTAGGTGGTGCATGTAAGAAGAGAGAAGAAACTCATAAGATGGCTGAAGCTAATAAGGCTTTCGCTCATTACCGTTGGTAGTAGGAGTATAAAAAAACTATGGCAAGAGAATTTACTTTAGAAAAAACTCGTAATATCGGTATCATGGCTCACATCGATGCTGGTAAAACTACAACAACAGAACGTATCTTATTCTTAACAAAGAAGATTCACAAAATTGGTGAAACACATGATGGTGCCGCTACAATGGACTGGATGGCACAAGAGCAAGAACGTGGTATCACTATCACTTCTGCCGCTACAACAGCACACTGGAAGGGATATCGTGTAAATATCATCGACACTCCAGGTCACGTTGACTTCACAGTAGAGGTTTCAAGATCTTTACGTGTATTAGACGGTGCAATCACAGTATTAGATGGTCAAGCAGGTGTTGAACCACAAACAGAAACAGTTTGGAGACAAGCTACTGAATATAACGTACCTCGTATCGTATTTGTTAACAAAATGGATAAGATTGGTGCAGATTTCGAATATTCATTAGGAACATTACATGATAGACTAGGCGTTGTTGCTGCTGCAGTTCAATGGCCAATTGGTTCAGAAAACACATTCAAAGGTTCAGTTGATTTAATCGAAATGAAAGCTTATATCTTTGATGGTAGCGATGATGAAAAATATACTGTAACAGATATTCCAGCTGATTTAGTTGACGTTGCTCAAGAAAGAAGAGATATCTTATTAGATACTATTTCTCAATTTGACGATGATCTAGCTATGAAATATCTTGAAGGTGAAGAAATTTCTGCTGAAGAAATTAAAAGTGTTATCCGTAAGGCTACACTTTCTGCAAAATTCTTCCCAGTATTATGCGGTTCAGCATTCAAGAATATTGGCGTATCAAGAGTACTTGACTACGTAGTTGATTTCTTACCAGCTCCTACAGATGTAGCAGATGCTAAGGGTGAAGATTCAAATGGTAAGGAAGTAGCAGTTAAATCTGATGACAATGCTCCATTTGCAGCACTTGCATTCAAGGTTGCAACAGACCCATTCGTTGGTAGATTAACATATTTCCGTGTTTACCAAGGACATATTACATCAGGATCTTATGTTGTAAATACAACAAAAGATACTAAAGAAAGATTAGGAAGAATCATGCAAATGCATGCTAATCACCGTGAAGAAATTAAAGAAGTTTATTCTGGTGATATCGCAGCTGCAATTGGTTTCAAAAATACAACAACAGGTGATACAATCTGTGCAGAAGGCTATGATTGTATTCTAGAAAAGATGGTATTCCCAGAACCAGTTATCTCAGTAGCAGTTGAGCCTAAGACTAAAGCTGACATCGATAAGATGAACAACGCTTTAACTAAGCTTGCTGAAGAAGATCCTACATTCCGTAGATATACAAATGCTGAAACTGGAGAAACAATTATTTCTGGTATGGGTGAACTTCACCTTGATATCATCGTTGACCGTATGAAGAGAGAATTCAGCGTTGAATGTAACGTTGGTGCTCCACAAGTTTCATATCGTGAAACAATCACTCAAGAAGGCGTATGCGAAGGTAAATTCGTTCGTCAATCTGGTGGTCATGGTCAATATGGTCATGCAATTATCAGATTCAGCCCTAATAAAGATAAGGGTTATGAATTCGTTGATGCAATCGTTGGTGGTGTAATTCCTAAGGAATTCATTCCATCAGTTGATAAAGGTTTAAGAGCATCAATGGTAAATGGTATCCTTGCTGGTTACCCATTAATTGATGTTAAAGCTGAATTAATCGATGGTTCTTACCATGAAGTCGATTCATCAGATGCAGCATTCCAAGTTGCAGCATCATTAGCAGTTAAGGAAATGGTTAACAAATGTAAGCCAGTTATCCTTGAACCTATTATGGAAGTTGACGTTAACGCTCCAGAAGAATATTTAGGTAACGTTATCGGTGATTTAACTTCTAGAAGAGGTATGTTATCAGCCCAAGAAAAACAAGCACATGGTAATGGTATGAAGATTCGTGCTTATGTACCATTAGCAGAAATGTTTGGTTATGCAACTTCCCTTCGTTCAAATACACAGGGAAGAGGAACATTCATTATGCAAATGCATCATTATGATCAATGTCCAAAGAGTGTTCAAGAAGAAATTTGTAAGAAGAGAGCTTAATCTCTCTCTTGCAAATTAAATACTACTTGCAAAGATATTTCTATTATTGTAAAATAATAGCGTGTCTTAGTATTAAATAAGCAACAAAAAAAATTAAAAATATAAAAATAATATAAGGAGGCCAATTAAAATGGCAAAAGAAAAATTTAACCGTACAAAACCACATGTTAACATTGGTACTATCGGTCATATCGACCATGGTAAGACAACTCTTACTGCAGCTATCACTACTTACCTTGCTAAGAAGGGTTTAGCAAAAGCTTCAAGATATGATCAAATTGATGCTGCTCCAGAAGAAAAGGAACGTGGTATCACAATCAACACTGCACACGTTGAATATGAAACTGACAAGAGACACTACGCACACGTAGACTGTCCAGGTCACGCTGACTATGTAAAGAACATGATTACAGGTGCAGCTCAAATGGATGGCGCAATCTTAGTTATTGCTGCTACAGATGGTCCTATGGATCAAACAAGAGAACATATCTTACTTGCTCGCCAAGTAGGTGTTCCTGCAATCGTTGTATTCTTAAATAAGTGCGATATGGTTGATGATGAAGAACTTATCGACTTAGTTGAAATGGATACTCGTGAATTATTATCTAAGTATGGATTCCCTGGTGATGATATTCCTATCATCCGTGGTTCAGCTTTAAAGGCTCTTGAAGGCGATCCAGTTTATGAAGCTAAATTACAAGAATTAATGGATACAGTTGATGAATATATCCCAACTCCAGCTCGTGAAAACGACAAGCCATTCTTAATGCCAATTGAAGACACTATGACTATTTCTGGTCGTGGTACAGTTGTTACTGGTAGAGTTCAAAGAGGTCAAATTAAGCTTGGTGAAGCTGTTGAAATCGTAGGTATTAAGGAAACTCAAACTTCAGTTGCTACTGGTCTTGAAATGTTCCGTAAGACTCTTGATTATGCTGAAGCAGGCGACAACGTAGGTGTATTACTTCGTGGTATCGACCGTGATAAAGTACAACGTGGTCAAGTTTTAGCTAAACCAGGATCAGTTACTCCACATTCAAAATTCAAAGCTCAAGTTTATGTATTAACTAAAGAAGAAGGCGGACGTCATACTTCATTCACAACTAACTATCGTCCTCAATTCTACTTCCATACAACAGACGTTACTGGCGTTATCACTTTACCAGAAGGTGAAGCATTCGTTATGCCTGGTGACAACACTGAAATGACAGTAGAATTAATCCACCCAATCGCTATGGAAAACGGAACTAAGTTCTCAATCCGTGAAGGTGGCCACACTGTAGGCGCTGGTTCAGTTACTGAAATCGTTAAGTAATTGAAGCTTAAATAAAAAATTATACCTGTCTTATGGCAGGTATTTTTTTCTGTCTTGAAAAATGATTTAAATTGACATATTATTATATTACTGAGGTTAAAACTATGAACACAAGACATATATTTGAACATCATGAATTTCAAGATTTATTTATGAAAGATCCTGTAAAGGTAATAAATAAATTAACACAAGAAAAATCTGATTATGTATTTAAATTATTAAAAAAGACATATGAAAATAAAAATGAAATATGTCCATATACTTTAATGGATATTGATGTTACATTTAAATCATTACAAGGATTTGATTTTATTACAATAAAAATGCCTGAAAATGGAATTGAAGCAGGCAATTGTCATGAGATAATTATCCTTTCATCATTCTATTTAAATTTATTCCAATATTATGTAGTAGAAGAAGGGTATAATCCAAAATATGGCAGATTTAAATCATTAGGAGCATGGATGGAAGATGCACATATATCACTTGGTGATTTAGATAAATCTGATACAGATATTTATGCAACAATTATTAGTTCATTATCATTATAATAATTAATATAAGCAAAAGAAAAACCATAGAAATTTCTATGGTTTTATCTTTTTTATTCAGCTTTTTCAGTAACAGCTTCAGTTGCTTTAGCTTCAGCTACTTTAGTAGATTTCTTGTTTACAAGAGCATCTCTAATTTCCATAAGAAGAGCAATTTCAGGTGTAGGATTCTTTGCAGCTTCCTCAGCTTGTCTTTGCTTTTCAGCTTCTTCCTCAGCAGCCTTTGCATCAGCTTCAGCTTTCATTTCAAGAGCTTTCTTTTCTCTTCTAGTTAATGGTAAGCCTTTTTCTTGCTTAGTTTGAGCTCTAGTTAAATCATCAGTCATATTCATTCTTGCTTCATGTGCAGCTTTAGCAACTTTTACAATAATGAATAATACTAAAGCGATGATAATGAATGAAATTACTGCATTAATGAATGCGCCCCAGTCGATAACAGCTGACATGTTGTAAGTGTACTTAGTACCATGTAAAGTATACTTAGATAAAATAGTAGACTTTGCACCTTCAACAGCAGATGTCCAACCTGCATCACCTTCTGCTAAGCCAGGGTAATTTGTTTGAGCTAATTTAACACCTAATGCTTGTAAATCAGATGCAGCAAATTTTTGGCCTAAACCGATGCCCTTATTCATACCTTCTTGAACAGAGTTAATAGCTGGTAATACAGTTACTAAACCCTTTAAACCACCAGGTACGGCCCATAAGCAAACACTTAATAAGATATTAACTAATGCTGTAACAATTGCGCCAAATGCAGAACCAATTACTACACCAACAGCCATATCTAGAATGCTTCCACGAGAGATAAAAGCTTTAAATTCTTTCCAGAAGCTAGTTTTCTTTTTCTTTTCTTTAGCCATTTTATTTCCTCCAATTGTAATAATTATAATCCATTAAAAATTAGTTTTCAATAATATAGAATAAAAAAGAGAAGCATAAGCTTCTCAATTTTATAAATATAAATGATTATTATTCATTAGCTTTTTCAGTATCATCTGCTTTAACTTCTTCAACATCAGCATCAACTGCATCCTTCTTAGTATCATCTTTAGAAGCTACAATTGCAACTACTGCAACTGGCTTAAAGAAGCTTAAAAGAAGAATGTAAACTGAATAAAGACATAAAATGATACCTAAGATGATGAATCTTGCATTCATGTTGATAATAGTATCACCATTATCTTTCTTGATTAAACATAAAGAACCAAGGATGATAGCAACTAATGCAACTACAATTTCAACAACAATTCCAGCGATTTCATTCTTAAGTTCTTTCTTAATAATGCCAAATACAATTGATAAAATTGCATCTACTAAAATAATAGCACCAGCAACAATTAATAAGAATGGAATGAAGTCTAAAACTAATGCGATTAAATTAGATGCAGTAGTTTCTCTTACGATGAAGAAAATACCAATAGAAAGTAACATAGCAGCTCCAAGACCTTCTGCAGCAAATCCTTTCTTATTAACAATAGAATTAATTAATGCAAATAATAATGCTAATGATGCAATAACAAGTGATACGATACCAAGTACCATAGTGATACCCTTATATGCATCTGCACCAGCTTTATCACCAGCTGCAGCACCAGCAACAATACATAAAATACCGATTGTTAATACAATTGCGGCAGTAATCCATAAGCTAATTTTTTTGCTTAAATCTTTCATATTTACTCCTTTCTAAAAAATAAAAAGAAATTCTATTAAATTTCTACAATAATATTATAATCATTTTATTAAATATTTCAAATTTAATTAATAATAGTATAATTATTATAATGAATAATTAGGAGTATATTATGATTGATACACATTGTCATCTATTTGATGAAGCATTTGATGAGGATAGAGATGAAGCAATTAAACGAGCGAAAGAAGTAGGAGTAAAAAAGATAATGATAGTTGGCTTTTCGAAAGAAACAAATGAAAAAGCATATCAATTATCATTAAAAGATAATATTTTTTATCCTACATGTGGCATTCATCCTGATGAAGCAGACGATAATTATTTAGAAAAATTAAAAGATTTAAAAGCTTTCTTAAATAATCACAAGGTCTATGCAATAGGTGAATGTGGTCTTGATTATCATTGGACAAAGGATAATATTGATATTCAAAAAATATTATTGCATGAGCAATGTAAATTAGCATTAGAATATAATTTACCCATTATTATTCATATGAGAGATGCACAAGAAGATACATATGATATTTTAAAGCAATATAAAGGCTTAAGAGGTGTTATGCATTGCTATTCAGGATCATATGAAATGGCTTTAAGATTTATTGATTTAGGCTTTTATATCTCATTAGGTGGTCCTGTGACATTTAAAAATGCTAAGGAACCACAAAAAAATGCAACCCTACTTCCTTTAGATAGACTTCTAATTGAAACTGATTGTCCATATCTTGCACCTGTTCCACAAAGAGGTAAAAGAAATGAAACATCATTCATTCATTATACATTAGAAAAGATTGCAGAGCTTAGAAATATAAGTGTTGAAGAAATGGATAAAATTACATCAGACAACGCAATTAGATTATTTAATATATAGGTGAAATAAATGGTTAATTTATTAAGAAGATTATTTATTAAGGATTATAATAATACAAAAAATGAAAATGTAAGAATTGCGCATGCAAAACTTGCCGCAATTTTTGGTATTATTACAAATGTTATTTTATTTATATCTAAGGCTATTATAGGTATATTAATAAAATCTGCATCAATTCTTGCAGATTCTATTAATAATTTATCTGATACATCATCAAGTGTTGTTACACTTATTGGATTTAATTTATCTAAAAAGCCTGCAGATAAGGATCATCCATTTGGTCATCAAAGAATAGAATATATTACAGGATTAATAATATCTATATTTATTATATTTATAGGATGTGTTTCTATATTCCAATCAATAAGAAAAGTAGTTAATTATAAACAAGAAGATGTTAATGAATTATTATATTACATTTCAATTGGAATATTAGCTTTCGCAATAATATTAAAAATTATACAAGCAATTGTATATAAAAAGATTAGTAAAATTATCTCATCTGTAGCCTTAAAGGCTGCATATCAGGATAGCTTTAATGATGTTTTAACTACATTTGCTGTATTAATTGGAATGGTTACTATATTATTATTAAATATTAATAATGTTAAGGTACCATTCTCAATTGATGGTATATTAGGTATTATTGTAGGATTATTTGTAATAATATCTGGTATTAAATTAATGAAGGAAGAAATGGACCCTTTAATTGGTCAATATATTGATAAGGATTATGCAAAAGAAATAAGTGATTATATTGAATCTTTTGCAATATGCTTAGGTACTCATGATCTTTTATGTCATTTATATGGACCAACTAAATGCTATATATCTATTCATGTTGAGGTAGATAGCTCTAAATCATTAATCGAGGTACATAATGCAATAGATGAAATAGAGCACATGGTCAAAGATAAATTTAATGTTATATTAACAATTCATCCAGATCCAATAGATATTAATGATAGGAAATTAAGTAGAATTAAAACAATTTTAGAAGAAGGTCTTCATAAAATTGATTCTAATTTAAAATTCCATGATCTTAGAATAAATAAAGAAGAAGGTAAAGAAATTATTGAATTAGATTTAGAAGTTCCATTTGATTATCCAATGAATGAAAAGGAAATAAATGAATTAGTGAATAATATTATCAATGAAGATAATAAATATATTATTAGAATAAATATAGATAATCCAATTATAGGTTAATTAAAACTTGCTTTAAGTAAAAGATTATGTTATAATCCTTTTGCGTTTTTATAAACGCCCTTGTTCGGATATTACTTATGCCGAACCTAAAGTCCAAAAGGAGGTAAAAAATATGAAGAAATATGAAGTTATGTACATTCTTCGTTCTGATCTTGATGCAGAAGCAATTAAGAAGGAAGTTGCAGATGTTGAAGCAATTTTCAAGAATAATGGTTCTGAAGTATTAGAAACTAAGGAATGGGGTTTTAGAGACCTTGCGTACGAAATCAAAGGTAATAAGAAAGGTTATTACGTTTGGATGAATGTTAATGCAGAAGTTGCTGCAGTTAACGAATTTAATCGTCTTGCAAACATTAGTGAAAAGTTAATCCGTCATATCGTTGTTGTTGACGGTGAATAGGAGATTACAATGAACATTGTAACTTTAACAGGAAGAATCACAAAAGCACCAGAAGGTCGTCAAACAAATGATGGCCAATCAGTTTGTTCATTTACAGTTGCTTGCGATAGAGTTTATCGTGATAGACAAGGAAATGTACAAAGAGAAGCTGATTTCATTAATTGTGTAGCTTTTGGAAATCAAGCTAGTTTTATTTTAAGATATGTTCAAAAAGGTAATATGTTAGCTATCCAAGGTAGAATTCAAACAAGAAATTACCAAGATCAACAAGGTCAAACAAGATATGTTACTGAAGTTTTAGTTAACTCAGTTGAAAATTTGACACCAAGATCTCAAAATGATAACCAACAAAATTATCAACAACAGAACTATCAACAACCAAATCGTCAACAAAATCAAAATCCATATCAAGGATATAATAATCCTACATATGGAATGGATAATAGTTCTAAACAAGAACCTCAAAGCTTCTCTGTAAGCTCTGATGACGATGATTTACCATTTTAATTAGGAGGATAATATGCAAAATAATCGCGGACCAAGACGTCCTTATAAGAAGAAAGTTTGCTATTTCACAGAAAATAAAATTGAACACATCGATTTCAAGGATGTTGAATTATTAAAGAAATATATTTCTGAAAGAGGCAAAATTCTTCCAAGAAGAGTAACTGGTACTTCAGCTAAGTATCAAAGAAAGCTTGCACTTGCTATTAAGAGAGCAAGACATATGGCTTTATTACCATTCGTAAAAGACTAGTAATTATAAAAAATGACCTTGTCAATTTTGGCAGGGTCTTTTATTATATTTGGGCTTGAAAAGACCAAATATTAAAACCTCACGCTATGCGTGTGAGAATAGAAAAAGCTTCTTGCTGCGTATGAAAAAATCCTCCGTGATATAA
>JAEEGG010021771.1_pt1 | contig 12699 bp, 9 predicted proteins | sample 9134161 | NCBI WGS metagenome assembly JAEEGG01 (sample SAMN16246543, study PRJNA631951) | gut metagenome | biome: gut microbiome; feature: rumen; material: CR-attached | host: Bos | place: Iran: Karaj | collected 2018-10
TGGTGGCGGCCAACAGACCCAGCGTCAGGAAGTAGATCCACCAGACGAATACGTTGTAAAACCGTGAGGGAATGACAAAGAGCAGGAAGATATCCAGCACCAGCACCACGGCGAACCAGATCAGCTGCATGCCGTATTTGCTGTTCCAGCTCCAGGTGAAGGTCGCTTCGCTGGTGGACGAGGAATAGATGTTCAGCAGGCCGAAGAGAATCAGCGCAAAATAGCAGATCACGATCCGCCATTCAATCCGTTTGCTTATGGTTCCTCTGCGGCTCATTTCCTGACTTTGACTTTATGCAGCAGATTGGCTGACGTGATGCGGTTTTCCAACGGCTTGCGCTCCGGTGCAATCTTCTCATTGAGGTATTGTTCCACCAGCAGCGAGGCGATCGGAGCGGCCCAGGTGGCGCCGAATCCGGCATTTTCAATATAGGCGGCCACGGCAATCTGCGGATTGTCGGCCGGGGCAAAACAGATGAAAACCGAGTGCTCGTCGCCGTGGGGGTTCTCAGCCGTTCCGGTCTTGCCGCACATCACCACCCCGGGTACGCGGGCGATCCGGGCAGTGGCGCCGGCCCCGCCGTGCACCGCCAGGCGCATTCCTTCAACCACCGTCGCAAAATGGATCGAATCGAAGGGTGTATCGTGGCGCTCCCGGAAGCGGTCGTCGATCGGGGCCTCAGGACGGTCTTTCTGGATGTGCGGGATATAATAGTAGCCGCGGTTGGCGAGGATGGCTGCCAGGTTGGCCAGGTGGAGCGGCGTGATGCCCAGCTCGCCCTGTCCGATCGAGAGCGAGACGATCGAGAGCGACTTCCAGGCGTTCTTGCCGTGCAGGCGGTCGTAGCGCTCGGCTGTCGGCATCATGCCGCCCAGTTCGCCCGGAATGTCGGTGCCCAGCTTGCTGCCGATTCCGAAACTCCGTACATAGTCGCTCCACGCCTCAAACCCCTCCCGCACGCTGCCATACTTGGGATTGTCGATGATGGCGCGGAAGGTGTGGCAGAAGTAGGCGTTGCAGGACATCATGATGGCCTCCTTCAAATCGAGCGGGCTGGGGTGAACGTGGCACCCCACGGTGAGGCGGCCCACATGATAGCCCTTGGAGCAGGGGAAGCGCGTCTCCGGCCGGATCACGCCCTCCTGCAGGCCGATCAGGGCGTTGACCAGCTTGAAGACGGAGCCCGGCGGCTGGGGGGACTGCACGGCGCGGTTGAACATCGGCCGGTAGGGGTCGTTGACCAGCTGCGCATAGTAGCGGTTGATTTCCGCCAGGTAGGAGACGTCGATGCCCGGACTGGAGACCATGGCGAGAATCTCGCCCGTGCCGGGCTCGATGGCCACGAGCGAACCCACCTTGTTCTGCATCAGCTTTTCACCATAGGCCTGGAGCGGAGCGTCGATCGTCGTGTAGATGTCGGTTCCGGCCACGGCGGGCTTGTCGTAGAGACCCTCTTCGTAGCGGTCCACAATGCGGTTGTGAACGTCGCGGTAGTAGATGGCATAGCCCTTCTCGCCGCGCAGCGTGGTCTCGAAGGCCTCCTCCATGCCGGTCTTGCCGGCATAGTCGCCGCTGCGGTACTCCGGATTGCGGCGGATATAGTCCGCATCCACTTCGGAAATGTAACCCAGCAGGTTGCCGCCGGCATGGTAGTTATAGGTGCGGGCGGTGCGGGGCACGCCGTCGAATCCCGGGAAGCGTTCGATTTGTTCGGCAAAGACGGCATATTGGGCCGCGGAGGTCTGCTTGAGCAGCACTTGCGGCTGGTGGCCGATCTTGCTCCGGTAGAGCCGCCACTCGCGGAACTTGGCCTTGACATAGGCCGTATCCACATCGAAAATCCGGCAGAAGGCCGCCGTGTCGAAGGGTTCCTTGATGACGGAGGGGGTGACCAGGATGTCATAGGAGATCTTGTTGCCCACGATGATGCGGCCGTCGCGGTCGCGGATCAGCCCCCGGGCCGGGTAGCGCGTCTCATACTTGAGCGCGTTGTTCTCGGCGTTGAGGCGGTACTTTTTATCGACGATCTGGATATAGAAGAGTTTGCCGACGATGACGGCAAAGACCACGAGGATCACCACGGTGAGCACGCCCTTTCTGTAGGAGAAGCGGTCCATCTCAGTTTCTTTCAGGGATGAACAGGCTCAGGAGGGCTGCCAGCGCCACGCCGGCCAGGGTCGAGAGGGCGGTGCGGGCCAGGATGAAGAGAACCGGCGTCAGCGTGAATCCGTCCAGCAGGACGAAGACCAGCATATAGAGGGCATAGACCGCCAGGGCGAACTTGAGGTAGGTCCAGACCCCGAGGGTGCGCACCGAAGGGGTCCAGGCCGGGTTCTGCCCGTCCGGAGAGACGATCCCGCGGTAGAGCGGTTCCCGCAGGGCGGCCAGCGCGACGCAGGCTGCGGCACTTGTGCCGGGCACGCCGCCCGTAGCCAGGTCGGCCATCAGGCCGAGTACAAATCCCACGGGCATCGTGATGCGGACATCCCACGTAGCGGGGAATCCGATGACAATCAGCGGCAGGAGGGTCAGCGTAACCCAGAGGCCCGTATCGACCAGGTTCGTCAGGAGCACCTGCAGCACGAAGACTAGCAGGTAGTAAACCAGATGGGCGAGACTAATGCGCATGGCTGAGCTCCTCCATCGTCTGTGCGTCCCGATCGTTCACGACATAGACGTGATACAGGGCGCTGTAGTTCTGAAACAGGTCCACCTTCATTTCCAGCGAAACGCCGTCGGAAGAGATGCTCCGGACGACGCCCAGCGGAATCCCCGGGGGGTAGATCGCCGAATAGCCGCTCGTAAGTACCGTGTCTCCGTCCGCCACCTGGGTGTGCATCGGGATCTCGGTAAGGAGCGCTGTGCGCGGGGAGCGGCCGGTCCACCGGAGAAGGCCGAAGACCCCGCAGGGCACGATGCGGGCGCTTACCCGCTGGGAGGTGTTGAGGAACGATTCTACGCGGCAGTAGTGCGCCCGGACCTGGCTGACGACGCCTACCACTCCGTCCGCGGTGACGACGCCGCTGCCCGGACGGACGCCGTCGGCCTCTCCGCGGTCAAGCACCAGGTAGTTGCGCTGGCTTCCGGTGGAGTTGTGGATGACGTGGGCCAGGGTGTAGCTGTAGCGGCCCTCCCGGGTAGAGGCGGGGAGGGTGGCCGGATTGGCGGCCTCTTCTGTTTCCCGGGCCGCCAGGGCGTTGCGCAGGGCGAGGTTTTCGGCCGCGAGCCGCTCGTTCTCCTTGCGGAAATCAAAAAAATGGCTGATGCGCTGCGTCTGGTTCCAGATGGCCTCGCTGAGGTGGCTGAAGGCCCCCAGGATGCGGTCGCGGTGGGCAAGGCTGCCCCGCGCGATCATCGTCATCGCCAGGGCTTCGAGGATGATGAAAATCGCCGCCGAAGTAAGGGTCTGGATCAAACGGCCCCTTCGCATGGCGTTACCGCATCAGGAAGGGATAGTTCGAGACGTTCTTGAGCGCATTGCAGGTACCGCGGGCCACGGCGCGCAGCGGGTCGTCGGCCACGTGGAAGGGGATGTTCATCTTGTCGGAGAGGCGCTTGTCCAGGCCGCGCAGCAGCGCGCCGCCGCCCGTCAGGAAGATGCCCTTCTTGACGATATCGGAATAGAGTTCGGCGGGGGTCTGCTCGAGCACCGACATGATGGCGGTCTCGATGCGGGCCAGCGACTTGTCGAGGCAGTGGGCGATCTCCTGCGAGGTGATGGCCGCCTCCACCGGGTGGACCGTCATCAGGTTCGGTCCGCTGACCGTGCAGGGCTCCACCGGCTCGTCGAGGTCGGTAATGGCGGCGCCTACCTCAATCTTGACGCGCTCCGCCGTGATCTCTCCCACCTTGATGTTGTATTGCTGTCTCAGGTACTGCTGAATGTCCGAGGTAAAGGTGTCACCTGCGGTCTTGACGCTCTGGTCGGCCACGATGCCGCCCAGCGAAATGACGGCAATCTCCGTGGTGCCGCCGCCGATATCCACCACCATGCTGCCCGAAGGAGCCGTGACGTCCAGGCCGATACCCAGCGCGGCTGCCATCGGCTCAAAGATCAGGTAGATGTCCCGGCCGCCCGAGCGCTCCACGGCGTCGCGCACGGCCCGGATCTCCACGGCGGTACTGCCAGAGGGGATGCAGACTACCATGCGCAGGTTCGGCGTGAAGAAGCTGCGCTTGTAGTTGATCATCTTGATGAACCCGCGGATCATCATCTCGGCGGCGTCGAAGTCGGCGATGACGCCGTCCTTGAGCGGCCGCACCGTCTTGATGGACGGGCTGGTACGCTCATGCATCCGCTTGGCCTCGATGCCGACGGCCTTGAGGGTGTTGTTGGTCTTGTCGATAGCCACGATGGAAGGTTCGTCGATCACCTTCTGGTCGTTCATATAAATCACGGTATTGGCCGTTCCGAGGTCAATCGCGAGTTCCTGAGTCAAGAATGAAAATGCCATAAAACGAGAATTTAGCACCGTTTGCGGTGGATGCGACAAAGATAAGAAATTCGTCCGTGAAAATTGTTATTTTTGCAAAGGAATTCGCAACGTTTTTTGATGGAAAAATTTGATCGATATGCCCTGATCGTTGCCTCGGGTGAAGGCCGTCGGATGCACAGTGCCCTGCCCAAGCAGTTTCTGGAACTGGGCGGCAAGCCGGTGCTGCGCCGGACCCTCGAATGTTTCCTCGAATTCGACCCCAAAATCCATCTGGTCGTCGTGCTTCCCTCGGACCGCATCGAGTACTGGCGGGAGTACTGTTCCCGCACCGGGTTCCGTCCCACGATGAAACTGGTTCCCGGGGGCATGACCCGCTTCCACTCGGTCAAAAACGGTCTGGCCCAGGTGCCGGAAGGTGCGCTGGTGGCCATTCACGACGGTGTCCGGCCGCTGCTCTCCGCTGATTTCCTGGCGGAGCTCTTCCGCGCTGCCGCCCATGCCGAGGCGGTGGTGCCCGCCCTGCCGCCGGTCGAATCGCTGCGCGAGGTGCTGGGCGCCGGAGCCTCCAGGGCCGTGGACCGCAGCCGTTTTGTGTCGGTGCAGACCCCGCAGGTGTTCCGCTCTACGCTCATCAAGGCCGCCTATGCGCAGCCCTACGCCACGACCTTCACGGACGACGCCTCCGTGGCGGAGGCCGCAGGCATAAAAATATCTCTCTGCGAGGGCCGCAGAGAGAATATCAAAATCACCACGCCGGAAGACCTGGCGCTGGCGCAGTCTATTATATCTCGTCTTCAGGGAAATCTTTGACCCAGACCTGTCGGTTGATGGCCTCGTCCAGCGATACGAAGGTGTGCGTCTTGGTGACGTAGGGCACTTTCTGGATGCTGTGCATGATGACCTTCATCAGGTGGTCATGGTTGAGGCAGTAAATCTTTAACAGGAGGGCGAAATCGCCGGCGATGAAGTGGCATTCCACGACGGAAGGGATTTTCTTCAGGGCGGCGACAACCTCGTCATAGTGCTCCGCCTTGCTCAGCGAGACGGCTACAAATGCGCAGACGTTGAGGCCAATGGCTTTCGGTTTCACGAGAATCCGGCTGCCGGAGATGATTCCATTGGCTTCAAGCTTCTTTACACGCTGGTGAATGGCCGCGCCCGATACACCGCATTCGCGGGCGATTTCGAGGAAGGGCATACGTGCATTCTTGGCCAGAAAACCCAGGATCTTCTGGTCGGTCTGATCGAGTTGGTAAGAGAAGGTTGCCATAGGCGGAAAAAAGATGGAAACGATTGAGAATTAGATACAACGCGACAAAGATAAAGAAAAAGTAACAAATTGTTACAGGATGATGCAAAAAAATTTCAGTCGATCAATAATGATTTGACCGACTGAAAAATAGATTAATACAATCAGGTACCTACTTGGCCTTGCGCGCCTTGGCGGTCCGCTTGGGCCGGGTCGTGGCCGTTCCCCCGTCCACGATGGCCTTGGCCGCCTCCGCGTCCAGTTTGGCCGGATCCGTGCCGCGCGGAATCTTGTAATTGGCTCCGCCGCACTTGATGTAAGGGCCGAAGCGGCCCGAAAGAACCTGGATGCCGTACTGCGGGAATTCGGCAATCGGGCCGGCTGCCGTGCGGGAGAGTTCCTCCTCGAGGAGCTTCAGGGCCGATTCCGCGGTAATCGTGTACGGGCTCTCCTCCTTGGGAATCGAGACGAAGCGGGCCTTGGAGCTTCCGGCGGGGGTGTAGCGCAGGTAGGGGCCGTGCGATCCGATCGCGGCGACGACATCGGCGCCCTGATAGGTGGCGACGGTTCTCGGCAGCGAAAGAAGCCGCAGGGCCTCTTCGAGGGTGATGTTCTCGAGCAGCTGTCCTTTCTCCAGTCCGGCGAACTTCTTGTCGGGATCATCATCCGCGCCCAGCTGAACCACGGCGCCGTAGCGCGCGATCCGGGCCAGGACCGGCTTGCCGGTTGCCGGATCGTTGCCCAGCTGGCGCTCGTCCTTCTGGATGCGCTCCGCCAGGCCAGCGCCGATGCTCTTGTGGAAAGGCGTGTAGAACTCGCCGATCATTTTGTTCCAGGCGATTTCGCCCTCGGCAATCTTGTCGAATTCCTCCTCCACGTGCGCGGTGAAACCGTAGTCCACGATAGCGGGGAAGGTGCGGCTCAGGTAGTCCGTCACGGCGATTCCGATATTCTCCGGGAAGAGTTTCCGCTTCTCGGCACCGCTCTTTTCGGTGAGGGTTCCCTCGGCGATCTCCTCGCCCGTGAGTTTCAGCTGGCGGCAGCTGCGCTCCGTGGCGGGGCGGTTGCTCTCGATCACGTAGCCGCGGTCTTTGATGGTCTTGATGGTCGGCGCGTAGGTGGAAGGACGGCCGATTCCCAGCTCCTCCAGCTTCTTGATGAGGCTGGCTTCGCTGTAGCGCGGCGGCGCCTGGGTATAGGTTTCGGTCGCGGTGACCTCGCTGTAGGCGGCCGGCGTGCCCGGGAAGAGTTCCGGCAGGTTGGTGGTCAGGCCGCTTTCGGTCTCGTCGTCCGTACCTTCTATATATACTTTGAGAAAACCGTCGAAGAGAATGCGTTCCTCCTGGGCGGCAAAGCTCTCTTCCAGGCCCGGGGCGGAAATCGTGACGGTGGTGCGCTCCACGCGGGCGTCGGCCATCTGCGAAGCGATCGTGCGCTTCCAGATCAGGTCGTAGAGGCGCTTTTCCGCCGCCGTGCCGTTGATTTCGGTGTTGGCGATATAGGTCGGGCGGATGGCTTCATGCGCCTCCTGCGCCCCTTTGGTGCGGGTATGGTAGTTGCGCGGCCGCGAATAGGCCTCGCCGTAGGTGGCGATAATCTGCTCCTTGGCGGTGTTGATGGCCAGGGAGGAGAGGTTGGTGGAGTCGGTTCGCATGTAGGTGATCAGACCGGCTTCGTAAAGCCGCTGTGCGGTGGACATGGTCTGGTTGACCGACATACCGAGCTTGCGGGAAGCCTCCTGCTGCAGCAGGGAGGTGGTGAAAGGAGAGGCGGGGGTGCGGAATCCCTCCTTCTTCTGCACGTCGCTGACGGAGAACGCGGCGCCGCGGCATTTCTCGAGGAACGCGCGGGCCTCCTCCATCGATTCGAAGCGGCGGTCGAGCGTGGCGCGGATGCGGCTGCTGACTCCCTTCAACTTGAAGAGTCCCTCTACCTTATAATAATTCTGCGCCCGGAAGGTGTTGATTTCCCGTTCGCGGTCCACGATCAGGCGGACGGCCACCGACTGCACGCGGCCGGCGGAGAGTCCGCTGCGGATTTTTTTCCACAAGACCGGGGAGAGTTCGTATCCCACCAGCCGGTCGAGCACGCGGCGGGCCTGCTGCGCCTTGACCAGATTGAGGTCGATGCTGCGGGGGTTCTCCACCGCCTCCAGGATGGCGTTCTTGGTGATCTCGTGGAAGACGATGCGCTTGGTGCGGTCGGCAGGCAGTTCCAGCGTTTCGGCCAGGTGCCAGGCAATGGCCTCTCCCTCGCGGTCTTCATCGGAAGCGAGCCAGATGGTCTGCGCAGAGGCAGCGGCATGTTTTAAATCGCTGATGACTTTCTTCTTGTCGGCCGGAACCACATATTCCGGGGCAAAGCCGTGGGCCGTATCCACGGATAACTTGTCGGCAGGGAGGTCGCGTACGTGGCCGAAACTGGCCTTGACGGTGTAATCCTTTCCCAGAAACTTTTCAATGGTCTTCGCCTTGGCGGGAGACTCCACGATAACAAGATTAGCGCTCATATCCAATTCTCCTCTTTTTGTTCGGGACTGCAAAGTAAGGGACAAAGACGGCAATAATCCAAATCTTTTTTCCTACTTTTGCGGCATCAAAAGCCTTTAACGTAGTTAAAATTTTTATGGCAAAGAAAGCGACCAAATGGTTCTGGGGAATCGTCCTGACGCCCATCGTCCTTTTCCTCGTTACCCTGCTCTGTGTAGCGATTTTCGCCGAGATTCCTTCGTTCGAGGAGCTCGAGGATCCCAAGAGCAACCTGGCCACGGAACTTTTTTCCGAAGACGGTAAAGTCTTCAACACCTATCATATAGAGAACCGCTCATTCGTCAAATACGCCGACCTCCCGCAATCGCTGGTCGATGCGGTGGTCGCCACGGAGGACGCCCGGTTCTACAAGCACTCCGGCATCGACTTCCGCGGCCTGGCCCGCGTGGGCTTCAAAACCCTTCTGCTGCGCAACTCCAGCCAGGGCGGCGGCTCCACCATCACCCAGCAGCTGGCCAAGACCCTCTATCCGCGCGAAGAACTCGGCGGCGGCAAGATCGGCCGGGTCTTCAAGATGGTCGGCATCAAAATCAAGGAATGGATTACGGCCGTGAAACTGGAACGCAACTACACCAAGAACGAGATCGTGACGATGTACTTCAACGCCATCTTCTTCGGAAGCAATGCGTTCGGCATCAAGGCCGCTTCGAACACCTTCTTCGGAAAGGATCCTTCGGAACTGCTCGTCGAGGAGAGCGCCTGCCTGGTGGGCATGGTGAACAAGCCTACCCGCTACAATCCCGTCCTCAATTACGAACAGTCGCTCAAGCGCCGCAACCATGTCCTGCACCAGATGGCCAAGTATGACTACATCACCAAGGCGGAGCGCGACAGCCTGCAGGCACTGCCCATTACCCTGAACTACAAGCAGCAGGACCACAATGCCGGGCTGGGCTCCTACTTCCGCGACATGCTGCGCCGCACGATGAACGCCAAGGAGCCGCATCGCTCTTCCTACCGCGAGTATGAGGATTATGCGGTGGATTCCACCCTCTGGCGGGACGATCCGCTCTACGGCTGGCTCAACAAGAACCTCAAGCCGGACGGCACCAAATACAACCTCGACAAGGACGGCCTCAGGATCTACACGACCCTCGACACCCGCATGCAGCGCTATGCCGAGGAGGCGGTGGCCGAGCACCTGGGCGGCGAACTCCAGGCCGTCTTCTTCAAAGACCTTTCCACCAAGCGCAAGCGTCCTTTCTCCGACGACACGCCGCAGGATGTGGTGAACCTGCTGATGAAGCAGGCCATGCGCTGGAGCGACCGCTATATGGGCATGAAGGAAGAGGGTATTCCCGAGGCGGAGATCGAGAAGTCTTTCCACGAGAAGGTGCAGATGCGCCTCTTCTCCTGGAACAAGAAGGGATATATCGACACCTTGATGACGCCCTACGACTCCATCAAATACTACAAGTCGTTCCTGCGCTCGGCGCTGATTGCGATGGAGCCGAGTACGGGCAAGGTGAAGGCCTATGTGGGCGGCCCGAATTACCGCTATTTCAAATACGACAACGCGCGCCAGGGCAAGCGGCAGGTGGGTTCCACCATCAAGCCGTTCCTCTATACGCTGGCCATGCAGGAGGGATTCACCCCCTGCGACAAGGTGGTCAACGTGCCCTATTCGTTCCAGTTGCCCGATACGGTCTGGACGCCGGCCAGCACCGACCGCGCCGAGTATATCGGCCGCACGGTGACCCTCAAGTGGGGCCTCACGCACAGCTCCAACAACATCTCGGCCTACCTGATGAAGCAGTTCGGCCCCGTGGCCATGGTGGAGATGTGCCGCAAGATGGGCATCGGAAGCTACCTGGCTCCCGTCTATTCGCTCTGCTGCGGCTCCTGCGACCTGTCGGTCTATGAGATGGTGGCGGCCTACAATGTCTTCCCCAGCCGCGGCGTCTATTGTTCGCCGATGCTCGTCACGCGCATCGAGGATAAGTCCGGCAACCTGCTCTCCTCCTTCTCCACCCGCAAGAAAGAGGCCATCGGTGACCCTACGGCCTATCTGATGGTCAACCTGATGCAGGGCGTGGTGAACGAGGGTACCGCGGGGCGCCTGAAGTATAAATACGGCATGACCAACGTGGCCGGCAAGACCGGTACCACCAACGATCAGTCGGACGGCTGGTTTATCGGCTATACGCCCAAGCTGACCGCCGGCGTATGGGTGGGCGCCGAAGACCGGCAGGCCCATTTCGAGAGCCTCTACTACGGTTCCGGTTCCAATATGGCGCTTCCCATCTGGGGTATCTTCATGAAAAAGATCTACGAGGATTCTACCATCAAGATGGGGCCCGAGGATACCTTTATGGCCCCGCTCGGCTGGAATATGCGGCTTGACTGCTCCGGTTCCGACGAGGACCTGAACAGTGCCAAGACCAGCGCCCCTGCTGACGATTACTTCTTTTAACACCTTATAATACAATCGGAATGACCCGAAAAAAAGTTGCGCTCATCTATGGTGGTAATTCTTCCGAATGGGAGATTTCCATCCTCAGCGGCAAGAATGTGGCGGCTCATATCGACCGCTCCCGCTATGACGTCTATGAAATCCTGCTCCGCGGCACTTCCTGGAGTGTCTGCGACCCTGCCTGCGAGAAGCCCGTGCCTGTCGCAGAGGTGGACAAAACCGATTTTTCGGCGGTCGTCGGCGGCGAGAAGGTCAAGTTCGACGTGGCTTTCCTGATGATTCACGGAAATCCCGGCGAGAACGGCCTGCTGCAGGGTTATTTCGAGATGATGGGGATTCCCTTCACCACCTGTTCGTCGTTCGTTTCGGCGCTGACCTTCAACAAGTATTCCTGCAAGTCGTTCCTGAAAGATTCGGGCGTGCTGCTTCCCAAGGATGTCTATCTCCGGAAAGGGGCGCCCATCGACGAGGCGGAGATCATTCTGCGCCTGGGCCTTCCGGTGTTCGTGAAGCCGGTGGACGACGGCAGCAGCTTCGGTGTCTCCAAGGTCAAGAAACTGGAGGACCTGCGCGCCGCCATCGATTTTGCCTTTGAAAAGAGCGGCGCCGTGCTGGTGGAGGAGGCCATTTCCGGGCGCGAGGTGACCGAAGGCGTCTATCGCCACGGGGATACCATCATTCCGCTGCCTATCACGGAGATCGTCACGGAGAACGAGTTCTTTGACTACGAGGCCAAGTATCTGGGCAAGAGCGACGAGATCTGTCCGGCTCCGATTCCGGAGTCCGTCGCAGCCAAAGTCAAGGCGGCCAGCGTGATCATCTACAAGACCTTCGGTTGCAACGGCGTGGTCCGCATGGACTATATCGCCGACGGCGACAAGGTCTATTTCCTCGAGGTCAACACCGTTCCCGGTATGACCAAGATGAGCTTGATTCCCAATCAGGTACGCGCAGCCGGCATGCAGGTCGGCGACTTCTTCAATATTCTCCTCGACGAGGCCCGGGTATGACAGATTCGTCAGTTTCGCCCAAATCGGCTCGGAATTCCGCCCGGCGGGACGGACAAGCCCTACCGGGAGAGTCCCGCCTTGCCGGAGATTCCTCGCCGTTGGATTTGAGCGGCTCTGACGTTACGTACCGGAATTTCAAAGATATGGCGGTGGAGCGGCTCGCGGCGCTCTATCCCGCCGAGGAGGCGCGTGCCATTGCCATCCGGCTCCTGACCGCCCGCCTGAGGGTTCCCGCCTACAAGATTGCCGCCGAACCGGCCACCGTCATTTCTCCCGAAGCGCTCGGCACCGCTGCCGACTGCGGCTCGGGCGTCTTGCTCCGCTCGGACAAAAAAGTCCTCGCTTCGCAAGCGCCGCTCGCCGTGGCGTCGGCTGCGTCGGTTTCCTCGACGGAACAGGCGGGTGCTTCCGGCCTTCTCGGCGATCTCGAGCGGCTCGCAGAAGGATGCCCGTTGCAGTATGTGCTGGGATTCACCGAGTTCTGCGGGCTCCGTGTCCGGGTTGCGCCCGGCTGCCTGATTCCCCGTCCCGAGACGGAAGAGATGGTCTCGCTCATCGTGGACCGTTTCGGGGAGCCTTTGACACCCGAAGTGCTGCCGACGTCCCAATTGGAGGGACGTGGGGATCATTTTGGGCCGTTTTTGCATCCCACGTCCCAGGAAACGGGACGAGGGGCGCACGCTGCTCTGGTCGACGAAGATTCCGGGCTGCATGATCCGGCCAATATTCTCGATCTCTGCACAGGTTCGGGGTGTATCGCTTACGCGCTGGCGGATGCCTTTCCCGGCGCGCAGGTCTTCGCCTGCGACCTCTCCGAGGCGGCCCTGGCCATCGCCTGCAAGCAGCGCGTGAAACTGCCCGGCGCCCGGCCGGTTTTCTTCCAGGCCGATGTACTCGGCGACCCGCCGGCCGGCCTTCCGAAGTTTGACCTGATTGTCTCCAATCCCCCGTATGTGATGGAGTCCGAGCGCGCCGAGATGCGCCGCAATGTTCTGGATTATGAGCCGGCCGAGGCGCTTTTCGTCCCCGACGACGATCCGC
>JAEEGG010021772.1_pt1 | contig 12698 bp, 11 predicted proteins | sample 9134161 | NCBI WGS metagenome assembly JAEEGG01 (sample SAMN16246543, study PRJNA631951) | gut metagenome | biome: gut microbiome; feature: rumen; material: CR-attached | host: Bos | place: Iran: Karaj | collected 2018-10
CCATTCCGAACAGAGAAGTTAAGCCCACCTGCGCCGATGGTACTGCAATGCAATGCGGGAGAGTAGGAAGCCGCCGTCTTTTTTAAAGAAGAGCCTCGAGAATACAATATTCTCGGGGCTTTTTCGTTTATATATATGTATGCAATGGACAGACAGAATTAGACAAACCAAAATACTCCTGGTAATAGCAGCTGTGGTAATAGCTGTTACCTCTTTGTTGATATCGCATTTTCTGGTAAAAGACCTCTCTAACGAAGAGCGAAAGAAGATGGAGGTATGGGCGCAGGCACTTCATGCCTTGAACCATGCTGATGAGAATACTGACCTTTCATTAGTACTTGACGTGATGCAAGGCAACACGACCATCCCTGTGATTGTGTTGAATGATAAAGGTGGAATTGATGATTATCGTAACATCCAGGATACGCTGCATCTGGATCAGATAGCCCAGCAAATGCTGAAGGCTGGTGATACGATTGTTGTAGGTAGTCAGATTGTGTGTTACGATGAGTCGGTTCTGCTTAAACGCCTGTCACAGTATCCCTATTGGCAGTTAGGTGTGGTGATGATTTTTGTGGTTGTTGCTATCTTTGCCTTACTCTCTTCCAAGAAGGCTGAACAGAATAAGGTATGGGTTGGACTATCCAAAGAAACGGCTCATCAGTTGGGTACGCCTATCTCCAGTTTGATGGCATGGGTTGAAATCTTGAAAGAGAATCATCCTGATGATGACCTGATACCCGAGATGGATAAGGATGTGAAACGTTTGGAACGTATTGCCGAACGATTCTCGAAGATAGGTTCTTTGCCCGAACCAACACCTGGCTCGATGAACGAGGTGATTGCGCATGTGGTGGATTATATGCGTAGGCGTACTTCAAATAAAGTGGAAATTACTACACAAATTCCTGATCACGACGTGGTTGTTAATATGAATGCCTCGCTTTTTGAGTGGGTGATTGAGAACCTCTGTAAGAATGCGGTAGATGCGATGGAAGGTGCTGGTAAGATTTCTATCCAGTTGATTGACGATGACCATCGTGTGGTTTTCGAAGTTACGGATACAGGTAAAGGTATCCGCAAAAAGGATATCAACCATGTGTTCACCCCAGGTTTTACCACCAAGCAACGTGGTTGGGGATTGGGACTTTCGTTGGCGCGTCGTATTGTTGAAGACTATCATAAAGGTAAGATTTTTGTGAAGTCATCCGAAGTCGGAAAAGGCACCACTTTTCGCGTAGAATTGCACAAATAACCCTCGTTTTGTGTAATATAAGGGCCTGATAACTAAGGAATTTGCACTAAAATGATAAAAAAATAAAATAAGCGTGCTTTCATTGAAAAAAAAGTTGTAACTTTGCAGCCCGTATAGCGCATTATTGCGTTTAAAAGTGTAGAATAATGAATAGTCTGGAGTCGTTGAAGATAGATCTGAAGAGTTTGGTAAGCGAGGAAACATCCTTGGCTTTCGACTTGAACGATACTTACTTCGAGGCTTTGGATGGTGCTGAAGTGAAGAGGGGCTCTTTGCACGTGTCGGTGTCTATACGCAAGGCAACCGGCTTTTTCGAACTCCTGTTCCATACCGAAGGCACCGTTATTGTACAATGCGACCGATGCTTAGACGATATGGAACAGCCGGTAGAAACCGACAACCGTTTGATTGTTAAGCTCGGTAGCGAATACTCAGAGGAAGATGATATCATCGTAGTGCCTGAGGACGAAGGAATACTCGACACCTCGTGGATCATCTATGAGTTTGTGGCCCTGGTAATACCCATCAGGCATGTGCATGCACCTGGCAAGTGCAACCCTGCCATGACGAAAGCTCTGGAAGAGCTGTCAGCTGACCGAAGCAGCGATGAGGAGTCCGACCAGCCCATCGACCCCCGCTGGGAAAAATTAAAGAATTTAAAAGTTTAAATATTTAAAAGTATTATAGAATTATGGCACATCCTAAAAGAAGACAGTCAAAGACTCGTACACTCAAGCGTCGTACTCATGACAAGGCAGTAGCTCCCACACTGGCAGTATGTCCTAACTGTGGTGCATATTATGTTTATCACACTGTATGCCCCACTTGCGGTTACTATCGTGGTAAGGTAGCTATCAAGATCGAGGAAAGCGTAGCTGAGTAATGGATAGAATCAATGCGATAATCACTGGTGTAGGCGGTTATGTGCCCGACTATATTCTGAACAACGATGAGTTGTCGCGTATGGTCGACACCAACGATGAGTGGATTATGACGCGCGTTGGTATCAAGGAGCGTCACATACTTACGGAGGAAGGTCTCGGCACCAGCTACATGGCGCGTAAGGCTGCCAAGCAGCTGATGCAGAAGACCGGAGTCGATCCCGACTCTATCGATGCCGTCATCGTAACCACCTCAACAGCTGATTATAAGTTCCCTTCCACAGCCTCTATCGTATTAGGCAAACTCGGACTGAAGAATGCATTCGCATTCGATTTCTGGGGTGCTTGCTGTGGATTCCTCTACACACTCGACGTGGCAGCTACGATGATTCAGAGCGGACGCTACAAGAAAATCATCGTGATCGGTGCCGATAAGATGTCGTCGGTTGTTGACTATAAGGATCGTCAGACCTGTCCTCTCTTCGGAGATGGTGCAGCTGCCGTTCTGCTCGAGGCTACCGAGGAACAGAATATCGGTGTGATGGACTCTTATTTCCGCACAGATGGTAAGGGACTTCCATTCCTGCATCTGAAGGCTGGAGGTTCGGTCTGCCCACCGTCGCATTTCACTGTTGATCATCGTCTGCACTACCTCTATCAGGAGGGTCGCACTGTGTTCCGTTATGCAGTGACGAACATGAGTAACGACTGCGCTATCATCGCTGAGCGCAACGGTCTGAACAAGGACAACATCCAGTGGGTGGTTCCTCATCAGGCTAACATGCGTATCATCGAGGCAGTAGCCAAGCGCCTGGAGTTGCCAATGGAGCAGGTGATGGTAAACATCGAACGCTACGGAAACACGAGTGCCGCTACGATACCGCTGGCTATCTGGGAATACGAGAATAAGTTGAAGAAGGGCGACAACCTGATCCTCACCGCCTTTGGTGCTGGATTCGTTCACGGAGCTTCTTATTACAAGTGGGCCTATGATGGCAATAAGTAGTGAATAGTGAATAATGAATAGTGAATAATGCATAAAGCAGGATTCGTAAATATTGTTGGAAATCCCAACGTAGGCAAAAGTACGCTCATGAACCAGCTGGTTGGTGAGCGTATTTCTATTGCCACATTTAAGGCCCAGACCACCCGTCATCGTATCATGGGTATCGTGAATACACCCGAGATGCAGATTGTGTTCTCGGATACCCCAGGTGTGCTCAAGCCAAACTACAAACTACAGGAGTCAATGTTGGCGTTCTCTGAGTCGGCCCTCCAGGATGCGGATGTGCTGCTCTACGTGACCGACGTGGTAGAGAACCCTGAAAAGAATATGGACTTCCTTGCAAAGGTGCAGAAACTGGATATGCCGGTATTGCTGCTCATTAACAAGATTGATGAGCTTACTGGTGGTAATGTACAATTGGCAGCCATTGTTGAGAAATGGCATGCCCTGCTGCCAAAGGCAGAGATTCTGCCTATTTCGGCTAAGAATAAGTTCGGTGTGGATATGTTGCTGAAGCGTATCCAGGAGCTCCTGCCCGAGAGCCCCGCTTATTTCGATAAAGATCAGTTAACCGATAAGCCCGCACGATTCTTCGTGTCGGAGATTATCCGCGAAAAGATACTGCTCTACTACGATAAGGAGATTCCTTATAGTGTAGAGGTAGCTGTGGAGCGATTCAAAGAGGATGATAAGCACATCCACATTAATGCCATTATTTATGTGGAGCGCGACTCACAGAAGGGTATCATCATCGGTCACCAGGGTGTAGCCCTCAAAAAGGTAAGTACCGAGGCCCGCAAATCGCTCGAAAAGTTCTTCGCCAAGCCCATCTTCCTCGAGATTTTCGTGAAAGTAGATAAGGACTGGCGTTCATCAGAAAAAGAATTGAATCACTTCGGGTACAACCCCGAGTAGGTTCTTCCGTGTTAATCCGTGTAATCCGTGCCAAAATAAATATAGTATGGGAAATTTAGTAGCAATCGTAGGACGCCCTAATGTGGGTAAGTCTACACTGTTCAACCGACTGACAAAAACGCGCCATGCGATTGTCAGCGACGAGGCTGGTACCACTCGCGACCGCCAGTATGGCAAGTGCGAATGGAACGGTCGCGAGTTCTCAGTTGTCGATACCGGCGGCTGGGTCGTCAACAGCGACGATGTATTCGAAGAGGAGATCCGCAAGCAGGTGATTATTGCCACCGAAGAGGCCGATCTCGTACTCTTCCTCTGCGATATTAATAATGGTGTCACTGGTTGGGATATGGACGTAGCGCAGATTCTGCGCCGTGCCAAACTGCCCGTTATCCTGGTGGCTAACAAAGCCGATGATGGTAAGGACCTGTACGACCAGTACGAGTTCTATAAACTTGGTCTTGGCGATCCGTATCCTATCTCTGCTGCTACTGGTAGCGGTACAGGCGATCTGCTGGACAAGGTACTTGAGATATTGCCCGAGAAGCCCAAGGACGAGCTCGAGGATGGTATCCCCCGTTTTGCGGTGGTAGGTCGTCCTAATGCCGGTAAGTCGAGCATCATCAATGCCTTTATCGGTGAGGATCGTAACATCGTGACCGATATCGCCGGTACCACCCGCGATAGTATCTATACCCGTTACGATAAGTTCGGTTTCGACTTCTATCTGGTTGATACTGCAGGTATCCGTCGTAAGAATAAGGTAACCGAGGATCTGGAGTTCTATTCGGTGATGCGCTCTATCCGTGCCATCGAGAATAGCGATGTGTGTGTGCTGATGCTCGACGCCACCCGTGGTATCGAGGCGCAGGATATGAACATCTTCCAGCTCATTCAGAAGAATAACAAGTCGCTGGTTGTAGTAGTTAACAAGTGGGATCTGGTTGAGGATAAGTCGCAGGAGGTTATCAAGACCTTCGAGAATGCCATCCGTAAGCGTATGGCACCGTTTGTCGACTTCCCCATCATCTTCGCTTCAGCACTTACCAAACAGCGTATCTATAAGGTACTCGAGACTGCCAAGCAGGTTTATCTGAATCGTAAGGCAAAGATTGGTACCTCAAAGCTTAACGAGGTGATGTTGCCTCTTATCGAGGCCTTCCCACCACCATCGGTTAAGGGTAAGTACATTAAGATTAAGTATGTGGCTCAGGTGCCCGACACGCAGATACCTACCTTCGTGTTCTATGCTAATCTGCCACAGTATGTGAAGGAGCCTTACAAGCGCTTCCTGGAGAATAAGATTCGTGAGAACTGGGAGCTTACAGGTAGTCCCATTAATGTGTTTATCCGCCAGAAGTAATGCGTAAGCTCGTCTATCTTATATTGATAGTTATAGTAGTAGCCTGTAGCACCGGTGTAAGTCGCGAAGAACAAGCGGCTTTGGCTGCTAAAGGCTACTATACTCATTTAGTTCAGGGTGAGTACGAGCAGTTTGTCGAGGGCCGTTTTATGGCCGATTCGCTGCCTGCCGATTACCGCTCGCAACTGATCGAGGGCTATAAGCAGTTCGTAGCTCAGCAGTTAGAAGCCCGAAAAGGCATACAAGAGGTTTCTGTGTCGCGTGCTTATACCGACAGCCTGGTTGGTTATACTAATGTGCTGCTGATGCTCTGTTACGGCGATAGCACCACCGAAGAGGTGGTAGTGCCGATGGTAGAACGCAATGGCCGCTGGATGATGAAGTAACTTAAGAATAACTAAATTATAAAAGTAAGAAATGAAAAAGATTGTTTTAGCAATAACTGCTGCCTTGGTCGCCAACCTGACTTATGCACAGGGCACCACCGATGGCAGCACCAAGAAGAACGTGTTTGCTACCGAAAGCAATAAGTTTACGCTCTCTACCGTTACCGATTGGATGAAGGATAACGGTGTTTTCCAGAATCTTGATGTATCTGTAACCGCAGGTACCACTGGTATCGGTATCGATGTAGCATCTCGTGTTCACGAGAACGTACAGCTGCGTATGGGTTACGAGTATATGCCTCGTTTCAAGAAGAGCATCTACTTTCCTGTAGAGGTTGGTGGTGAGCCTGCAGTGGCTTACGACGAGAATGGTAATCGTGTACAGACCTCTTTCGATCGTCTGTCAAAAATGCTGCATGATCTGACTGGCTTTACCGTAGAGGACGAGGTTGAGATGGTTGGTAAGCCAACTATCAACAACTTTAAGTTCTTGGTTGATGTATTCCCCTTCAAGAATAAGCATTGGCATGTAACTGGTGGTTTCTATTGGGGCCCTTCACAGTTCGCTTATGCTGAGAACTCAACCTCAGCCATGAGTTCGCTGCTGGCTGTAAGCATGTACAATCAGATTTACCAGAAGTGCGTGAACGATGATCCTATTATTGATATAGATGGTGATGGTACAGCTCAGAATCCTGGTATGACTATTTACCTTAATGAGGCTTACCGTCAGCGCATTGTAAACTACGGCCGCATGGGCTTCCATGTAGGTGATAAGAAGGACTCTGGTGAGCCTTATATCATGGAGGCTGACGCCGAGAGTGGTATGGTTAAGGTTCGTGCTAAGAGCAATAGTTTTAAGCCCTACTTAGGCTTTGGTTATGGTGGCAAGCTGATGAAGAGCCGCGACGATTGGCAGGTATCTTTCGATGCTGGTATGATGTTCTGGGGTGGCACTCCTAGCTTGATTACTCACGATGGTACTAACCTCACTAAGGATGTAGAGAATATCTCGGGTAAGGTTGGCACTTGGGTTGATCTCTTGGGTGGTTTTAAGGTTTATCCCGTACTTCAAGTTCGTTTTACCAAGACCATTTTTTAAGTCTGTTTTTCTCTAAGTACTTTTCAATTGTAACCTAAGTACTTTACAATTGAAAAGTACCTAGAAAAAAAGGTTCCCAATCGGGAACCTTTTATTGTTTATTTTATAACCTTCTTCTTGCCGTTCTGGATGTAGATACCAGGACGAAGGGTTTTGCTGTTAGCACGAGTACCTGTGAGGGTATAGATAGCATCATTAGCACTCTTAGCTTTGTTATCAGCCTTGATGTCGCGGATGCCTGTATAATCCTCGCGGCTAACGTATTTAAATTCGCCTGAGAGACCTGATGGCATGTTTAACCAACAGGTATTTGCGGGTATGTAGTGGCTGCTGACCAGGTCAGCTTTTGTCGCTTTTTTAAATACCAATTCGCCAGCATCGTTCTTGCCTAATACACGCATGGTTGACTCGTCGTATCTTACGTTTACTTTGTGACCTGAAGTGCGGGCAAAGTAGGTGCCACCCATCTGGTTGTTATCAGCAGGTGTTGTAGCGTCGGTAACAGGCATAATCTTGTTGTTGGCAGGATCGTTGCTGCTGCACATGAAGAGCAATGGGGTAGCTGCGGGCTTTACCTCGTCGGTGATTTCCTGCATCTGGAATACGCCCTCCTTCACACCGTCAACTACATATACTTTTACGCCTTCTGAAACCACTTTGAAGGGATAGCTGGCATACAGGGTGCCATAGTAGCTATCGCCAACCTGTACGGTAGGTTGTAGGCCAATATAGTTATTCTCTGTGTCGACGGGAACGAATTTCCAGTACTGATAACCATCTCCAGTCTTTTTGTAAGTTACATAGCCCTCGTCATCGTCAGTTGTACTATCGTATAATCGATATTCTGTACCGTTATATGATATATACATAAAATAGGTTCCGCCATCTTTTGGACGCAAACCCAGATATCTTCTATTACCGGTAATCTGATAGATACTGGTACCTTGTGTTTTTAGGTCGTATTCCGTTCCATGTTGTTCTACGTAGATGATAGAGCCAGGATTGCTCTTTACGTAGTCATACCCACGCCATGTAACAATGTTACTCAGATCTACGTTGGTGCTTGAGTAATCTATTTCACCTACCTGATCATCTCTGATGGTGATATAACGTGAACTTGCATTGTTTTGGATACGATAGTAACCGTTAGCCACGCTCTGTGCTGTGGCCTGTACTGTAGTAAGGATGCTTACGAGAGTGATTAGAACTGTTCTTTTCATCGGGTAATCCTTTTTTGGTTTTATAGAAAAAGCCCAGCCCCAAATGGGACTGGGCTCATGCTTTAATATCTTAATCAGTAGATTACTCTGCGATTACGATAGATACACGGTTGCTGTCGTTGTCAGCGAATGGCTGTACACGAGCACCCTTGCTGTCGTAGCTGATGCGGCTTGCAGCGATGCCAGCCTTCTTCAGAGCCTTAACAACAACGTCGGCACGACCAGCAGCCAGGCGATCGTTGATGCGATCGTTACCTGTACCAGCGTCAGCGTAACCAGTGATGTTAACCTTAGCCTCAGGGTTAGCGTTCAGGTAAGCAACTACCTCGTCAACCTTCTGCTGCTCGCTCTTGCGGATAACAGTCTTACCGATAGCGAAGAAGATATCGCGGCGGAGTGGCTCAGCCTTTGCCTCTGGCTCCTCAGCCTTAGCAGGAACCTCAACAATCTTCTCAACGATCTTCTCTACGTAGCGGATCTCTGGCTCTGGAGCAGGGATGAAACGTGTAGAGTAAGTGTTACCGAGGGCAATCTTCACACCAGCGAGGGCGTTGAAGTACCAATCCCAGTTCTTAGCCTTCTTTGAGTTGTACTTGTCGTTCAGAGTGTTAGCGCTCAGCTCGAGACCGATGCTAACCTTGTCGCTTACCTTGAAGTCACCCATCAGACCGAACTGACCCATGAGGCGAACCTTTGTGCCGTCCCACAGATACTCCAGACCACGGTTTGTGGTGTAGGTAGTACCGTTGGCACCAACCAAAGTACCCATAGCGCGGATAGCCTTGTCAGCATCAGCAGCCTCTGTGTTAGAGAAACCGATGTTCAGACCGATACCAGCGAATGCGCTCAGGTTGAATACACGGTTAGGATTGAAACCGAACAGTGCGTTAGAAACGTTGAATGTAGCGTCGATTGTAGGAGCTACATAGTTCCACTTCCACTTATACTCCTTGTTAGCAATGTCGAACTTGCTACCAGCCTTGCTCTGCCAAGCGTTAACGGCCAAGCGGGCACCCCACAGCTTTGAGAACTGACGGCCTACAGTAGCCTGTACGTTGTATGACAGCAGATCGCCGAAGCTTACCTCACCAAGTGTGTACTGAGCGCCCAGAGGCTGAACCTGTACATACCAGTGTGGCTCGAAGACGTATTCAGTCGTGCCCTTCTGCTCCTGTGCATTTGCTGAGATACCAGCCAACAGCATCAGGCAAGACAATATTGTTTTCTTCATTTTCATATTCTGTTTACTAATTTTTTAATTCGCGAATGTTAATTACTTCACTACGATGTCGTACTTCTTAGAAACCTGGTTGCCATAGAAGTCGAGGGCGCTGTAGATAACAGTGTAGTTACCAGCCTTCAGGTCAACTGTTACCTTGTTGAAGTCCTTGTCACCCTTAGTCTTCAGTGACTGGAGAGCGAATGAACCATCAGCAGCCTTAACAGCAACGTACTTCTTGAATGCAGGAGCAAAAAGCTCGTTTGTCATTGTGGTTGGGATAAGAGTGATCTCACCAGCAGGAACCTTAGCACCGTCAACGAAGCGAGTTACGCTGAAGTTGTCACCAGCCTGGAACAGGATGATTGGCTCAAGAACGCGTGTCAGACCATCGGTAGAAACCTTAGTGATAACGCGGTTGATCTCCTTCTCCAGGAAGTCGCTTACGCGAGCCTCGAAGGTCTTTGTGCGGTCAGCCAGAGCTGTGATGTCGATCAGAGCCTGCTTAGCCTCAGCGATCAGAGCGTTCAGCTCAGCTACAGGAATAGCATTTGTAACAGTCTTGATGTCGTTTGTCAGGTCAAGCTCTGTGTAGTATGTACCAGCAGCGGCAATACCTCCAGCAGGAATAGCTGTAGCACCAGCGTTGGTGTTAGAAATCTCAATATTTGTAATAACAGGTCCGGCAGCAGCTGTGATGATGATGTAATTCTTCAGGTTAGCTGAAGCATAAGCAGCGTCGAATGAAATCTCAGGGATAGCCTGAATCTTAACACCAGCGCGGTTGATCTTATCCATTACCTTGTCGATGATCTTAGCAGCAGCCTTGTCAGCCTTGTCGAGGCTAATGGTGCGACCGTCGATGAGGTCCTTACCGAAGTCGAATGACAGTGGCTTGTAAGCTGTAGCAGCGATAGAGTAGTCAGACAGTACGCTACGAACACCTACTGTGTCCTCCCACTGAGCCTCGAGAGCCAGTGCAGGCAGTGAAGGAATTCTAGCCTTGAGCAGAGAAGCAACAATCTGAGCAGAGTTCTTCAGAATCTCCTTAGAAGCAGCCTTTGTTACAGCTGTGTAGTTGCTGCTGTTAGCAGTCTTAGCGGCAGCCTTCAGCTCGCTCAGCATAGTGCGAACGTCAGAAGCAATAGCCTTGTAGTCGATAATCTCGGCAGGAGCGATAGTAGCGAGGTCAGTAGCCTCGAGGTCGATACCAGCCTGAGCCTTCCACAGAACGGGCTTGAACTCATCAGCACGTGTAACACCCCATGTCAGAACGGTCTCATCGTCCTTCTCAGCGGCATCCAGGTTGATAGTAACGAAGCTCTCGTTGTTCTGGCTGTCAACCAGCTTCAGGGCCTTCAGGTTCTTAACGTCAACGTTAGATGGGTTCAGAGAGAACCAGATGGTACCACCGTCAGCCAGCTCAGTGTCCTCGTCAGCCTTTGGCAGAATCTCACCATTGCTCCAGCTGTACTGGTCTACACCAGCGAAGTCAGCAGCCTCAAGAGCTACACCGTGACCTTCCATTGTTGTAGCAGAAGGGAACTTACCAGTTGTGGTAGCCTTACCCATTGCAGTACCCAGGAACTGAACGTTCAGACCAGGGAACAGCTTGCTGTTCTCGAGAATGCTTGTAGAAGTAGCATTAACAGTTACGCTTGTAACCATCTTCTGGAGAGCCTCAACGATAGTGTTGATCTTTGTCTCAACCTTTGTGAGCTGACCCTCGATGGTCTTTGTAACCTGAGCCAGGCTATCCTTCTCCTGCTCCAGAGTAGATACACGGTTCTTCAGGCTTGTAACGTCGCTCTTCAGAGTCTTGATGTCGCCCTCAGCAGTGGTCATACGGCCTTCGAGTGCGTCGATGTCCTTCTCAGCCTGCTCTACGCGTGGCTCGAGGTTAGCCTTAACGGCATTTACCTGTGCCATCAAGTCTGTCTTTACATCCTCGCTTGTGTCCTTACAAGAAACGAATGATGTTGATGTAGCACCTACGAGGGCTACCATCAGAATACCATTGATAATTTTCTTTTTCATTGAACTTAAAAATTATAATTAAACAAATAAATAAAACAATAATATCGTACGTTAATTTATATAAATCGGTGACAAAAGTAGGAAATATAATTGAAACTTGCAAGAAATATTAGGTTTTTTTTTCAAAAAACCGCAAATTTCTGCCGAAATACCTGCAATATGGTAGTTTTTTCCATTTATAGCTCCTTTTTATGTTATTTTAAGTGATGTGCGCCTGACAGGACTCGAACCTGCACGTCGTAAACACTAGATCCTAAGTCTAGCGCGTCTACCAATTCCGCCACAGGCGCAGAATCGACGTTAGTCAATTCGCTTTTTAAAGCAGAATCGACGTTAGTCAATTCGCTTCTTTGAAGCTTTTTCGGGTGCAAAGGTAATGCTTTTTTTTTATTTGACCTACGGATTTAACGGATTTTTTTTAATTATTATTAAGTAAGGTACGCGCGTGTTCTATTATAGTATCTTTACCTTTGTTAAAATCTTCGTCGGTTAGCGCCACGTTGTAGTCAGGGTCGAGACCAAACTCGGTCTGGTTGTGGTTGGCATCGTAGGTAGGGCAGGCCGAGAAACGCACTGTCCAACCATTCGGCAGACTGGCGGTGAAGGGCAGACCGCTGCCACCACCGGTACGGTCGCCCACTACGGTTACCTGTGGCATGCACTTCATATAGGTGGTAAACTCGTTGGCAGCACTAAACACACCGCGGTTGGTAAGCAGTACCACCTTTTTCTGCCAGCGCATGTTGCTGCTGGGTTCGATATACTGCGGCTCCTGTGCCGAGAAGTCGTTATGTCCTTTACCGGTTTTATGTTGTATGTAGCCAACCAGTGTTTTCTGGTTGCAGAATCGGGCGGCCAGTTTTTCGGCATTGGTCAGGTCGCCACCGCCGTTACTGCGAATATCGAGTATCATGCCTTGGCAGAACATCAGGTGTTGGATCACCTCGTCGAGGTTCCCTTCGCCGACGCCACTCGAAAAACTGCCGTAATAGACATAGCCGATGTTATCGTCGAGGATGCGGTAGCGCAGTCCGCCGGCGATGCGGTAGTCGGTACTCAAGTAACGACGCTGCAGGGTATCGCTGAAGTTGGTAGGGTAGTCCTCGTGCCAGTTCCAGTAACGACCATTGTCGAATGCGGTGTAGAGGTTTACATGTCCGTCGCGCAGTTCGGAAAGCATATCGGTAAGTACCTCGAACAGCTGCTCGCGGTTCATATTGTCGTTTACACGTACCTTGTAGGTCTGGTAAATCTGGTTCCAATCAATATCTTTGTAGTCGAAAAAGCAGTAGTGCTCATCGATGATATGCCACAAGG
>JAEEGG010021773.1_pt1 | contig 12698 bp, 8 predicted proteins | sample 9134161 | NCBI WGS metagenome assembly JAEEGG01 (sample SAMN16246543, study PRJNA631951) | gut metagenome | biome: gut microbiome; feature: rumen; material: CR-attached | host: Bos | place: Iran: Karaj | collected 2018-10
TCACATTGCCACTGGTGCTGTCAACATTTGTGTTCTGTTTCACATTGCCGCTGTTGCCGTCAACATTTGTGTTCTGTTTCACATTGCCGCTGTTGCCGTCAACATTTGTGTTCTGTTTCACATTGCCGGTATTGCTGTCACCCAGGTTCGTTTTGCCCGTTTGCATGTCAGAAACGTTCGGCTTGCTCGTCTGCATGTCAGAAACATTCGGCTTGCTCGTTTGCATGTCAGAAACGTTCGGCTTGCTCGTTTGCATGTCAGAAACGTTTGGTTTGCCCGTTTGCATGTCAGAAACGTTTGGTTTGCTCGTTTGCATGTCAGAAACGTTCGGCTTGCTCGTTTGCACGTCCGGCGTGTTCGGTTTTAACGAACCTTCGCCCATCCGCCGTTCGGCGATAGACGTCTGCCGCATTCCGTCGGTCTCTACATCTGTATGCACTTTTCCGGTTGGTATATTCGCATCCACGTTGCCAACCTTCGGATTGTTCCAAAAGTCCAAACGCGTATTCGGTCCGATGTCAGCAATTTTAGTATCCAAAGCCGTTCCCTTGGAAACTTGGATCAGTTCGCTTGCACCTCCAGAAATAAGACCCGTAAACGCGCCGCCTTTCATCGAGTCATAGACGCCCTCCGTGAGATTTCGGCCGTTATACAGATTATCATTCATCTGTTTAACCCCACTGCCAAGAGTGTTACTGAGGACGGCAGCCTTGAAACCGTAACTTTCCCCTTTATCCACTACCAGATCGATAGTGGTGTCTACCGTTGCTTTGGCGAACGCTTTTGTCATGCTTTTATCATTCACATATGCGTCTGTCAAGGTCTCTGTGTAGTTTGATGCGGCGTTATAGGCTTTGGGTAACACCGGATCATGCGTCAGCATACCATAGGCATTGACCGTCTGATCCACCACAAATTTTGTTTCCTGAGCCGTTACGATACGTTCATCCCACTTAGCTGCCTCACCTTCATATTCGCCACCCTTGATGTACTCTTTTATAGTATCGCGTTTCAATGCCTTCATGATGTTCTCTTTGTTCTTCGTCTCATAGTCTTCAACAGTACCATGCTTCAGGCCAATCTTATCTAAAAGAACTTCATGTTCAAAATCAATTTTCCTTTGCCGTTCTTCATTCATCAGATCGATGCTGGTTTGCGACAACTGACCGTACTTCGACCGTTCATTTTCCAGCCATACTCTATCCTTCTCCGCCTCAATATCCCGTAAGGCCTGCTGGTGCGCGTCCTCCTCTGCCCGTTCCGCACGCATTGCATCCTCGTTATCCTTATACCATTGAGCGCCTCGCAGAATCTCCTCCTGGGTCGTCACCATCCCGGGCTCCATCCGATTCCCGTTCTCATCAACCAAGTTTTCCCCGGTTTCCGTCTCGGTCGGGATGTTGTAAGTACCGTCTTCATTACGGGTATAGACAAGTGTTTCACCTGTGGGCGTTGTCAGGCGCATACTGCCATCGTCATCAACGCTCACATTATCCAGATCCTCTGCTGAAGGCATATCGACTGCTGCGGAACCGTCCTGTGTATCATCTGATGCTTCCGCTTGCTCTCCGTCTTCGCTTACATCTCCGGAATCAGAAACGGTCTCATCGCCAGACTCGTCATTTTCTTCTGCGTTGTCTTCGAAATTGTCTTCAGACTCTTCACTTTCTTCACCGGCGTCTTCGAAATCGTTGTCAGATTCTTCGTGTTCTTCGCCCATATCTTCGTCGTCATCGTCGGATCCTTCGTCGTCATCACCAGAATCTTCGTCGTCATCATCAGACCCTTCGTAATCATCACCGGAGTCTTCGTCGTCATCATCAGACCCTTCGTAATCATCACCGGAGTCTTCGCTTTCATCACCGGAGTCTTCGCTTTCATCACCGGAGTCTTCGGCTTCATCACCGGGGTCTTCGTAATCATCACCGGAGTCTTCGTAATCATCACCGGAGTCTTCGCCTTCATCGCCGGAGTCTTCGCCTTCATCGCCGGAGTCTTCGCCTTCATCACCGGGGTCTTCGTAATCATCACCGGAGTCTTCGCCTTTATCACCGGAGTCTTCGCCTTCATCACCGGAGTCTTCGTAATCATCACCGGAGCCATCGCCGTCATCACCGGAGTCGTCGCCGTCATCACCACCGGAACCTTCGTAATCACCGCCGGAACCTTCGTAATCACCGCCGGAACCTTCGTAATCACCGCCGGAACCTTCGTAATCACCACCGGAACCTTCGTAATCACCGCCGGAACCTTCGTAATCACCACCGGAACCTTCGTAATCACCGCCGGAACCTTCGTAATCACCGCCGGAACCTTCGTAATCACCACCGGAATCGTAGTCGCCGCCACCGGAATCGTAGTCGCCGCCACCGGAATCGTAGTCACCGCCACCGGAATCGCCACCATCACCGGAACCGTCGCCGCCGCCACCGCTGTGTTTTCTATAACTGGATCTGCCACCGCTATAACCGCTGTCATAACCACCGCCACCGGCTCCAGCACCAGCTCCGCCCGCGCTACCACCTGCTGCACCACCCGCGGCTCCGCCTGCAGCACCACCTGCTGCACCGGCAGCACCAGCAGCACCACCTAACATGGCTCCCCCCATGCCAGTTCCTACTGCCGCCGCCGCTTTACCGGCATCCGTTGCCGGCAGGTCATCATAATCATCTGCGTCGGCGTCTGAGTTATCTCCACGGTCCGCTCCAGTATCTGCATCTCCATTTTTGTCAGAACCTGCCACAGGCAGCTTGGCAGCTGATTGCTTTCCTTTATCATTATTTTGTTTGTCTGTTTTCTTCGCGGAAGCAATCGGAACCGGTTTAAGGCTTTCGTTTACAGTTAATATAATTGGAAAACAATTTGTTGTCCCTGTTTTCGGTTTTTCATGACCTTCGACCTGTCCAACATGATTACCATTGATTTTAATCTCAATGCGTGTAACATTTTTTTCAGCTTGGTACTCAAGAATATTATCTCTCGTGTTTTTATATGTTTTCTTAATCTCATTAACTATTTGGTTCTTTTCATTCTTAGCTGTCAAATGAATGGTGCAACTCCAATTATAGTATTCAATTGGTTTTAGTCCATTCTCTCTTCTCTTAGCGTTTACCCGACTTAAAGGATATTTTTTCTCATAAAAATGTAATCTGATTTTTTGCCCTGTAGCCAATTCGCCTGTAACCTGGCCACTCTCACCTTTTTCAATTATTTTTAAATTTTTGACACCTTCAATTATAAGCTTATCATCATAAGACTTTACCGGTTCATCCACGTCAAACATAAGTCCCTCTTTAACTGACTTAGCAATTGCATCACCCAATTGACTAGTAAGTTCATTCATGTTTCGGTTAATATTATTCACAATTCTACTTGCTTCTGCCGCATTACTATTATCTGCCGCAGCTTCAACTGTTCCACCAGCTATCATCCCCGCGACAAATACAAATACCACAAGCAAAACGCTAAACCAATGCAACGGAAAAAATTTTACAAATTTTTCTCTGCAATTTTTATCTGTCATCACCGCGTCACCTCTCGAAATATATTCAACGCTTCCCGCATTTCACAAGGAAAAAGATAATCTAAACTATTTGATTAGCAGAAACAGTATATTGCATCCCCAACACAAACATCATCACCGCTAACAAAACAGAAATATATCTTTTCATCGCACACGCCACCTCCGGTGATATGCTTTCTTTAGTAACAAAGGGAAAAAGTAACCAACTGCATATAATTTCCCATTAAAATTATAATACAAAAGAACAAGAAAATTGTTTATAAATTAGAAACTATTTAGCGTTATAAAAGAAAAATATAAAAACTGCGGCCTGCCATTTCTGACAGACCGCAGTGGAAACAATGCCCGGTTTTTATTTTTTTACAACGTCGCCGCGCATGGCGGCGATGTTGCAGCTCAGCTCCCCGATGACCTCCGTCAGGTTTGCCAGTTTGTTTTCCATACGCACCAGCAAAAACCAGCTCAGCACCACCGGGAACCCGAAGTCTTTAATGAAGCTGAACACTTCCGTGGTCTCCATGTCGCGACCCCCGTTTCATCACGCGGCAATGGGATCCAGCGTAGTAGTACGCAGACGGCCGCCCACGGCTTCCACGATGTCGCCGCCGCTGGTAGCGAAAACATTGCTGTCAACGATTACCTGCATGGCGGCGTCGATTTCCGCCTTCGTTAAGCCGGACTTGGGTTCCTCAATGTTGAGAACCACCTTTTTGCCCGTCGCATTCTTAAAGATCAAATCCAGATCGGTATCAGAAGTCATAGCTTTATCCTCCTTTTTGACTTACTCATTCAAATTCTTCACACGTTTTTTGTTGAGGAAATCGTTAACCCCGGAAGGGTTTGCCCCATCGCGAATCTTTTAGGCGGCGACTGCAAGAAATCTTGCAGGATGCCGCCGTAGACTTCGCGGGGGAAGGAGGGGTTAACGATTTCCGTCCTTTACTCTTCTGCCAGGGTGGCCCGTTCCACCACGTTCAGTCCGGTAATGTCATTATCGAACAGACCGCCCAGGGCTTTGCCTACCGCCAGCAGTTTCTCCGGTTCCACATCCGGTTTCACATTGGAATAGACGTAGCTTTTGGTTACGGGATTGCCATCCACGTCCTGCCCGCGCAGGATGGAAATGGATAAGGTACGTTTAATTACATTCATCACAGCTGCCATTGTATTTCACCTCCTTTCAGGTTTCATTTTTGTCGGGTACGTCGCAACCTGCCGCCACACATTGCTGAACGATACACTGCGTCGCAGACAGGTTGCTCCGCTCCCCGTACGGGTCTTACCGCTCACCCGGCTTACATCTGCAGGCCCTACGATTCTGCCGCATGCCGCTTTACGCGCCCGCTGTATCTGCACTGCGGTTACTCAGAAAAATTTTCACCGCAGAACAAATCCGTCTGATTTACAATCACCGATGCGTTGCACCGGCGCAACCGGTCTGTCCCGGCTGTGTCTCCTTCTTATCTTCATCCCCATAGCAATCACTACGCCGCTTTCTTGGTCTCATTCATATCCCACAGATAGTACGCCGCTTTGCCGCGGATCAGGAAACCGCCGGGAAACAGCCGGCCATGCCGGGCATCGTCCGGCAGAAACCACAGGTCCCATTTGGTTTCCGGGTCACCGCTGCCGGGACCGTAACCGTCACGGAAGGCAGCTTCACAGTGGGTCATCACCCGTTCGGAACTGTTGGGAATCCGAAGCGTCTTGCAGAGAATGGCCACGATCTTGGCCAGTACTTCGATCTGAATTGCCGTAGGCGGTTCCGTTCCCCCATCCACCATGGCCTGATACGGATCCCGGTATTCGCCGGGGCCCGTAGCACCCCACGCCGTTTTGGCGCTGACGGCGGCAGGCAGTTCGCATTCCGCATCGTAACCGCAGCACAGGGCGATGCCGATGGTGCCGTTGTTCCGCATCCAGGTGTGCGCCTTGCGTTCGCACAGATCGTCGCAGGTGGCATACACGGTACCGTCCCGGTCGATGCACAGGTGGTAATCGTCAAACACCTGGCCGTAGTGTCCGGCGGTCCAGTGCAGATAGATTGCGGTGATGCGGCCCCGGGCCTGCTTCGCCAGTTCAAATAATTCATTTTCCGAAATCACAACAGGGTTTTCCACTACCATAATTCATTCTCTCCTTTTCGTTTTTCCGGCAGCGCTGATTTTTTTTTGCGCGCCCGATTATATTTTTTGCGGTCAGGTTACAGGAATTCAATACGATTTTGCACCGACAGACGAGCTGTCACAGGAATCCTTGTTTCCTGTTTTCCCTTTCACTTATATAATCCCGCGAGCCCGAAAAAACGGAACCATTTTTTCCGTTTTTTTAAAATTTTTTTGAAAAAACTGGTGAAAAATTCTTGATGATTTTCTGAATTACTAAATTTTATTTTAAATAACTTGGAATTTACTTGAAATATATCGGCCAGTTTCACATATTTTTAAAAAAATCAAGTAATTTTTTGCGAAATTATGAATAAAGTGTGAATTTATTTTTATAAATCCTGCACTTTTTATGTAAAATTCTCAAATTATACTTTAATTGTGAATAATATGTGAAATAAATTTTAACAGCTTTTGCTGGACATCTATAGCGATTTATGGTATAATAACCATGTATTCCGGAATAAATTATTTAGTATATTTTTAAAGAAAGGAGCGAATCCCTTCCGTGGATTTTTCAGCATTGAGAAAGTTCCCCTGGAACGAAGAAATTTACCTTGCCCGACAGGGAGACACGCAGGCTGTACGGCGGACATGTGCCACCGCGGAGCCGATTGTCGACCAGTTTGGCAACCATAAACGAGATTGCAGCCCGCTTAGGCTGCTCGCCCCGCTTTGTACGGAAGACAAGGCGCAAAGCCCTGCTCCGCCTGCGCGGTTTACTGGATTGCCATGTGAGTTGAGAGATCATCACCTGTCTGCTTTTGACATTCCGGTCCCGATGTGATATTACGTCGGGGCCGGAATGTTATTTTTTTGCAAAGAATGTGTTCGTTTACAACGCAGCACATAAAAAAATCAGCGCGCCGCGCTGAAATAACAAACTCATACAATGGGAGGTATTGTTGTAATGGCTGTATCAGTCTTACATCAGTTTTTTGATATCAACACCCTGTTAACCCTTTCCATGGAACCGGATGGCGATGCCATCACCGGCAATTATCATCGCATGGTAGGCCTGGCCCTGAAGGATCCCGAAGGCTGCGTCCGTTCCATGCCGGCGTCGGACATGGACGCCGATAAGTTTTCCGAGTACTTCCACTGTTCTTCGTCTATCGTTGCCAGGACCATTGAAACCCTGCAGAAGTTTGGCCTGATCACCATAGAAGACGGCAAGATTTTCATCACCCTGCTCCGCAAGGATAAGATGAAAAAAGCCGCCGCCCAGCAGAAAGCAGAAAAAACGGCGGAGCAGCGGGCCAAAGGCGCGGCCCGGACGGCAGCCTGGCGTGCCAGAAAAACAATGGCCGACTGTGCAGCGTCATCGAACCATGCCGAACCGGTGGCAGAAAACGGGAACGAGCCTTCGACAGATCGCGGTGCCGAACCGGCGACGAAAAAATGCAGCAAGGGGGCGACAAAAATTGGCAACAAACCGGCAATGGCAAACCTTGGCCAATCGGTAACGGCGCCCGTTGGTGAAACGGGTTCGGAAACCGTAGAAAAACCTTTGAAAAAACCGGCGAAAAAACGCGCCGCGACTGCGGTTGCAAAACGGAAAGCAAAATCCGGTGACGCGTCCCGTGACGCTGTGTGTGACAAACCTTCCGGTACGCAGGCTGACTATAATTATAATAATTATAATTGTAATAATTTAGTAATTAAAAACAGTGATAATTGTAATTACAATTATGCCCATGCGAAAACAGGCGAAGTGCCGGTTACGGATAAAGGTTCGCCCCATGCGCCGGACGTCCTGCGGACGGAACCGCCCAACCCCGCGGATGAAACCGACGGCAGCTGTCTGCCTTTTTCCCCCGGCGATTATGTGGACGAATCGAAACTGATCTTGCTGGACAAACTGGCCGCACCGGCACAGAACGTGCTGCGCGCCTGGAACCGGCTGAATCTGAAAACCTTTAAGGGCTTATACAGTTCCCTTGCGGAAAAACTGTACGACATTCTGTACCGGTTCGGGGAAGAAACCTTCTTAAAGGTCATTGAAAATGTAAAAAACAGCCCCTTCCTTATGGGACGCACCCACACACGGAACAACTGGCGCGCCACCTTTACCTGGCTGCTGAAGGAAGAAAATTTTATCAACGTGCGGGACGGAAAGTACAACCGGGATCCCGGCGGCGGATTTGATTCTGAAGCGGAACCGCTGGCGTTTACCCGTTGCCTTCCCGGCAGCGAACACCTGGCGAACCTTTCCCCGGAAGAACGGCAGCAGCGGTTCCGGGAGTTCCTGCATCCCCATAACCCGGGGCTGGACGAAATGGCCCGGGACTTTGGCGTAACGTATTAAGCAAACACCGATTCATTCGGCTATACGCCGATTGTTGCTTTTGCAACTGCCTGCGTCATTGTTATCCAACGCAACTTACGATTCACCTGCGAAAAAAATATTGGAGGAAATTGATTTTATGAAACAGAAAAAATTAAACATAGCGGAACTGGTCAAACTGGAATTGCGCCGCAAAGCCCTTGGCCTTGCTTTGTTATGCGACTGCGACTTTGCGCACGACAACGGGGAGAACCCCATCGCCACCAATTACGGCAAAAACTATGTGGAGCGGTTTGAAAAATACCGGAAAGACGGCCGGGGCCTGTTATTGTACGGGCCCAGCGGCTGCGGCAAAACCTATCTTGCGGCGGAAATCGTCAACGCCCTTACCGACAGGGGCTACCGGTGCCGCTACACCAGCATGCTGACCATCATGAACACGCTGCCTACCCTCAGCCCGGACAGCCGGCTGCCGTTCCTGAACGAACTGTGCAGCCTGGACCTTCTGGTGCTGGACGATTTTGGCAAGGAGGCGGAGACTTCCAACAGCAGCAATATCCTGAACCTGATCGTGAATACCTGCCACGAAAAAAAGATTCCTATGATCATCTCCACGCCTTACCAGCAGGATAACCTGGTAGACGAAAACGCCAAGTCAAAGCGCATCTACTCCATCCAACAGATGCTGGAGCGCTGTCTGCCGCTGGTGCTGCCCATGCCCAACAGCCGCCGCGCCGAAAAAATGAAAGAAAGAAGAGAGGCGGAAGCCGGCCTGAAAAAAGGAATGCCCTGTCCCCCCGAACAGCAGAAGCTGCCGCTGGAGGAAAACGATACAAAGAAAAAAGAGGCGTGACGGCTCTGTACCTCTCCCCCCGAAGCGTACGGTCGGCAGAACGGTTCCCCATGCCGATGCAACGGTCTGCTTCGGCGGTCTCTTCCCCACGTGCGGGCGGTTATCAGTTTCGGCTGGCCGCGACACGCTTCCGGGGGCAAACTGTTGCGAAATAAAACTAAAGGAGTTTGATAAAACGGATGCTGCAAAATACTGAAATCCCACAGAATATTGAAGCGGAGCAATCTGTGCTCTGCGCCATGATGATCGATAATTCCGTCATCGGTTCCGTGACTGCCAGACTGCAGCCCACGGACTTTTACCGGCAGACCCACCGGATTGTGTTTCAGGCCATGATGAACCTGTACAGCCGCAACAAACCGGTCGATCTGATAACCCTGACCGCCGAGCTGAAACACATGGATCAGTTTGACGCCGTCGGCGGGGTAAAGTTTATTACGTTTCTGGCCAACATCACGCCCACCGCAGTCAACGTGGAACACCACGCCGGACTGGTAGAAGAAGCTTCCGTGCGCCGCCGTATTCTGGAAACCGGCAACGGCCTTGCCGCCATGAGCTGCGACGACACGGTAGATACCCGCAGCCTGGCAGCCAGCGCCCGGCAGGAACTGGAACGTCTCTCTTCCGGCAAACGCTCCGCCGGGTTTGTTTCCGTACACGACATGATGACCGACACTATGGACCGCATGGGCCGGCGTCTGGAAAATGGTGAGCCCGTCACCGGCCTTTCCACCGGTTACGGGGACCTGGACCGTCTCACCGGCGGGCTGCAGCCCTCGGACTTTATCATTCTGGCAGCCCGGCCTTCCATGGGCAAAACAGCCCTGGCCCTGAACATTACCGCCAACGTGGCCCTGCGGGGCGCCAAAGAAGGAGACGCCCCGAAACGGGTGGCCTTCTACAGCATGGAAATGAGCCGGAGCCAGCTGCTGCAACGCATGATCTGCACGGAAGCGGATGTGGACAACGACGAGCTGTGCCCGGGTCCGGACACCACCGGCGAAGAACAGATGGAAGTGATGAACCGCATCTGGCCTGCGTCGGACAAAATCGCCGGCGCCTGCATTTATATTAACGACACGCCGGGTCTTTCCATTCTGGAAGTGCGGGACAGCGCACGGCAGTTGAAAAACGAAGGCGGACTGGACCTGATCGTGATCGATTACCTGCAGCTGATGCAGGCCCCCGGCGTTCGCCGTAACGTAACCACCAACCGTCAGTACGAAGTCAGCGAGATCAGCCGGGGCCTGAAGGCCATGGCCCGGGAGCTGAACGTACCGGTGCTGGCCTTAAGTCAGCTGAGCCGCAGCGTGGAACTGCGTCAGGTGAAGCGCCCCATCCTCAGCGATCTGCGGGAATCCGGCTCACTGGAACAGGACGCAGACATCGTAATGTTTCTGTATCGGGAAAACTATTACAAAAACGAAGAGCCCAGCCGCATCACGGAACTGAACGTGGCCAAGCATCGCAACGGCCCCACCGGCAATGTAAATTTGTTTTTCATCAGCGAATGCACCAAGTTTGTGGAGATTCCGAAAAATATAATGGAATTGCAAAAAGAAAATTGACGGAAAGGAAAGGACTATTATCTATGAGAAAAATTATTTATGCAGACACTACGGAAGTACATTTTACCGAGAAGGAATCCATTGATTACGGCAAACATCTGATACAACAGCGTGATGAAGAATCCGGTCTTCCCCCTTCTGCGCCGTTGCCGGACAGGGCTTACGAAATCATCGGTATGACCGGCATCGGATATTTCGGTCACACGACTCTGCTTTTCTTTAAAGCGTGGGAAAAGAGCGGTTTCGATAATCCGGTGTACCTGCGCTACAAAAACAATCAGCTGGAAGAATGCACCTGGCAGCAGGCGCTGCACACACCGGAATACCGAAATCACCGCATCTTACTCTTCGGCGAGATCAGTGACGTGAACAACGAAAACGGCGACATGATTTACGAAGAAGTCTGTCCGGAGCTGACGATTATCGACAAGAAGTGAAACAAAACCGCGAAAAGTAAAACCCTGATGCGTGATGTGCGCATCAGGGTAAATTTGTAAATTCATGCATAATATAACACTCATTCGTTTTTACTCAGATCCACTTTTTCAAATGTCCAACGGATCAGGCCCATATCGGTTAGGACCCTTAGTGCCTCTATAAAAAAGAAGGAAAAACAACAGCAGAAAATTTACTATTGGGATAAACATACCGATACACCACCAGGACGGTTTATCCAAATCATGGAGCCGGCGTATCGTAAGCAGGAGGCCCGGAATAAAGGCTATCAGCCAAAGCAACACTGCCGCTGCAGTAATTGCTGAACCGGAAAGCCTGTCAGCAATAAGAGCAAGACCAACCATACCCGCCGAAACTACCACGGAAACTGTAAGACAGCGCAATATATAGCGCTTTCTGTTCAAACGGTTATCACAGCGCAGAAAGACTGACTGCAAACTGCTATCCGGCACATATTTTTCCCCACTCATATTACCTATACCATTTCCTCCTCAATTGCCAAAAGCAAACATTAAATGTTGCTTTATAGTTTTATTATAAATTGAAAGAAGCGTTTTATCAAACAAAAGTTACGACAATTTAATCATAAAACCGGCCATCATTGTGATGACCGGCTTGCTGTGATTTCCAGTTATAAAAGTAATATTCTATTTCGCCATTATCTCCGTCCCGTCCCGGAACGTTACCTTGATTTCCTTTTTCCTACCGACGGTTACGAAGTCGACCAGACTGCACCAAAGGTCCTCGTCAAATTTATCTATAACGCCTTTCTGCTTTTTCAGTGCCGAGAAGAAATTTGCAAGAACGGCCTTCCTCCTCCCCTTCTCTGCGATATCTGCTATCACCTTGTTGTACTGTTCCATCAAAGCATCATGCCGTTTGACCAGCTCATTGTAGTGTTTCTCGTATTCTTCCTGGTTCTGCGCCACCCGCGCGTTCGCCGCTACAAGTTTCTGCTTCATGCCCGTAAGCACCGACAGTTCCGATGCCAGCCTGAACTTTTCTTCCTTCAGGGTTTCCGTAGAGCATACTGTCTTGGAAATCAATTCCGCATTGGCGATAATCTCCTCTTTCCCGGTCATCAGCTGGTTGAACGCCGACACGAACGCGGCCTTGACATCTGCCTCTATAACATAAACCGTCTTGCATTTTTCTTCCCCTTTGTATTTGTCGTTGCAGCGGTATACGATCTTACGAGACTTGTCGGTGCTGTGCCATACCTTCGAACCATACCAGCCTCCGCAGTCGGCGCATTTTATCTTATTGGAAAAGATGTTCAGGCCGCGGTAGTGTTTATTGTTCCTTTTCCGTTTTTCGAATTCTGCCTGCACCATGTCGAACACCTCCGGGCTGATGATTGCCTCGTGGTTCTTTTCCACATAGCATTGCGGGACCTCACCTTCGTTCTTCTTGGTCCTTTTCTGCAGGAAGTCCACGGTGAATGTTTTCTGCAAGAGGGCGTCGCCTTTGTATTTTTCATTCTTAAGCATGCTCAGCACTGTCGAACGCGGCCATTTATCTTTTCCGCTGGGTGTTTTGATACCCCGCCGGGTGAGCTCTTTGGCGATAGACGGCGGGGCCATGCCTTTAAGGAACAGCGCGTAAATCAGCCGTACCGTTTTTGCCTGTTCCTTGTTGACCACCACCTTGCCCGTTTCCTTGTCAATATCCAGTCCGCAAAACCGGGTATAGGCAAAACTGACCTTGCCGTCCGCCACGCGTTTGCGGTGCCCCCAGGTGACGTTTTCCGAGATGGAACGCGATTCTTCCTGCGCAAGGCTGGACATAATGGTGATAAGCAGCTCGCCTTTGGCGTCCAGCGTCCAGATATTCTCCTTCTCAAAGT
>JAEEGG010021780.1_pt1 | contig 12696 bp, 4 predicted proteins | sample 9134161 | NCBI WGS metagenome assembly JAEEGG01 (sample SAMN16246543, study PRJNA631951) | gut metagenome | biome: gut microbiome; feature: rumen; material: CR-attached | host: Bos | place: Iran: Karaj | collected 2018-10
CGTCTTCGTTTTGTCCGTTATACGAAACAGCACCCACACTATTCGCACCCGTCACCACGATGGTCAGATTCTCCAGCGTTGTCGTGATGTTGTCTGCCGTCGTGAAGTTGTTCAGGCTCAGTGTACTAGTGGTAGGATTATACGTTGCATTACCGTTATCCAATGCGATTGTCAGAGTAGAGGCAGTGAACGGTGTGCCACCAATCTGCACGCCAAATGTAGTATCATAGCTGACAGAGTTCGCTGTCACCGTCCATCCACCTTGTCCATCAACAGTGTAACCTGAGGCAATACCAGTTCCATTATTTACTGTCAGATTACCGAACCCATTCTCTTCATGGGTAAATTTCAGCGTACCTGTATTAGACGTAGGAGTATACTTGAAACCGTATGCCGATGTCGAGTTCGCCGTGAACGTATTATTACCTATCAACTGCACCTTCAGGTCATTGACATTACTCTCAATGGGGAAACCATCTTTTCCCGTCATGTCAATTGTCGCATTGTCCAGCTTCAGCGTGTTTGTCAGAGGATTGAACGACACCTTACCATCTTTTAGGATATCGTCCTTATTCTGATTTGTCACCGTAACGCCATCAACTTTCAGGTTGATAGTTGGGCCACCAATCATGATGCTCTCACTCGTAGTTTCGAAGGTCAAATTATCCTCATAGTAGACCTGAGAGCCATTTTCTTGGTCTGGAGATATCAGACTATAATCAGTTTGACCTTCAGTGAACGGACCAATCAGAAGGCTACCTGGAGTGATGGGGTCTGTTTTGAACACCAAGGCTGGTTTGCTAACATCATATTTAAAGGCATTACCTCTCATGATGTTATTGCCCAAAAGCTCAACATTCAAGTACGACAACTCCTTGCCCACCTGTACACACCAATCATTATAAGGATATAGCGTAGCACCATTCAGCGTCAGCGTGTTCGTCATAGTGTTGTACGACAACGTTCCGTCGTTAAGGATGTCGTTACAATTATCTTCCGTTACCGCATAGCCGCCAACAACAAGCCCCTTAGCCTCGCCTATCGTGACGGTATTATTATTCGTTTGATTACCTGTCAGTCTGCCGGAAATGATAGCCAGAGGACTTACAATGTTCAGAGTCACATGATCATCTGCAAAGGTACCGGCCTGCGTATAAGGCTGGCTCATGGTTAAGCTACCCTTTGTTGCGCCTGTTGACTGAATCGTAATCGTCACGTCATCACCATACATGCTCTGAAGCGTAGCATAACTAGCACCAGAAGTCAACGAGTTATTACCTACAAGTTCTATGATCAAATTCTCAAGCGAAGTGCTGATAACTCCAACGCTTGCACTATTCAGCGTCAGTTTATGATTCTCTGCGTCATACACGACCGTTGGATTGCCTTCGTCTTCCAACACATTGTCTGCATTGCCAGACCAGACCTGCAATTCGCCTACCTTAACACCATACGAAGGAACAATCATAGCCTTTTTACAACCGCCGTTCGTGAAGTAATACATATTGGAAGTGTAAAGACCGTAATTCACGAGAACCGGCACGAGTTCCCTGCTGAATGTAACATTACCGATACCACTGACACCACTCTCAGAATCCGTATCAGAATTCGTCATGGTCAGGCTTCCAACTGTGCTACTGGTCGACATGAAGGTCAGCGCAGGTGTGGCATCATTGCCAAGCAGATTCTGCAAGCAAGCTTCACTCGTTGTAATGGTGTTTTCACCCTGAATATCGATGGTGAGGTTTGCCAAACCGACTTTCAGAGGAGCCGTAATGGCAGCACCGTTCAGTGTCAGCGTTGCAGGCGTATTATCTGTTGCCGGTGTAAACGACACCTTGCCGTCTTTCAGAACGTCACTGGCATTCAGTTCTGTCACCCGCGTAGTGCCAATATAAAGATCGTAAACCGCCATTGACTGGAATTCTGCCGTCACCTCAACGTTACATCCCTCAGGAATTGTAAACGTATACTTCGTCACGCCAGCAGGGTCCGTATTATTATCGTCTGGCGTAATCGGCAGCTCACCATTGTCAATGGGCAGATTACGTCTCGGAGCCTGTATAGCCTCACCCTTCACTGTAGCTACTGCCGCCAGATTGTCTTCTGTCAGGTAGTAGCCAGTAGCTGGCGTTACAGTCAGCGTACATACACCTTTGTCATCGACCGCCTTGGTCACCGTTCCTGCATTCGCGTTCGGCAACACGCTCACAGTCACATCGTCCGCAGTCTGCGCCCATGTACCGAGCGTCAGCATCAGCAGGGCTACAACAGATAAAACTCGATTCATATTGTGTTTCATATTGCGTATTCCTCCTTATTTATTTTACAACCACTTTATGTCCTTTATTAATATACAGTCCCTTCTTCGAAGGCTTCTGAACCTTGCGGCCCTGCAGGTCGTAGATGTCACCTCTAACATCTTCCATCTTACTTCTTACATCGTTGACGCCCGTTGCTTCGTTGTCGAATACGATGGTCAGCTTCGGAGCATTACCGCCAGGAACCACAGCATCGGACACCATCAGGTAGTTCTTGCCTGCGGGGATAGTACCCGATACACGCATCATCGTACCGTTATGCAGTCCGTAGAACAATGCCTCGTCCGTATCAGTATCGACATCGGTTGTAGCATGTTTCATAAGATTAACACCTTCTTTCACATCAAAAGCTTCAGTAGCGACAGTCTCAGTAGCATTGTTCAACAGGACGGCTACACCCTCAGGAATATAGCTGATCTGCGAAACAGTAACAACGCCATCACCTACACTTGTAGCAACATAAGCACCTATTGTTTTACTACTTGGCAGCATCACATCACCATCTGCGCTATAGTATGTTGCCCATTGATTATAGAATTCAACTTCATTATCAGCCAGCGTATGGTTGACAATGCTGAAGTCTGCCGTCCCGGTTCCAGTAAAGTTACCCTGACCAGTCACAGCTACCGTATACTCATTAACATCTTTTGCAGTAATGTTACCTGTTACTGTTACATCATTGAGTTTTACCGTGTAATCATTAGAGCCTAACACCAAGTTACCAGCCTTCACACTTGTAATGGTCACCGTCTGTGCCTCACCGGTATATTCCATCATAGTCTTGTCGATGGTCACTTCAGTAATCTCAGCGGGATAAATGGCAACCTTGATAGTTCCTGAAGGCAATTTGTTGTTGTAATTATTACCTCCATCCACTTTATAGATGATAGCATAGTATCCAGCGTTTGTTGCTTTTGGTATGGTTGTACTATAAGAAACTTCACCTGCACAGTTGGGGTCATAGCTACCTTTATAATCCTCTTCGGTGATAGAAGCAAAGAAGTACTCAACCGTAACCCCATCTGGTACTGTAATTGGCAGTAACACCTGTTCTGTACCATTGTATTCCAAATCATCAGCAGCAACACTGGGAAGTCCTTCGAGGTCTGCCTTAGCAATGGAGAAGTCTGCTGTTGCCGTGCCGCTCTGGTAGTTGGCAGTCTCGGCAATGGTAGCTTTCACCGTATAGTTACCAGCATTTACAGGAACAGTTTCGGTGTACTTGGCATCTTCTTCATCTGCACCTTTATAGGTGAATGTTGCCATACCATTGCCTGGGCTCTGTACTACAGGCTCATTGGCTGTTGCACCATAAGTCCAGCCGGCAAGTGTTACGGTGGCACCAATCAGAACGGCCTTGCTGATAATGAAGTCGGCTGTTGCTGAACCTGAAGCATAGTTATCGCTCTCTGCCACCTGGACCTTAATAGTATAGTTGCCGGCATTCTCGGGCACTACAGTTGTATAAGTTTCATCATCGGCATCCTTTGTCTTATAGTAGAAAGTTTCAGCAGCTTCGCCTTCGTTACCTTCAACAACAGGCACGCTGGCTTGTGCACCATACGTCCAGCCTTGTAATGAAACTGAAAGGCCTTCGAGCGGCGCCTTTGTGATAGCAAAGCTCTTGGTGGCACTACCCGTATAGTTGCCCAGACCAGTTACTACAACGTTGTAATTGCCCACATCGATGGGATCATCTATGGCACTTGCCGTCTCTTGGACAACCTGCTGATAGCTGACGGTATAGTCAGTTCCGGCAGACAGCCGAACGTTTTCTCCGCCAATCTGGTCAGTCACTGTCACCTCAGGAATATTGGTTTCTGCAGTATAGACAAGGCTGCTGCTGGTCAGCGTAATCATGTCGCTGGTGATGGTCTTCGCCGAAATGGTAAACGTTGTAGTTGCTGTGCCCAGATACATACCCTGACCAGTCAACGTGACTGTTGCACTTGTACCAATATTGATATTGTCGGAGTAGCTCACGGTATAATCGTTAGCAGTCAAAGCGGTATTACCAACCATGACCTCGCTGACAGCAGGCTCCTTAGCAGTACCGTCATAGGTATATGAACTTTGAGCCAAGGTGATAGTAGCATCGCTGATAGAGATTCGCCGTTGGAACTCGGCTGTCACCTCAACAGTGAAATTTTCGTCAGGCATTGTGAACGTGTAGGTTGTCACGCCTGAAGGGTCAGCATCGGCATTAGTGGCTGAAATAGCCAAGACACCGTCGCTGATGGGTATTGCACGCCTGGGAGCCTGCATAGCCTCACCGTTCAGTATGGTCACTGCTTGCAGATTGGCTGCTGTCAGATAGTAGCCTTGGGCAGGTGTTGCCGTCAGCGTACATACACCGTTTGAAATGTCAGACGTCACCGTTCCTGCATTAGCAGGCACTACGCTAATTGTCACTTCTCCACTTGCCCAAGTACTGAGCGAGAGCATCAGCAGGGCTACAACAGATAAAGCTCGATTTAAATGATGTTTCATATTGCGTATTCCTCCTTATTTATTTTACAACCACTTTATGTCCTTTATTAATATACAGTCCCTTCTTCGAAGGCTTCTGAACCTTGCGGCCCTGCAGGTCGTAGATGTCACCTCTAACATCTTCCATCTTACTTCTTACATCGTTGACGCCCGTTGCTTCGTTGTCGAATACGATGGTCAGCTTCGGAGCATGACCGCCAGGAACCACAGCATTGGACACCATCAGGTAGTTCTTGCCTGCAGGAATAGTCTTTACGCGCTCAAATGCACCATTATACAGACCGTAGTAGTCGCACTCTTCATCCAACTGAACGTCTTCTGTAGCGTGTACCAGCAGGTTGTCCTGTACGTCCTGTCCGAAGACGTTTGTCGTCGTTGTCGTGGTAGCATCGTTCAGCAGCACGGGCTCACCTCTCGGAATAGACTTGATTTGTGTCACGACAATTTCATTACCGCTGATACTTGTTGCCACGTAAGCACCGATGTTTTGGTTTTCAGGCAGTCCCACATTACCATTATTATTATGATAATATGTCATCCAGTGGTTATGGAAGTCAGCAGCCGTAACATCCAAGGGAATATCTTTAATCACATACTGGCGTTCTATAACCTTCGTCTTATATCTCTTGCCAGAGTCGCCTTCCACAAGGAGATAGACATTCAGTTTCGTACTTTCACGAACCGTAATCTTGTCGCCGGCAGTGTAAAGCTTAGCATTCTCTTCATTCTCGCCTAAATCGTCGCCCAAATAGTAATATACTTTTACAGATATATTATTGCTTTGAGGCTGAGGCAGATTAGTAATCTCAACCTCTATATCGCCTTCATACTCGCCTGCATTCTTACTAATAGTAGGCTCATCATACACATACAATTCTGTAGCAAAAGTAAACGACCAAATTGGATTATCAACAGTGCCACAACATGTATAGGGATAGAATTCGTACTCACCTGCAGGCAAAGATATCTCGCCAGCGTATCGAGTTCTTTTCGATTCATCTTCCTCATAGCCATACGAGTAGTATAGGTCGCCACCCTGGGCATCCGTTGTTATCGACAGTTTCTGACCAGTAAAGTAAACACCATCTGGAATAGAAACTTGAGGAACATCAGGTACGACCTTCATAATAAACCATGCCTCGTCTGCAGCATACTCCCCTGTCGCTTCAATCGATGCCCTGATTTCGGTCAGTCCGACACCAACAATAGTTATCTTACCCGTATTATCGATGGTAGCCACATTCGCGTTACTGCTTGTATAAGTAATAGTGAAGCCTGTGGGGTCAATCAGATAGCCATTGTCCCATCTCTTCAGCTCTGTCAAGGTTTGCTCTTCGCCATAAATATACGACTCTGTGTCTCCATTAGATAATTTTTTACCAACATAGAAACAGAACTCAGGATCCTTAAGGACGGTGAACTCAGCCGACTTTGTGCCTGTAAAGTTGCCCTTGCCGGTTACCACAGCATTGTATGTACCGGTCTCAACAGGTGCATCGACAGGACTTGGCTCCTGACCGACAACCATCTTCTCATAGCTGACATCGTAATCGCTGGTTGTCAACACCAGTTCGCCAGCCTTCACGCTCGTGATAGTCACCGTCTGTGCCTCACCAGTATATGTCAGTGAGTTCGTAGCGATTGTCAACTCTGTAATCTCAGCGGGATTTACTTCAAGCACCTCATAGATTAACTTCTCACCGCCATAAGTTGTACCCTTTCCTACAGCAAAGACCCTATATACACCAGTATTTACAATAGACTCGACGACAGAGAAACCAGCGTCTTCACCCATGTACTTTTCAATTCTGACATCGTAGTTGTCTGAACTGATTGTATTTGTTGGTTCCTTCTCGTCATACAATGTAAACGTGGGAACAATTTCCGCACCAGTGTAGGTCAATTCTGTTTCAATCATATCTTTCACTGCGAACTGCGCAATGTCGGTCTTAACCGTGAACTCCTGTGAAGTCTTTTCGCTATAGAGAGCATCGTCAGCAGTAGCACCGTTGTATCTCACCCATGCATACAAGGTATTTGTACCAGCATTCAGTTCAACCTTCGAGTCACTGTTGTAGTTTGTACCATTTCCTGGCTCACACGTCTCGTCCCAGCTATACATTATAGTTGCATTCTCATCTTCAACCAATGACACTGGCAACGAGATGCTCACCTTGTCGCTATTCAGATAATTCTTCGTCTCATCAAATGCAATAGTCGGAGCAGGCGGAAGTATCGTAATATTCAGATTAGCACTATAAACAGGTGTATCAGTCTGAATCTGAACATTTGCTTCTGGGTTCAGAACGGCATCATTGCCTGAATAGGTGAAATTAGCCGTCAACACAGTTGCACCTACACCATTGATATTGATATTGCCATTATCCTGATCGAAATTAGCAACACCGCCACCCTCAGAATATTCGTATATTGTCAATCCTTCAGCAGCAGGTACCAGCGAAGGAGCGTTCAGAACTTTACTTGTACTATATACTGTCTCAATATCAGCGTAACCGAAGTACCTACCTGTTACAGTTGCACTTGAAAGGCCATTCTTTTCAACATGTGCCGTAACGGTACATGGACCGGCTATCAGAATAGGTTCATTATTCCAAGTAGTTTCCGCGACATCCTGCAAATCACTGGAAACATAGTCAATGGCATAACGAACAACTCCGCCATCATGTTCAAATCCAATAGTTGTTGTTGATTCCACTACATCAGAATAGAAATACGGAACATTAGGCAGGGCTGTCAGTTTCACGGCTAACGGTACAAATGAGAATGCATTATCAGACGTGAAGGTTAGGCACGCATCAGCAAGAGACACATTCTGCGTCGGTGTCAGGGTCACCTTTCCAGCAGTCATTGCACCTGAGGCGTAAGTTGTTTGTCCGTCAAGGCTCGTCAAAGCCACCTGAACGTTAGTGTTATTATTTTCGCCCCAATCGTAACCTAAAGTAAGATCACTAATAATATCTCCTCTATTGCTCTTCATACGCGAAACGAATGGCGAAACGGTAGTAGAAGTGACAATAGGTGGCAAATTCGCATCTTCGTTAATCATCTCAGCATTACTGTAATACCAACCAGTATATGCAGATGTTCCACTTTTAGCCGTATAGCCATCTACCTCTGTGGTTGACTCAAAGATGCCCAATCCGAAATAATCAATATCTTCTATTCCAGTAGAAGATTTAATAGACGTATAGTCTTCATATGTCTCCACTTCTAATCCATCGGTTACTAACGTTACATTATCTGTCTTCAAGTCGGTACCAATATATTCCAACAATCCTGATACAGTAATATCCGTTGTAAAGGTTACCGTGCAGGCATTCTTAGCATAGATAAATTTCTTTGTACCTGTGCCTACATTGTTATAGCCAATGAAATGAACTGTCAACGCCTCACCATCACCGATAGTTACAAAATAATCTAAATTCCTTGTATCGTTTTGACAAGCTTTCAGAGTCAATGTGTTGTTAGTATAGCTTACAGAAGCATATTTATCAGCCAATACATTTGAGGCATTTTCGCTTGTCACCTGAGTACCAGCAATCCACAATGGATAGGTTACATTAGTGGATATCGTTAGCTTAGTAATGTCACTATTATCTATTGGATTAATGAACTTCCGGGCATTTGTACTATATTCAAGTAGACTTGAAGATTCATAATATAAGCCATCACCTAAGGTCACAGAAGAGAAACCGGAAATGACTGACGATGCCGTAGACTGTAGTAACAAGGAAGGTCCTTCGGTATTGGCATCCTTTACGAATGTAAGTGTAGCACTCGGGTCTGCACTAATAATCTTGGGCAGTCTATTCTGGTCTCCCGCTAACTTAATAGTGAGGTTTGGCAAACTACTTGTGATAGGTTGTTCAACATTAATAATACTCAATGTCAGAACATTATTATCTTTATCAAATGATGCTCCTTCAATAGCCACCTGTTGACCACTAGGTACAAAATCACCTTGGGCATTCACTTCAGTGTTTCCAATCCAGATAGAAGGTGTTACAGCTTCTTGCTCTGTAGAGAATACTATTTTATCAATAGCATTACTGGGATGAACGAAACGGCCATCAACTCTATTATTAAAATAGTACGTACCAGAAAGTGAAGTATAATTTGCTGGGGTTCCTCCATCACTTGTGTAAGAATTCATATACAGGCCATCACCCCAAGTACAATCTATAAAATTACACACAGGACCGTTATCTGCATAGTTACCCACAAATTCCAAATACGTCGGCGAAGTAGGCCCAGTGGCCTTTTTAACATGCAATTTACTGTCATAATTTCCTTTAATATATCCAACAGTATTTGAGCCATTAATTTCAATGGTCAACACGCCATCATTGGACAATTGGATATTATCAGGAGTTTCTGACACAAAATTATTCAGTTTTAATGTGTTTGTCTCAGGATCAAAAGATACGCTACTAGCAGTTTGATCACTCATAACATTCGACGCATTCTTATTCGTCACATTTGTTTCTCCAATTATAACAGAATAATCTACCGTCAGATTATCATTTGCAATATTAACAGTGTTGAAACCTGTAATCAAACCATCACTATTCGCAACACCAGTCAGCTTAAGCGTATTTGTTCCATAATCTTTTTTGGGGGAAATTGTCAATGCACCTGATGTGACTCCATCCATTGGCACAAAATGGAATGCCTTCATCGTGACTTCACCATCCACAGTAACCGTCAATGCTGACAATTTACTCGTAAACGAATAGGGACTGAATGGATTATCATATGGCCCCTCTTCACGCAGTTCAAGTGTCGAAGAAGCAGGCTTAAATTCAACACCTCCATAATGGCTCAACAATGCATTACAGAATTGGGCATCACCAATCCATAAATCATAGTTCTTATTCGTATAAAGATCCATTTGGTAACAATCAGGATTCACCCACCAACTATACTCAGAAGCTTTTATATCGCTATCTTCTTTAGACCAGATTCTTGTGGAGCCTGCACCCCAGTCAGAAGAGAATTCGTTTATATTACCAGTTCCACCGATGTGCAGAGAGCCAGGATTTGATTCGTTGGTGCTAAACAACAGGGGGTATTCAGTATTATTTCCCATAAAAATACGCGCACCATTACCTGGGGTAAAAGTAATTGTACTGTTACCGTCGAGGTATACGGTCAAGCCTTTATTGTTTGTACGAATTATATTTCCAGTAATAGTAACGCCTTTTAAAGTCAGAGTTCCAGTGTTAGTGTTATCAACATACGACAATGCTCCTGTAGAACCCTCAATATAGTCACCAGTAATATTGGAAGCATTGTTAGCCGTTACATATTCTCCTGCAACAATCAGTCCATAATATGCGCCATCAACAGCAACAAACTGATAACTGAAATTCAAATAATTATCACCATTTACCACTTTTGCGATTATCGTCGTTTGACCAACCTTTTTGATTGTAACACTACTATTTTCAACAGTAGCTACGGATTCGTCCATACTTGAATAGCTAACGGTTGCAGAACTACCAACACCCAACGCGTAACTAAAATTTGTATAACTGTTTATGTCTATTACTATAGCTCCATTCAGCTGTTTAGCATTCTGAATAGTGGTGCCGTTATAAGAAGGACCATCTGGCCAAGCAATCACATCATCATAATTCGTGCCTGTATAAATCGTAACACCAGTTATTGTGCAAGCTTTATCAATATCGATATACAACTCACCGTTTGCATTCCAAGTTTCAGACTCAGGAAGATAAAATTCACCTACCGTAGTAGAGGCCAGAAAATCACTTTCTGAATAATCTGATTTGTTTTTTAGTGTTACTGTAACTTTTTCATTACTATCAATGCCAGACAACATAACTTTGGTGATTTTCTCACTACCATTACCAAGCAAACCGCAAATCTGTCCACCATCAGAAGTAAAGGTAAAACCAAAGGGGTCTGAAGCTAAGCCAACTGTACTTGTATCGTAATTATCAGAATGTACTTCAAATTTCCAATCATTATTTAAGTTCCAATAATACTTGAGGTAACCTGTAGCAGTCACTTCAGTATACGAAGAGATTGTGGAATACACCGCCGCCCACGCCCCTTGCGGCGCCAGCAACATCACGAACAAGGCAAGGAGGCATAGTTGGCCTTTGCCGATTCTTAATGGAATTAATTGTTGTTTAATTGTCATAACTTCTATATTTTATCGTTAATTTTTGGCTTACTCTCAGACCTGTCAAGGTGCGCGCGTACATTATTTTATTCAATAATGCGCTGCAAAGGTACGAATAAATGAGCACAATGCAAAATAAAAAAGCAATTTTTTATATTTTCATTGTCGAATGGAAGTGGCAGTTATTATCAGGCGGTTCTGAAGTTTAATAGTACGAGATTCTCCTTTCCTCGATGTTGGCCCCTCGCCAACGTGTTACCTCACCCTCCTCACGGGTCGAACCGCGATACGTCATTTCGCGCTCAATCCAGTTGCCTACCTCGTCGAACTTCGTATAACGGTAGGTGGTTTCCGACTCGGACTCCAAGCCTTCTTCTTCGCGTTTATACCTCTTCGAGCTTGGATAAAGGTCATCGCCGTTATAGGTGAACTCCTGGGTGATGGTCCATTCCCAGAAGCCTTGCTCCACCTTGATAATCCGGCCTTTAGCGTCGTACGTGAACTCATTGGTAAACATGGCGTCATCCTCGTCGTCATCCTTCTGCTGGTAGAACACTACCCTGCCCTGGCCGTCGCGCTTCATCACCGACTTGGCCGTGATGCCCTTCACGAATTTGCCCGTCTTATCGTAGTTGTACACACCACCGTAGGCATCGCCCGTTACGCGACCGGCCTCGCTAAACGTATAGCCGCACTCGTCGTTGGCATCATTCGACATCTCGCCCTTCTCCAGCACGTCATCGTCCATGCTTTTCACCTCGTAACGGATGCAGAACGACTCCTTCACGGGGCCAATGAATCCGAACGATTTCACGTCCAGCGCCGTACTGACGGGTTGTTTGTCCTCGTTAGTAATAATCTCCCGACTTACCGTTGTCGTGTCAGCCTTAGCCTCTCGCTGAGGTTTCTGAATACCCAAACAGACAACACACATCAGTGCCACGCCAATCGCTGCAAGGCCTGTCGTTTGTCCATTTCCACCTTTCTGTTTCATACGCTTAACCATATTTTTTCGACATTTCCGATGGCAAAGATACGAATAAAAACGAGAAAATCAAACTTTTCATCCAAAAATCTGTCATTGTCATGATTGTCATTGTCATTAGTTGTCATTAAGGTTTTTTGATTCGGGGGGTGATTTTTATACCATAATAATAATAAAAATATATTTTTATATTATTATGAGCATTTTTGCGCCCCGAAATGCTTAATGACAACTAATGACAATGACAACTAATGACCACCATAAATGTTAAACACTTTTTAACAAACAAACTCTGATTATTTCTTTTATGTATGATGAAAAATATGTACCTTTGCAGCGTCGGAACAAAAACAGAAACGAGTGCCTTGGCCAGCCAAAATTTTGTTTCAGGCCTGCGAGATTTTACGGCCTACCCAGAGCGCAAGTTGGAATGAAGGAATGAAGGATATGAGCGTATGAGAAACAACAACTATTGAAATCTAAAAATATTGACATTCTTGTGATGTTGGAGGGATGATGGATGATGGATGATGTTGGATGGATGATGTTGGATGGATGATGTTGGATGGATGATGTTGGATGGAAATGAAATTTGGTGCTGTTTTTTTGGTAGGCTCAGATTTTTTTAGTAATTTCGCAGCGAAAATGAAGAAGATGAAGAAAACGTTTGTAATCATATTGCTGCTGACGGGCTGCTTGCAGATGCAGGCTCAGGAGCGGAAGCCGTGGGT
>JAEEGG010021789.1_pt1 | contig 12690 bp, 6 predicted proteins | sample 9134161 | NCBI WGS metagenome assembly JAEEGG01 (sample SAMN16246543, study PRJNA631951) | gut metagenome | biome: gut microbiome; feature: rumen; material: CR-attached | host: Bos | place: Iran: Karaj | collected 2018-10
GATCTGAAAGTCATTGCGCGCGGCACGACTGGTTTCAGCGGCGCCGATTTGGCGAACTTGATCAATGAAGCAGCGCTGATTGCAACGCGCGGCGGAAAGGAAAACGTTGGTCTAGACGATCTTGAAGCGGCTCGTGACAAAGTCTGCTTCGGCAAGGAGCGCCGTAGCCGTAAGGTGACGGAGAAAGATCGCAAACTGACGGCTTACCACGAAGGCGGTCACGCCTTGGTGAACATGCTGTGCGAACATACGATTCCGTTGCATAAGATTACAATCATCCCGCGCGGACAGGCTGGCGGCATGACGATGTTCTTGCCCGAACAGGACATTTACCATCGTTCTTTCAACGAGTTACGCGATTCCATCGCTGTCGGTCTTGGCGGCCGTGCGGCGGAGGAATTGGTCTTGGACGATATTTCGACAGGTGCTTCCGGCGATATCCGCCAAGTGACAGAAACGGCCAAGAAGATGGTTTGCCAATACGGTATGAGCCGTCGCATGGGGCCTGTGAACTACATCGGCCGCGAAGAGCACCTCTTCTTGGGCCGCGACATCACTCGAAGCGAAGACTTCAGCCCGGAAACGGCGCGCGAAATCGATTTGGAAATTCGCGGTCTCGTTGAGGAAGGCCAGAAGCGTGCAGTCTCGTTACTGAAAGACAACTTGGACAAGTTGCACAAACTTGCGGAAGCTTTGCTTGAACGCGAGACGATGACTGCCAAGGAGGTTTATGACCTTCTGGAGATGGAAATGCCTGAACACGCCGCCGAATCCGATGACGATTTCGGGCCAGAGAATTCCGCACAGAAGGACGATGGCCCGAAGATGGCCGCGCCACCGCTGGAGCCAGAGGATGCGCCGCAACTGCCGCAAGACAGGCCGAATCCGCCTCCTTCCCCTATACATTAATTTATAACGCGCATGGAATCATACGACGTCATCATCATCGGGGCGGGGCTTTCCGGGCTGGCGGCCGGCATCCGTCTGAGCCAATATGGAAAGCGCGTCCGGATCGTTGATCGTCAACACTATGCAGGCGGCATGAATTCCTACTATCGCCGTGGCGATCGCTGTTATGATGTCGGTCTCCACGCGATGACGAATCTGGCGGATCCCGCCAATCATGCCGCCCCGTTGAACACGTTACTTCGCCAGTTGAAAGTCCGTCGTGACGATCTGAAACTCTGTCCGCAGCAACATTCCTGCGTGAAGTTTCCGGACGCAACGTTGTATTTCGACAACGATTTTGAGACGTTGCGCAGTAGTGTTCACGAAATTTCACCGCAGTCGATGGCTGGTTTCGATCGCCTCTGTCAGGCGATTCGAGACGATGACGCGTTTAATCCGACTCTTGGATATCTCTCTGCACGGAAAGTGCTTGCGTCGTATATAGACGATGCGCGACTGTGCGATATGTTGCTCTGCCCCGTGATGTTCTACGGCAGTTCGTGGCTCGATGACATGGACTTTCATCAATTCTGCATCGTTTTTCGAAGCATTTTCTTCGAAGGGCTGAGCCGTCCTGCGGACGGAATGGAGCCATTCATCAATGTTTTCAGGCGTCGTCTGCAAGAAAACGGCGGTGAATTGAGCCTCGGTAAGTCCGTGCAATCCATCCACATGGAAAACGATTTGGTGAAAAGCGTGAAGTTGGACGACGGCGAGGAACTTGCCGCGAAGAATGTCGTTTCCTGCGCAGGATATCCGGAGACGATGGCGTTGCTGTCGTCTCCAATGGGCAAGTTGCCTCCACGCGGCGAACTCGCCTATACGGAGACGTTGTTTGAATTGGCCAGGCCCGCCGCGGAACTTGGTATGACGGATAGTATTGCGTTTGTTAATTCATCGAATCGTTTCAGTTATCGTCCGCCCGTCACAGATTCTGTGGATATGCAGAGTTGCGTCCTGTGCGTTCCAGGCAATTTCGCAGACGTCCATGAGACAGATGGTATTTCAGTCGTCCGTATGTCCCATCTGGCAAGCTATGATTATTGGAAACGTCTGGACAAGAATGATTACCGTGATGAGAAAGAACGCGTCATGGATCGTCAGCAGGCGTTTTTGGAACAAAACTTTGCGGGATTCAACGCGCATGTCACACGGCGTGAAATGTTCACGCCGCTGACGTTGGAACGATATACGGGCCGCGTCGGCGGCTCAATCTACGGTTCGACGGAAAAACGGAAGGACGGTCGGACAGCGATTCCGAATCTGTATGTCTGTGGGACCGATCAAGGCTATCTGGGCATCGTTGGTTCGCTGCTGAGCGGCGTCGTGGTTGCGAACCGTTATTTGCTTCGCTAGAAGATGGACCGCAACAAAGGAGGCGATATGCATAAGTTAAAGGACAAGAAGGCGTTCATCAGCGACATGGATGGTGTGATTTACCATGGTAACAATCTACTGCCAGGTGCGATCGAATTCATCAATTGGTTGAAGGATAACAATAAGAAATACCTTTTTCTGACGAACAGCAGTGAACGTTCGCCACGTGAATTGAGTCAGAAACTTGCGCGGCTCGGCGTGGAGGTCGATGAGTCGCATTTTTACACAAGTGCCTTATCGACAGCGAGTTTTCTCGCCCAACAGAAGCCTGGCGGAAGCGTTTTCGTCATCGGCGAAGCAGGGCTGATTCAGGCGTTGTATCAAGCGGGACTGACGATGAACAACGTCGATCCAGACTACGTGGTCATCGGCGAGACGCGCACATACAGCTATGAAAAGATAGAAGACGCCGTCGGCCTTGTACAGCGTGGCGCGATGTTGATCGGTACGAATCCGGATTTGACTGGGCCAACGGAACGCGGCATCGTTCCCGCCACGGGAGCTCTCGTGAAGCCAATTGAATTGGCGACTGGCAAGACCGCCTATTTTCTGGGCAAGCCGAATCCGCTGATGATGCGTCATGCCGTGAAGTTGCTCGGCACGACGCCTGATGAAACGGTCATCATCGGCGATCGCATGGATACGGATATTCTTGCGGGAATTGAATCTGAATTCGAGACTGTTTTGGTCTTGAGCGGTGTGACGACGCGTCAGAGCATGACGAGTTTCGGTTACCGCCCGACGTATGTTTTGGACGGTGTCGGCGATATCCCAAAATATAAAGGCTAAAGCCTTTATGCTTATGGATTAAGGCTTATGGCTTATAGCTTGTAGTTTGAAAAGCAAACGAATTTGGAGGAAAGACATGAAGAAACTGTTCACTTTGATGATGTTGGTTGGTTTAGTGTCGTTCGCGCAGGATAAGATTACGTTGCCGTCGCCGACGAAATTCGGTGGAATGCCGTTAATGGAGGCGTTGTCCGCACGTCATTCGACGCGTAAATTCAAAACAGAACCCATTGCAGAACAAAAACTTGGCGATTTGCTATGGGCGGCCTTCGGCTATAATCGCGCGAACATGCGGACGGCACCATCAGCTTTGAACAAACAGGGCGTGGAACTGTATGTGGTCCGTCCAGACGGCGCATGGCTCTATGAACCGAAAGAGCATGCGCTGTTGAGAGTTTCCAACGACGATTTGCGTGGCAAAACGGCTGACGCGAAACGGCAGGCCTTTGCTGCAAATGCTCCGATGACGATTGTGTTCGTGTTCGACACGAATGTGATTCCCACGATTGGCGACCGCAGACCGAACGTCATGGAATGGGCCAAACTCGATACAGGCTTCGCCGCGCAGAACGTCTATTTGGCCTGTGCTTCCATGGGGCTTGGCACATGCGCACGCGGCAGTTTCAAACATGACGATCTGGCTCCCGTTTTGAAATTAGCGGAAGGAAAGCTCGTGACGCTTTGCATGCCCGTCGGCGTGCCGCAGGATTGAAAACCATCTGAAAAAGTCGTAATATCTTGAGAACAAGGAGAATGACCATGAGACAGATGCTGGCAGTGTTGGCCGTTTTATCAACGGCGATTGTATCCGCTCAAAGCGAAGTCATGCTGTTCGATTTCCGCGATGGAAACATGAACGGATGGCGCGGCAATTACCATGTGGCCAAATGCGAAGGCACGAAAGAAGGCCTTCATGCTGTGAGTAACGGCGGCGAAGACCCGTGGATCGAAGGTCCTGCAATGCCCACACTGCCCGATGGAAATTATGAAAAGGTTTGGATTGAAATCCGTTTCAAAGGGACGTCCACTGGCATTCAACTGTTCTACGGTGATGGCTTCTCTGCATCCCGTGAAGTCCATATCGGCAATCCCACGCCGAATGAATGGACAATTGGCAAAGCGTTGATTCCGAGGCCGGAAGGCAAGTGCCGCCTGCGTATCGATCCATGCATTGGCGATGGTGAAATCACAGTCGCTACCATCAAGGCGAAACTCCTTTTCCCGAAGTATCGGCCTTCTTTTGAGTTCGGCGGCGTGGTTGAGACGACGGATGACGATGCAAAACTGTGGCTTGGCCGTCTGGAAATCCGCCATAAACGCAACCAATGGGACGCGTTCGTCGTCAATGCGGATAATAGCTTGTTTGCCACATCCCATGCGAAATCGCAATTTGCATGCATGATCGACGGAAAACCGTGGGTGTATGATTTGTCGAAAGCGGCGACGGAAGTGAAGACCGATACCCAAAGCATGACTGTCACTGCTAAATTTACGGATGCCGGCGGGGCAGAATGGACAGCAAAACGTGTTTTCCGCACACAGGCTGGAAACACTGTCAATATCCGGACATCATTTGTCCCAAACAAGCCACGTGAGATTCTGCATGTACCGTTTATAACGCTATTTCCAGGGGCTGGAGCGTTTGGCGAACACAAAAGCCAGGCCCTGTTGGCGGGCGTTGAATATCTGGTTGATGAACCGTCAAGTGACGAAAAGGATGTTCGTGGAAAGAACGCAAACCGCCTGATGGTCGATGACTACAAATTGACATTCCCGTTAATGGCGATTTCCTTCAAAGAACACTGGATGTCGTTGTCGTGGGATTACAACGCGTTTCCTGCGACGGTTTTTGATTCACCGGATCGGCAGTTCAAATCCAACGGTCACCTGTTTGCGTTGTGGGCGCCCGGAACGCAGAATGGCCGTTTTGAGAATGATTTCAATGTTTATGAAGGGATGCCTGTCGCGGCGGATAGAGGATTGTCATTGAACGCATCGCTGTCCGTCGGCATCGGTGACGGCTCGATGGCGGCGCCATTGGCGAACTACTTGATGCGCCATCCGCTTCCGAATGTTCCGTCGTTCGAAGACGGCTTCCAGGGAGCGCTTGAATTGGCGGCTCATGGCTGGCTCGATTCGTCTATTCATGTCGGTACAGAATGGCGCCATGCATACGTGCCAGGCGCGGCGCACTTCGCGCCGAAACGTGTCTATGATGCAATTTTGCTGATGGACTACATCGCCTGCAAAACGAAAGATGCGAAGCTTGCAGAGCGTTTACGCGACTGTATCGCGGCGACGTTGCCCACGTTCCCGCGTGGCGATTACGGCAATAGTGTGTCGCATGGCTATGAGAACCTTTATGGTTTCCTCTATGCGAATTACGCGGAAAATTGGCTACAGGTCATTGAACAGTCCGCGAATGGACAGTTGGACGGCATCCGTGAAGACGGCAGTTCGAAATACACCGCGCCGAAACCGCCCGCCCGAGACTACGGCTCCACGCATTGGACGGATCATGCCAACGGCTTGACATCCAATCGCCTGTTGACGGCTGCCCGTTACGCCTTGGCCTCCGGTAATGCGGAATATCGAAAGAAGTTCCTTTCGGTCGTTGACAAAGTGCTTGATCTCTATCGCGGCGACGTGCCGCGCGGTGCCCAAACGTGGGAGATTCCGCTACACACGCCGGATATTCTTGCCTCCGCCTACATGCTGGACTTGTGCACGACCGCCTACAGTCTGACTGGTGATACCAGATATCTGCGCGAAGCGGAATACTGGACGTTGACAGGCGTTCCGTTCGTCTATCTTGAAACGCCTGTGCCGAAGCTTCACAAAGATGGCGTCTATGGGACGATTGCCGTTCTGGGCTCCACGGCGTGGGTTGCACCGTTCTGGGTGGGGCTGCCCGTCCAATGGTGCGGTCTCGTCTATCGAAATTCTCTCTACCGTTATGCAGACATCCTGCCGAACAAAGGCGCGGCGGAATATTGGCGGAAGATAGCGGCTGGCATCACAATCACGGGCCTACAGTTCTCCTGGCAGGAACGTGATGGCGACGACCCGAAGAAATGGGGCCTTCTGCCAGACAGCTTCGTCTTGAAAATGCATGGCAAAGGCGGTCCCGCCATCAATCCAGGAACGGTGGAACTGTATATGCCGCAAGCATTTGGCGAAACGCCTATCATCGACAAGAAGATGATTACGACAGGCGTTTTCGTCCATGCGTTGGGTGGTATCAATCTACATGGCGACAACGGCGTCGAACTGAATCTGTGGCCGTCGAAGGAGACGGATGTTCTCGTATCCGGCCTTGAGCAGAAGCCTGCTGTCGTGAAATGGCAAGGCAATCCAATTGAAGCGAAATGGATTGAAAAGCATCGCGCGTTCATCGTCTCGCTGAAAGGCGACGGCCTATTGGAATGGTAACAGAGTTAAAAGCTTAAAGCTAAAAGCTTAAAGCATAATATGTTAGACAAAACAATGGACATTCCGTTGCCGAGGCCAAATCCACCGGATTGGCTGATGGACTGGGCGGCTTGGGAGGCCGCCCAGCCTACGCTGTTCGCAGACATGCAACGAACGGTGGATGTCCCCTATGTCACTGGCGGAAAAGTTCTTGCAAATGCACAGACGGCTTGCGGAAAATTAGTCGGATTGCCTGAATATCGCTCTTTGAACGACCGTCAACGGCAGATTCTGTTTCTAGCCTGTTTCCTCCATGACGTCGGCAAGACATTGACGACGAAGCGGATCAAACGCCAGTGGATTTCGCCTAACCATGATTTGCGTGGCGCGGAGCTTGCGCGATATCTCTTGTGGACCGACTACAAATTAGCGGGAACAATGGACATGTTGTCGTTTCGCGAATCTGTTAGCTTGCTTGTGCAGCATCATGAAACGCCGCTGAAGTTCCAAGATGTTCTGAAACAAGGGGAGGCCGAAACTTCTTTCGTGGTGAAATCACTGGCCGCGAAAGGAATTTTGATCCATGATTTTACATTGGAACTGCTTGGAATACTGGGACTTGCAATAGCTAACACGACGGAAGCAGAAGACGTTTGCAAACGATTCATGGATGCGGCGGAACGGAATGGATGTCTTCGCCAACCGCCATCGTTTGCAGACGAAACAAGCCGCTTCGCGTTTTTGTCGCGGAAAAGTCGGTCTTCTGACGATGTCGTGACAGATGACACATGGGGCGAAATCGTCATGATGGCGGGCCTGCCAGGCACGGGAAAGGACACATGGATTGGCCGCAATCATCCGGAATTGCCGATGATTTCGTTGGATGAAATCCGCAAAGAGATTCATGTCTTACCGACGGAACCGCAGGAGCCAGTCATAACGTTGGCTTACAGCCGTGCACGGGAGTTTTTGTGCAATCACACGCCGTTTTTGTGGAATGCGACAAATATCACGACGGATATCCGCAACCGACAGCTGAGCATGTTCATGCGCTACGGTGCCTCTGTCCGCATTGTGTATTTGGAAACGTCGGTTGACGAGCAATATCGCCGCAACCGCAACCGTGTCGCCGTCGTGCCCGAAGAAGCCGTGACACGCATGCGCCGCCATCTTGTCTTGCCCACCATCCACGAAGCGCAACGGGTGGAATATATTATGGTATAAGTTTGATTAGTCTGCTAGACATCTAGAATTCTAGGCTTCTAGATGTCTAGTTGATAGAGACTTGTTATTTCCGTGTCCGCTGGTAGTCGTTCTCCGCGAAGGAGAAATCCTTTTGTTCGGGATAGATGAAATAGGCGTATTTGTTGCCGGTGAGTTTGGCGGAGGCGAAGCCAATCTGGCCACTTGGATCCCAGAAGGAGATGTTTGTGAAGTCGGAAAGGGCGACGCAGGAGTGCGCCCAACCGTTGCCGCGGACGGCGTACCATTTCGGATTCGGATTCTGGCCGGCGATATTGGCACCGTCCGTCGTCGTCGCCATATCAACGGTGTGATTCTTGTCGTCAAGATAGATGCCCGGTGTGGCGTAGAAGGCTCTGCTGAAGAGACTACCGGCTGGTTTGTCGAGATCGGCCTCGACGGTGAAACGGCCTGGATAGAACGTGTATGTCTTCACGTAGGTGGCACCGTTCTGTAGCTTCTGGCTGGCAAGAACGACGCATTTGGCGGGCGTGTTCAGAAGGATGTCAAAGCGTTTGAGTTCAGCCTTTTCTTCAGAGCCCCATCCAGTGTCTGCGGAGGAGACATGGATGGATTTGATGGAATTGGGGCCTTCACCATCCGCCGTGACGGGACGCAGTTCGTGAATCGTTGCCCTCCCGAAACCTGCGACGTACGAACCAGAACTGAAACGGCCCGTTCCTGGCGTGGCCCCTTTTTCAAAATGGCAACCTTCCTGCGGCAGGTATTTTCGGTCGCTGGCGATGACGGTGAAACTGTGGGCTAGATTGGCGTGTGCATCGTATGAGAAATAAATGGTTCCTGCAGCGTGTTTTTTTCCATTGTAGTTTGAATCGGGCACAAAGGCTACGTATGGGAGGCATGGTTTGCGTGAACCGTCGCCGCTGTTGTCGGCCTTGGAAATGACGCGGATGGAGGACGGATCGATGGAGAAGGGCAGAGGACCATCTACTGTGAAATCAATGTAGGCTTCGTACGGTTCCAGCTTGGAATCGGCCTTGATGGCGGGAACGAGAAGTTCGCCGGAGACCGGATATAACGCCAAGTCGCAGAAGAAGTTGACGTTTTTCTCGGCGATGTTGTTTTCTGGCGCGAGATCGCCTTCTGCATCCACGACGGCGATGATTTTGTAGCGGCCGGCAAGCTTATCCGTCGGCAATGCGAAGGGAAGGGCGACGGGAACATTCGTGTTTTCGATGCCGTTGACGACGGTTTCACTGAGAAGGCGCTCTTTGGCGATGCGGTCCGCATAGAGGCGTATGGTCGCCTTGGGCGATGCGAGCCCGCGGTTTGCCACGAGAAGTGTGACGGAATCCGGATTGTCGTCCGTCTTACTGTTGACATCAAATATGGCAATGTAGTCAGGCTTGCGGGCTGCGTCGCCGCAGAGGGCGATGTAACGGCCTGCGTGCGGCAGAGTTAGCGAGCCGATGAACGGATTCTGGCGATCGCCGTTGTCATCCAGTTCATAGACGATGGTCGTCTTCAGATCCCACTGCTTAAGGAAGGCATCGTCGATCGGCAGTTTGCCTTCACCGATGGAGACGATATGAAGCGTGTCCGGCTTGTCCGCTTTCACGATCAACATGTCTTTGACGGAGGTCGTGCCATCCATGCGCGGGTTCAGATCCGTCGATTTGCATGTGAAGAAGAAGTTGTCCGTGCGGATTTTGCTGACGAACAGGCCGCCATCCATCACAAGCTCCTGCTTGATTTTCGGACCATCAACGGCGAAACCGTTGCATGGCAGCAGATATTCGCGGTCTTTCAGCGTGACGGTCTGGGGGATTGGATCCATGTTGACGATGATGTCCGTTCCATCCGCAAACGATGTCATCTGGACGGTGCGGTCATTGTTGAGGAAATAATGCGCGACCATTTCCTCCATGCCGATGGTCTCATGGACTTTTGTCGCATGGAAATAGCTGCGGAGGAATGCGTCACGATCATTCTTCCAAAGGCCTTGCTTGTTCATCCAATACATGGGCATGGAGGCGTAGAGGACGTTGAAGGCATCTTTTCGCGGCGTGATTTCAGGGGCTGCTTTGATAAGGAAGTCTGTGGAATCGCCCCAATACCAAGTAGTTGTGATGCAGTCATGGAAAACGAGATCCCACAGCGGGACGCGGAATTTCGGGCCGACGCCATAGACTTCATAGCGCGTCGTGAAGGCGTTTGTCGGTTTGTCTGGAGTGCGCGGATCGTGCGTCTTGCTTTCCGGCCGTCTCAGATGGCCGGCCGGCCATGAATAGTTGGCGTGGCCGCCGGACTGCATGCCTTCGACATAATGCATGTCTTTGGCGCACCACCACTTGCCGTGTTCGCCACCCGTGACGAGATTCAGATAACCTGTCTGCCAGTTGGCCATGTAATGGGAGACTTCTTCGCTATAGCGACGTTTGTCCGAACGCGTCATGGGATGGTCCGGATTGTAGCATTCATAGAGGCCTTCGGATGTCGTAACATCCAGAAAACGAGCTTGATAAGGATATTGCGCAAGATCGGGCGGCATGCAGATTTTGGCGGCTTGAGGGATAAGAGCCGTACAGCGTTTCCATGACGTGCGGGAGCCGTCGAACGTCGTCCATGCCTTCATGGTGGTGCCGTCGGCCTTCTGAACGGCATGGCCGGGCAGGGGGGCGGAGCCTGCGCTGATGGTTTCTTTATTATTATATATATCGGTATAGACGTCGTATTTGCCGAGGAGATATCCCATGGCAGCAGCCTGCTTCATGTCTTCCGCCTTGAACTGACCGTTGATGAGCAGTTTGTCGATGCCGTAGGATTTGGCGAGTTTGCAGAATTCGAGATTGTTTCCATCCCAGATATCTGCCGCACCCATGAGTTTGTTGACGTTCGGATTGTGCCAGGCCTTGTCGCGCAACGTGACAAGATAGCCGTTTTTCCTTGCCCATGCGCGGAAGGCCTTCGCGACCGCAACGTAACCACCTTTTTCGACGAAGACAAAGCGATAGACGCGCGGTGATTTTCCAAAATGCTTCAATGTCGGCATCCATGCAATTTGCGGGATGCATGTGGTGGCTTTCGCCCCAAGCGGTGTAGCCTTCATGGAGACAACGGCATCATCTGGCGTGTCCGCGAGAATGCCATAGCCTTCGCCTGTCTTCAAATCCGTTATGGCGATGAATGGGAGGTCTCCGCCCAATCCAAAGGGAGACCATGTAAATGGCTTGGAAGAAAGCGGATAGATATGGCCAGACGTGAAATCCGCACAGGCTATGACAGGCTCTTCCGCATCCAGAATGAAGCCTGGAATGGAGGGAAGGTTTCTCTCCAACGGAATGTCTCCACCGGCGGCGGTGGTGGTGATTTTCAGTTCGGGGCGGTCTTCGATGAGTTCTGCGCGAATGACGCAGTCCGGTTGACCGGGCTGCCGCCATGTGTAGATGACGCCGTTCGCGTTGGGAATCCGCCGCGCATTATCAACAGGCGGAAGCGGTTCTTCGACAGGGAGAGGCTTGTCCGACAATGTCATGTTGGCGTAGGTATTGACGTCCGAATGAACCCATGTGGAAGGATAATAGAGCTGACCATCCCGCTGCCCTTTCGTGTTGTCTGCGTCGTTGACGCCGATGGCGAAGCGGAATTGCGTGCCGATTTTCGGTTCGAGCCCGATTTCTGTCCAATCGAGATGGACGGTGACGAGATAAGAGCCTTGAGCTTCGATGGTTGTGGTGGCGACTGATTTTTCCATTGGGGCTTTTGTGTTGAACGTCAGCAACGTCTGGTCAGCTTGCTTTGCGGGGTAGACGGCGAGTTGCAACTTGTTGATCCAGAACTCGATGGAATCGTAGAACCACCAGTTGGCCTTCGGCGCGGGAAAGGCGAGAATGTCGTCGCGAACGGCGATTTGCAGGATCAGATACTGGTCGTTCCAGTCAAAACGTGTGATGAACGAGCAGTCTGCGTCATCCATGATGTCATTCGCGTGGCCGGTCATCGTGTAATCGACGTCGATGGTCGTCAGTTCGTTGGGCGAACGCGTGGCGGTGATGGACGGTGGAGCCGCCGACAGGAGTTTTTCTGGTTGCACATAGACGCGGTCCGAGCGTTTGTCCAAGACGGTGAAGGCACCGGTTTCCGTTGAGAACGAAACGCCGAGGGCTTTGTTCTTAAAGGTGAAGATCTGTGCAGTCGCGGCGAAAGAGAAGGCCAGAAGGAGGCAGATGATTGTTTTTTTCATATACAGGTCCTTGTTGGTTTGTGATTTGGAAATTGCACAATAAGTAAAGTAACCCCTATAAATGGAAAAGCAATTGCGGCATTTATTTGAAAAATGCAGGAAGGCCTATAATTTAGGAAAAGACGATTTTTTTCCCATTGAAAGTCAATGTCTAGTCATTTCAGCAAAGGAGAATGTATGAAAATGCAGAAAATGCTGTGGTTGATGTGTTTAGTGTCTTTGCCGCTCTTGGCGAAGATCGTGCCCGCACCGATTTTCGTTGACAATGTCGTGTTGCAGCGCGACATGGCCGTTCCTGTTTGGGGCACAGCGGAGCCCGGAGAGGAAATCTCCGTTAGTTTCGCAGGACAGACCGTGAAGGCGAAAGCCGCCGCAGATGGCAAATGGATGGTGAAACTGGCCCCGTTGGCGACGAGTGCGGAAAACCGCCCGTTGGTTATCAAAGGCAATGATGAGACGATTACGGTCAATAACGTGCTCGTCGGCGAAGTCTGGCTGTGCAGTGGCCAGTCCAACATGGAAATGCCGATGTGGTCGGGCAGCCCACGCTGGCGGAACATCGACGGCGACAAATACTGCGCGGAAGGCGCGAACGCGATGATCCGTTTCACGAAGATGCGCCCTTACGGATGGGAAAAACTGCCGCGCACGGACTTCCCGATGAAATGGGAGGAAATGAAAGCAGACAACACATTGGATTTGTCCGCTTGCGCGTTTTT